>Ga0111539_10000537_pt1 | contig 48227 bp, 46 predicted proteins | sample RhiMethybrSRZTD1_FD_79667 | JGI IMG/M metagenome (GOLD analysis project Ga0111539, IMG submission 79667) | Populus rhizosphere microbial communities from Tennessee, USA - Rhizosphere MetaG P. TD hybrid SRZTD1 (version 2) (version 2) | ecosystem: Host-associated > Plants > Roots > Rhizosphere >... | reverse complement strand
GCCGGCTGTGGCATCGTTGCCGGTTCCGATCCCGCCGCCGAACTAGCCGAGGCGAACGCCAAGTTGATCCCGATGCGGGACTCACTCGGCTGATCGCGATCAACTGCTGGGCAAGCTAAGTCCAGCTGATCGCGACGGCTACGTCGCCGCGTCGGCAGCAATTCAAGAACCCCGCACTGGTCGGAAATTTGACTGGTGAGCGGCCGACTCATGTGTCAAAAGGCCGGCACTGGTCGGAATTTAGGTAACAGGGGGCGAGTCAGCCACCCGGCCGTTATTAGACCGTGACCTTTGTCGTCCGAGAGTGGTCTGGTCACAACTTCATCTCGGCCCCGCGTGTCCTCCGAGGGTGTCGCCTCGACCTCGCGTTTTGGCCAGATTGGCGCCAGTCCGTCGTGTTAGCGTGCGGGCTGCTTAGGGCGGTTGCTCAGGGGCTGCCGCCAGGGGAACTCGGGGGCCGACAGGGGATGTCAGGTTCTTTCCAATCGCTGAATTCGGGGGTTCAGTTTTTGATGAAAAAGCTCTTTCGAGCTGTTGTCGCGCTGTCGCTGTTGGCCTTGGGCGTCGTCATCGTGCCGCCGGCGCAAGCGGCGTACATGCCGACCGCGGGCGCGACCTTCAATGATCCGACGGGATCGCGTGATCAGCAGACCGTTCTGATGGACCAGATCATCGAAGCGGTGAACAACGTTCCAAAAGGCTCAATCATCCGGTTCGTGGCCTATTCGTTTGACTACAAACCTATGGCCGATGCGTTGATAGCCGCGAAGAAGAATGGCGCTCAGGTGCGGCTATTGATCGATAGTCACACCGAGACTGATCAAATCAGGCGATTGAGGAGCTTCCTCGGCACGGGCACGAGCGACGGCAGCTACCTTCGCACCTGCAAGTACAGCTGCATGGCGAACCAGCCGTCGTTCATTCACTCCAAGCTCTACATGTTCTCCCGAACCGGCAGCGCGACGCGTGTGGTGATGAACTCCTCCGCGAACCCGGCCGAGACTGGCGTGAGCAAGTCGTGGAACAACACGTATACGACCGTCGGTGACCAGACCATTTATGACGCGAACGTTGCCAACTTCAATGACATGCTGCCCGATAAGACGAACACCGACTACTACCACACCGTGGAGAGCGGGCCCTATCCGACCAAGGAATACTTCTTCCCACGGGCCGGCTCAACGAAGAGCTCGGACACGCTCTACAACATCCTGAACGATGTCAGCTGCCCTAGCACCATCAAGGTCTCGACATACTTCTGGACAAGTGCGCGTCTCTACTTGGCAGATCAGCTCGTCGCCCTCAAGAAGGCGGGCTGCACCGTCGAGGTGGTCTATCCCGATGGCCCCGGAAATCAGGACACTATCTATCCCGAAGTTACTTCTGCGCTGCTCAAGGGCAACGTATCCACGTGGAACACCCGTCCTAACACTGGTGGTCTCTACGTGCACAACAAGGTCATTTTGATCAGCGGCACCTATCAGGGCCTCCCAGGGCAAAAGATCGTCTACGCCACTTCGCAGAACCTCACGATGACGAGCCTGCGGGAAAGCAATGAGGTCATGCTCCGGATCCCCAACGGCAGTGTTTATGGCGACTACGCAAAAAACTTCGATTCGATCAAGGCCAAGTCGAAGTACCTCAATACGGCCGCGAAGACGGCCGCCGGTCTTGACACCGCTCGGGAGACCAACGCACCGCGCGACAACAGTCCCGATCCGGACGAGTAATCCTGACGAGTAGTCGTCCGTCCTCGCGACGCGTCACCGCGGTAGTTCTCGCCGGTGGCGCGTCGCGGCGCTTCGCACCAGACAAGCTGGCTGAGGAGGTGGAAGGCCGGCCGCTGCTCGATCGAGCGCTCGCCTCGTTGCCAGAGCACGCCACGGTCGTGGTCGTCGGCCCGGTACGCGACGTTGCCCGGCCGGTGATCTTTACCTCAGAGGAACCACCATGCGGTGGGCCGGCTGCTGGACTGGTAGCCGGAGTCACCCGGGCCCTTGCCGAGCCGGCTGACGCGATCGTGGTACTGCCAGCTGACGCACCGCTCGGCGGTCAGGCAGCACGCATCCTGCTCAACCGCCTGGACGCCGAATCGAGCGCAGAAGCGGTCGTTGGCGTTGATGCCCACGGTCGTGAACAGCCGCTCCAGCTGGCATTACGACCCACTGCGGCGGAGGCGCTGGTAGCAGCCGCTGGACCGAGCGGTGCCGCTGGCGTCTCGGCGCGTCGGCTGCTCGATGCCCTCCGACCCGGATTGATCACCCAGGTGCTGGCGTCGGCCGAGCTTTGGGATATTGATACACCCGATCAACTACTGGCCTGGAAACTGCAATCCTCAGCAGCGGTCTCCTCGATCCTCAGCCTGGCAGCTCAGCGGGCGGCGGTAGTTGATCGTCCGGTGGTCATCGCCATTGATGGGCCAAGCTGCTCAGGCAAGTCGATCTTGGCAACCGCGGTATCGCTTCGATCCGGGGGCTCGGTCGTGGAAGGGGACGATTTCTATCGCAGCAGTCTGCCGACGCTGACGGTGTCCCAGCGCGAGGCCATGTCGGACGATGCGGTGGTCGATGCGGTGATCGATTGGGAGCGGCTTCGTGATCAAGCCCTGCTGCCATTGCGTGCAAGGCAGGCAGCGACCTTCCAGCCGTACGACTGGGACGCCGATGACGGTCGAGTGGCACCGCCCAAAACCATTCCGCCGGCTGACCTAATCATCGTCGAGGGCGTTTACGCCGCGCGGCCGGAGCTTGTGGACCTGGTCGATATCACCGTCTACCTGGGCGTAGATCCCCAGACCCGGGCCCGCCGCTATGCCGAGCGGAATAACGATCCGGGGTGGGCGCGATTCTGGGAGCGCGGTGAAGCCTACTACTTCAGAGCTATACGGCCTCTCGCCAGTTTCAATCTCCAGCTGGATGATCAAGACCTACGCGAGAGTGATCAGTAGCCAGCCGTTGGTGAGTAACCGTCAAAGGGCAGGGGTGGGTCCACTGCTGGTCGACGGCGGCGTTGGGGCCTGCGCCAGATCGTTCGGCTCAGGTGCTCCTTTGTCGGCCACGGCTTTCTCGGCGCTGACCTGGCCGAGGCGAAGCTGGTCAAGCGACTGCTCGACCTGCGTGACGAGCGGGTCGGACAAGTACCGTCGGGCGTAGTCCAACATCACTGTGCTGAGGTCAATCAACAGCCGCGCGTCTCGCCGCCCGAGCTTGACCTGTGCGCCGTTCAGCAACATGAAGAACGCCTCTGTCACAATCTGCTCTGCAGGAGCCGATCGCAGTTTCTCCATCAACTCCTGCGCACCCTTTGCAGAAGCGTCGGAGCCATATTGATCGTTGTGCTCCTCCGAACCCTCGGCAGTATTCATGTCCTCCAAGCACCTCCCGCAATCGCAGACTTATCGCTCCCGAGAGTATTTTCGCCCAGCTGGTTGCGGCGTGCATCGCTCGCAACGCCTTGCAGCATTGCGATGTGCACCGCCTGAGGAGTGTTTGCACCCAACGCGACGAACCGTCCGCAGGAAGTCGTAGACTCATGCGTAATGACTTAGTGAAGTTTTTCACTAAGTCCCCGGGAGACTTCAGGGACACATTTCAGGGAGAAGGTCATGCCGGTCGCCATGAACGGGTCCGGCCCGTACCCGGAAGCTGACGGACGCGACCGGTCACGTGCGCCTGCAATCGATGCTGATGTCATCGTCGTTGGCGCTGGACCAGCGGGGTCAGCGACTGCCACGCATCTTGCCCGCCAGGGTCTTGAGGTGTCCTTGTTGGAGAAGAGCAAGTTCCCGCGCGAGAAGGTGTGCGGTGACGGCCTCACACCCCGCGGCACCCGGCAGCTGATCCGGTTGGGGATTGACACCTCCAAAGAAGCGGGCTGGCTGCACAACAAGGGCTTGCGCATCTACGGCGGTGCGCACCCGTTCGAGCTGCCGTGGCCGGATCTTGCCGACTTCCCGCCGTATGGCCTGGTCCGCCCACGGGCTGATCTTGATGACTTGCTGGCGCGGCAGGCAGTGGCGGCAGGGGCCTCACTGTACGAACTGGCCAACGTCGTGGAGCCGATCATCGATTCTGGCAACGGACGCATTGTTGGAGTCAGCACCAAGGACGGCCGCCGTTTTACTGCCCCGATGATCGTGGCCGCGGATGGAAACTCGACCCGGCTGAGTCTTGCCATGGGGCTCAACCGGCGGGACGACCGACCTATGGGCGTCGCCGTACGCACGTACTTCACCAGTCCGCGACACCGTGATGATCACCTGGAGTCGTGGCTGGAGCTCTGGGAAGGCAAGCCGGGCAAGAGTGCCTTGCTGCCCGGGTACGGGTGGATCTTCGGCATGGGCGATGGCACCTGCAATGTCGGGCTGGGCATTCTGAATACCTCATCGGCCTTCGGCAAGACCGACTACAAGGATCTGCTCAGACGCTGGCTTGACAACACGCCGGAGAATTGGGGTTTCCGTAGTCAGAACATGATCAGTCCGGTGCGTGGTGCGGCATTGCCCATGGGCTTCAACCGTCAACCTCACTATGGACGCGGCCTGCTACTCGTCGGCGACGCCGGCGGCATGATCAATCCCTTCAACGGTGAGGGCATCGCGTACGCCATGGAGTCTGCCGAGGTCGCGGCCTCGGCCATGGCAGAGGCCCACGACCAGCGACCCGGTACACCGGCAGCCGAGCGGGCGCTGGAGTCCTATCCGATCAAGCTCAAGACCGCTCTTGGTGGTTACTACACGCTCGGGCGGACTTTTGTGAAGTTGATCGGCCATCCAGCGGTGATGCGAATCTGCACAACCTACGGGCTGCCCCGTCAGACTTTGATGAAGTTCACTTTGAAGCTGCTGGCCAACCTGACCGACGCCCACGATGGCGATGCGATGGATAAGCTGATCAACTCCTTGTCCAGGATTGCGCCGGCGGCATGATCAACTCGGAAAGCTGCGGAGGGGAAGCAGGCCGATGAGTCCCTACGTCGGTATCGTGATCTTGTTCGTGATTGCCTCAGGGTTTGTCGCACTGACCATTCTGACCAGTGTGCTGGTGGGTCCCGGGCGATTCAACCGAGCCAAGTATGACTCGTACGAGTGTGGTATCGAGCCGACGCCCCAGCCGGTTGGTGGCGGCCGGTTTCCGGTGAAGTACTACATCACTGCCATGCTCTTCATCGTTTTCGATATTGAGATCGTCTTCCTCTATCCCTGGGCTGTGGCATTCGACCAGATGGGGCTGTTCGCGCTGGTCGAGATGATCTTGTTCATTGCCGCAGTGTTCGTTGCCTACTTCTATGTGCTGCGACGCGGCGGGCTGGATTGGGAGTGAGGATGCAAGCAAGTAGGAGTGTTGGCTGAGATGGGACTCGAGGAAAAACTTCCCAGCGGTGTGCTGCTGACCACCGTTGAGAACCTGTTTGGCTATATGCGGAGCGCAGCGTTCTGGCCCGCTACCTTTGGCCTGGCCTGCTGCGCCATCGAGATGATGACCTATGGTGCGCCGCGGTACGACTCCGGGCGCTGGGGCCAGGAAGTCTTCCGGGCCTCGCCACGGCAGGCTGATCTGATGATCGTCGCCGGTCGAGTCAGCCAGAAGATGGCGCCCGTGCTGCGCCAGATCTACGACCAGATGCCCAACCCCAAGTGGGTACTTGCGATGGGCGTCTGCGCCAGCACCGGCGGAATGTTCAACAACTACGCGATCGTGCAGGGAGTCGATCACATCGTCCCAGTCGACATGTACCTGCCCGGGTGCCCGCCACGTCCGGAGATGTTGATCGACGCCATGTTCAAGCTGCGGGACAAGGTGCGGCACACACCGATCGGCCTCGATGCGATTGAGGCGGCTCAAGATCAGGAGCAACGGCAACTCGAGGCGCCGTCGCTCATTGAGCAGAAGGGCCTGCTCCGATGACAGAAGGCACTCCTCCTCGCAAGCCGCCGCGCAAGAGGACACGTAAAACAGCGCCGCCCAAGGATGTGCATCCTGAGCTTGTCGAATCTCAGGAGGAGAGCGCTTCGACAGATTCGGCTCCCAGTCCGGAGGAGGGCGCCTCCACAAGCGCAGACCACATTCACGAGGAGTCGGACCAGAAGGCTCCGGTCAAAGGTGCGGTTCCGGAGGGGGAATCTCAGCCAGACGCCGAAACCAAGCCGGAGTCCTTGACCGCCGAGGCGCCGGAGGTCAGCTCTGAGGCGACGGCCGCCGAGGAAGACGAAGCTCAGCTAGCCACGACCGAGCCCACCGCCGAGGTGCTCCAGGTTCGGAAAGGCATGTTCGGCGTCAAAGGCACCGGCGACACCTCTGGATATGGCGGCTTGACCCGAACCATTGAGTTCCCGGCGCCGGCAACGCCCCCGTTCGGTGGCTGGTGGGACCAGGTGTACGAACGCATCGGAGCGCTGGTTCCGAACTACAGCGACGTGATCACCGAGGTAGTCATCCACCGCGGCGAGATCACCTTCCATGTCGAGCGGCAGCACCTGCCAGAGCTGGTCCGATACCTGCGAGACGACGCGCATCTGCGTTTTGAGTTCTGCAGCAGCGTTTCGGGCGTGCATTATCCGGCGGACAAGGGTCGTGAGCTGCACGCCGTCTATCACCTTCAGTCGATGACCCACAACCGGCGCATCCGACTTGAAGTCTCCGTGCCCGAGAGCGACCCTCACATTCCGTCGGTGGTGCCGACGTACCCGACAGCCGACTGGCATGAGCGTGAGACCTACGACATGTTTGGCATCATCTTCGACGGCCATCCGGCCCTGACTCGGATCCTGATGCCTGATGACTGGCCCGGCCATCCGCAGCGGAAGGACTATCCGCTCGGCGGAATCCCTGTGGAGTACAAGGGCGCAACCATTCCACCGCCAGATCAAAGGAGGTCGTACTCATGAGCACGACCGACGAGCGCACTCGGCCCGAGACCGACCAAGATTCAGCCGCAGCCACAGAGACAGAGCAGGATCCCTACGGCGTCGGCGGCGACGCAGCCGAGGGTCACGTCTATACCGTCACCGGACAGGACTGGGACTCCCTCGTATCCGAGCAGGGCGAGCGCGGCGACGAGCGCATCGTGGTCAACATGGGCCCGCAGCACCCCTCGACCCACGGCGTGCTCCGGTTGATCTTGGAACTGGAAGGTGAATCTGTCACTGAGGCCCGCTGTGGCATTGGCTATCTGCACACCGGCATCGAAAAGAACATGGAGTTCCGTAGCTGGACCCAGGGCGTCACGTTCTGTACTCGAATGGACTATCTGTCGCCGTTGCACAATGAGACCACGTACTGCCTAGGGGTCGAGCGGCTGCTGGACATCGAGTCCGACATTCCGGAAAAGGCGAACGTACTTCGGGTGCTGATGCTGGAGCTGAATCGCATCTCCTCCCATCTGGTGTGCATTGCCACCGGCGGCATGGAGATCGGCGCGCTGACCGTGATGACCATCGGGTTCCGTGAGCGCGAGAAGGTACTGGACGCCTTCGAGTTGATCACTGGACTGAGGATGAACCACGCCTACATTCGGCCCGGCGGGATTGCCCAGGACCTGCCGGACAAGGCGTTGGACTTCGTCAAGGATCTTGTCGCCTGGATGAAGAAGCACTTGCCCGAGTACGCCGCCTTCTGTAACGAGAACCCGATCTTCAAGGCGCGGCTCGGGGGTGTGGGCCATCTCGATCTTGCCGGGTGCATCGCCCTGGGCATCACCGGGCCATCGCTGCGGGCCACGGGCTACGACTGGGATCTGCGCAAGAAGCAGCCTTACTGCGGCTACGAGAGCTACGACTTCGAAGTGCAGACCTGGGACACCATGGACGCGTACGGGCGGTTCCGCATCCGCCTGAATGAGATGTGGGAGAGCCTCAAGATCATCGAGCAGTGCGTGGAACGGCTGGAGAAAATGCGCGGTGCGCCGATCATGATCGGCGACAAGAAGATCGCCTGGCCGGCGCAGTTGTCGATCGGCTCGGACGGCATGGGTAACTCCAACGAGTACCTCAAGCACATCATGGGCGAATCGATGGAGGCGCTGATCCACCACTTCAAGTTGGTCACGGAGGGCTTCCGGGTGCCGCCGGGTCAGGCGTACGTCCCCATCGAGAGCCCGCGCGGTGAGCTTGGCGCTCACGTCGTCTCCGACGGCGGAACGCGCCCATTTCGCGCGCACTTCCGCGACCCGAGCTTCACCAATCTGCAGGCGATGCCTGTGATGTGTGAGGGCGGCATGGTCTCTGACGTCGTCGTCGCAGTGGCGTCCTTGGATCCCGTGATGGGAGGGGTTGATCGGTGAGCCGGCCTGAAGGCGGCAGCTTGAGCAATCCGCTTGAGCCGTTGCCGGCAACGCCAAATGGGCATGCCGGCGGAGATATCGCATCTGAGGAGCTCGTCGGTCACGGACACTTCGTGACGCACTTCGACGAGCCGAGCCTCGACTACAGCATCTCGGAGACCAAGATCACCGAGACGACGTTGGAGGAGATGCGCTCGATCGCCGCGCGGTATCCGCAGGCACGGTCGGCGCTGCTGCCGATGCTGCATCTGGTGCAGAGCGTCGAGGGTCGTGTAACGCCGGCCGGCATCGAGGCATGTGCCGAGATCCTGGGTCTCACCGCAGCCGATGTCAGTGGGGTAGCCACGTTCTACACCATGTATAAGCGCCGTCCAATGGGGGAGTACCACGTTGGAGTCTGCACCACCGCACTGTGCGCGATCATGGGCGGTGACGAGGTGTATGCCAAGCTCCAAGATCATTTGGGAATCGGCAACGACGAAACCACTGACGACGGAAAGATCAGCCTCGAGCACGTGGAGTGCAACGCGGCATGCGATTTTGCCCCAATCATGATGATCAACTGGGAATTCTTCGACAACACCACGCCGGAGAAGGCCATCGAGGTTGTTGATCAACTTCGGGCCGGAGCAGAGGTGCAGTCCACTCGCGGTGCCCAAGTCTGTGCCTGGAAAGAGGCTGAACGAGTGCTAGCCGGCTTTCCCGACGGCCGCGCCGACGAAGGACCTACTGCTGCAGGACCGTCGCTGCTCGGACTGCGCATTGCAGAACAGCGCGGCTGGAAGGCGCCGGACCGAGAGCACGTGGCGGACCGAAAGGATGAGCAAGCCAAGTGACCGATCCTTTGACGCCTGTACTGACTGCGAATTGGGGCGACGAACGCGCCTGGAAGCTGACCAACTACGAGCGCCGTGGCGGGTATCAGGCCCTACGGTCCGCGCTTCAGATGGAACCGGCCGATGTCGTCGCCCTGGTCAAAGACTCCGGCCTACGTGGCCGCGGCGGAGCCGGCTTCCCGACTGGCATGAAATGGAGCTTCATTCCGCAGGACAATCCGAAGCCTAAATACCTGGTAGTCAACGCCGACGAATCCGAGCCGGGAACCTGCAAGGACATTCCGCTGATGATGGCCTCCCCGCACACGCTGGTCGAGGGAGTGATCATCTCCGCGTACGCCATCCGCTCCAATACTGCGTTCATCTACGTCCGCGGCGAGGTGCTGCATGTGGTACGTCGCCTGCAGCAGGCGGTTCGTGAGGCGTACTCCGCCGGCTATGCCGGCAAGAACATCCTGGACACCGGCTACGACCTGGAGATCATTGTCCACGCGGGCGCGGGCGCCTACATCTGCGGCGAGGAGACCGCGCTACTGGACTCGCTGGAGGGTCGCCGCGGTCAACCGCGGCTGCGGCCGCCATTCCCGGCAGTCGCCGGGCTGTACGCGTCCCCGACAGTGATCAACAACGTGGAGTCGATCTCTTCAGTGCCCTCGATCATCAGCAACGGCGATGACTGGTTCTCCTCAATGGGCACTGAAAAGTCCAAGGGAATGACGATCTACTCACTCTCCGGGCATGTCGCCAATCCGGGACAGTTCGAGGCGCCGTTGGGCATCACCTTGCGTGAAATTCTTGATCTTGCCGGCGGCATCCGTGAAGGCCATCGGCTCAAGTTCTGGACGCCGGGCGGGTCCTCGACCCCGATGCTGACCGACGAGCATCTCGATGTTCGGCTGGACTATGAGTCCGTCGCGGGTGTGAAGTCAATGCTCGGAACCAAGGCGCTGCAGTGCTTCGACGAGACGACATCAGTGGTGCGGACGGTGTTGCGCTGGACCGAGTTCTATAAGCACGAGTCCTGCGGCAAGTGCACGCCATGTCGTGAGGGCACCTGGTGGCTGGTGCAGATTCTCAAGCGCATGGAAGCCGGCCACGGCGAAGAGGGTGACATCGAGAAGCTACTTGATCTTTGTGACAACATTCTCGGCCGGGCCTTCTGTGCCCTCGGCGACGGCGCAACCTCCCCTATCACCTCAGCCATCAAGTACTTCCGAGACGAGTTCGAGGCTGCCATGCATACTCCAGCCTGGGAGCTGTTCCCTTACGAGCGCAGCACGATCTTTGTCCGTGAGCCGGTAGGAGCTTAAACATGACCGTCACGGCAACAGGGGCTGCCACGGGCTCGGCCGTCGAGCAGCGTGAGGATCTGGTCACTCTCACCATTGACGACATCGAGGTCTCAGTTCCCAAGGGCACGCTAGCGATTCGGGCCGCCGAGCTCATCGGAGTCGAGATACCGCGCTTTTGCGATCATCCACTGCTGGACCCGGTCGGCGCCTGTCGGCAGTGCCTGGTGGACGTGCCCGACGGCGGAACGGGGCGACCCATCCCCAAGCCACAGGCCTCGTGCACTCTTGAGGTCGCGCCGGGAATGAAGATCAAGACCCAGCTCACGTCGCCGATCGCCGACAAGGCACAGCGCGGGAACATGGAGTTCCTGCTGATCAACCATCCGCTCGACTGTCCGATCTGCGACAAGGGTGGTGAATGCCCGCTGCAGAATCAGGCGATGTCGCATGGCTATGCGGAGAGCCGGTTCACCGATGAGAAGCGGACCTACCCGAAGCCGATCAACATTTCAGCCAACGTGCTGCTTGATCGGGAACGCTGCGTGCTGTGCGCGCGATGCACCCGGTTCTCAGAGCAGATCGCCGGCGATCCGTTTATCGCCTTGATCGAGCGTGGTGCGCTGCAACAGGTCGGAATCTATGAAAAGGAACCCTTGGAATCCTACTTCTCGGGCAACACCATTCAGATTTGTCCCGTCGGTGCGCTGACGAGTTCGGCGTATCGGTTCCGGTCGCGGCCCTTCGACCTGGTTTCCACGCCTTCGATCGCCGAACATGACGCCTGCGGTTCGGCGATCCGAGTCGATCACCGACGCGGCATCGTGATGCGACGGCTGGCGGGTGATGATCCCGAGGTCAATGAGGAATGGATTACCGACAAAGATCGTTTCGCGCATCGCTATGGCGATCTCGACGACCGGCTTACCCGGCCGCTGGTCCGAGACGGCGACGTGTTACGACCGGCATCCTGGCCGGAGGCGATCGACGTAGCCGTGCAAGGCCTGAGGGCGGCGGGAAACTCAGCCGGCGTGCTCACTGGTGGGCGGCTCACCCTGGAGGATGCGTACGGCTATTCGAAGTTTGCGCGAGCGGTGCTCGGAACGAACAACATCGACTTCCGGGCCCGGCAGCATTCCAGCGAGGAGGCTGACTTCTTGGCACACGCTGTTGCCGGCACTGAGCTTGGGGTCAGCTTTGCTGACCTTGAAAACGCGAGTTCGGCACTGCTGGTGTGCCTGGAGCCGGAAGAGGAAGCCGGCATGATCTTCCTTCGCCTCCGCAAGGCCTTCCGCAAGAAGCACCTGACCACTTGGACATTGGCGCCGTACGCGAGCAACGGAACCAAGAAGATGGGTGCCCGGCTCGTCCCCTGCATCCCCGGCGATGAAGCTGGCCTCGTTGATCAGCTTCACACAGACGACGGCAGCTCGACTGACAGGCTGGCCGACATCACCCTCGACGAGAATTCTGTGATCTTGGTCGGGGAGCGCGCTGCCGGTCTTTCGGGGACTTTCAGCGCTTGTCATCGACTTGCCGAACGCACCGGCGCCAAGCTGGCCTGGGTGCCGCGTCGGGCCGGGGATCGCGGTGCTGTGGAAGCGGGCTGCCTGCCCAATCTGCTGCCTGGCGGCAGGCCTGTGGCGGATGCCGCCGCCCGTGTCGACACCCAGACGACTTGGGGGATTGAATCACTGTCGTCTCTGGAGGGCCGTGACGCCGACGAAATCTTGATCGCCGCAGCTGACGGGGAGCTTCAGGCGCTCGTCGTGGCTGGGGTTGATCCGAACGACTTCGTTGATCCGCAGGGCGTGCTCGAGGGTTTGGAGTCCGTGGAATTCTTGATCAGCTTGGAACCTCGGGCGTCGCTGGTCACCGAGCGCGCCAACGTAGTCTTCCCCGTGTCACTGATGCACGAGCGAGCAGGCACTTTCGTGAACTGGGAGGGACGGCGCCGGCCATTCGGCGTTGTCATCGAGCAACCCAATGGCATGTCAGACCTCCGGGTGCTGGCCGCGCTGGCCGATGGAATGGGCACCAGCCTGGGTTTCCGTACGCCTGCCGAAGCTGGGGCTGAACTCGACGAGCTGGGAATCTGGGAGGGCGAGCGCAGCCTGGCGCCTGACTATGAAGCCGGGGAAACAGCCGAGTCGGATGGCAGCACGGCGATGCTGGCGACCTGGCGTCTGGCCCTGGATGAGAGTCGTGCATTAGACGGCGAGCCGTTCTTGCAGGCGACTGCGCGAGCGCCCGAGGCACGTCTCAGCCCGAGGACAGCCGAAGCTGCCGGAATCACCAGCCTGGCAATGATCAGCAATGACCGTGGCTCTATTACGTTGCCAGCCGTCATCGACCGCGAGATGGTCGACGGCGTCGTGTGGTTGCCGAGTCGAGCTCCGGGTTACGGCATTCCCCGAAACCTTGCCGCCAGTGCTGGTGATCTTGTGACGATCGGGCCAGGTGACGAGCTTGCAATCTCCGCCGAGCTTGTCGAGGCGCTCCCTTCGACAGGCTCAGGGTCCATTGAGGCAGGCTCAGGGCGCATCGAGGCAGGCTCAGGGCGCAGTGAGGTTGTCACGGAGGCGAGCCAATGAGCCTGCTGACAACCCTGGATCTGGAGGTCTTCTTCAACGACCGATGGTGGGTGGTACTGCTTAAGGCGCTCTTCGCGTTCGTGGTACTGCTGGTGCTCACACTGTTCACCATCTGGTATGAGCGTCGCGTTGTCGCGTTCATGCAGCATCGCGAGGGACCCAACATGAACGGGCCGTTCGGGTTGCTGCAGTCGCTGGCCGATGGCATGAAGTTGATGTTCAAGGAGGACTTCACTCCGACAGCAGCCGACAAGTTGATCTTTACGCTCGCCCCCTTTGTCGTCGCCATCCCGGCGATCACCGCTTTCGCCGTCATCCCGATGGCGGGAATAGTCCGTGTACCGTTCACCGACATCACTACGCCACTCCAGGTCACTGATCTACCGGTATCGGTGCTGTTCATCGTGGCTGTCGCCTCGATCGGCGTATACGGGATCGTGCTGGCGGGTTGGTCCTCGGGATCCACCTACTCGCTGCTCGGGGCTTTGCGCTCGAGCGCGCAGGTGATCAGCTACGAAGTTGCCATGGGTCTGGCGCTGGTAGCCGTCTTCCTGTATGCCGGGTCGCTCTCGACATCGGAGATCGTGACCAAACAGGCCGAGCCTGCCACCGTTTTCGGCGTACCGCTGTGGTTTGCGGTGCAGCTACTGCCGTCCTTCCTCATCTATCTGATCTCCATGGTCGGCGAGACGAACCGGGCACCCTTCGATCTGCCGGAAGCGGAGGGCGAGCTGGTCGGAGGCTTCCATACCGAGTACTCCTCGATGCGCTTCGCCATGTTCTTCATGGCGGAGTACATGAACATGATCACGGTCTCCGCACTGGCCGTCACGCTCTTCCTGGGCGGGTGGCACGCGCCAGTGCCCTTCAACCTGCTGCCAGGTATCGACAGCGGCTATTGGGGTCTGTTGTGGTTCGTGGTGAAGGTGCTGGTGCTGCTCTTCGTCTTCGTTTGGCTTCGGGGCACCCTGCCACGGCTGCGTTACGACCAGTTCATGCGATTCGGCTGGCGTTGGCTGATTCCGATCTCGCTGGTCTGGACGCTCATGATCGCGATCTTGAGACTTGGCCAGCGCGAAGGCTGGTTCAGTGGTCGAGGATTCTGGCTGGGTGCCGCCGTGGTCTTTGCGGTGCTCGTCGGACTGGCCTTCTTCGGCGGCAAAGAGGAGCCGAAGGCGGCTGAGCAGTCCGCAGCTGAAGAAACCCGCGTGTTCGATCCCTTTGCCGGCGGTTATCCTGTCCCGCCGATGGGTGATCAAGTGCTGCCGGAATTTGCTCAAGTCCTGGTCGGTGAGGAAGATCTGGCGTCGGACCGCCCATCCAACGGCCGCCCGCCCGATGAACGGCAGGCTAATGAACAGCCGACCAAGGAAGGGAGTGAGGCCTGATGGGCTTCTTTGATCCCGTCGCTGGCTTCGGCGTGACCTTCAGGACGATGTTCCGCAAGACGTTCACGATCGACTATCCAAACGGACCTCGAGTAACGGCACCGCGATTTCACGGCCGGCATCAGCTCAACCGCTGGCCCGACGGTCTGGAAAAGTGTGTTGGCTGTGAGCTGTGTGCGTGGGCTTGCCCAGCCGACGCGATCTATGTCGAGGGCGCTCAGAACACCGAGGAAGAGCGCTACTCCCCTGGTGAGCGCTACGGCCGGGTCTATCAGATCAATTACTTGCGTTGCATCCTGTGCGGTCTGTGCATCGAGGCCTGCCCGACGCGAGCTCTCACGATGACCAATGAATTCGAGCTTGCCGACGATACCCGCGAGAAGTTGATCTATGAGAAGTCCGATCTGCTTGCGCCGCTGCTGCCTGGCATGGAGCAGCCGCCTCATGAGCGCCGACTAGGTGACGACGAGCAAAAATACTTCCTCGGTCTACCTCCGACAGGTCAGCCTGACGACCGTGCCGGCGATCTCAGTGAGGTGCAGCCGCGGCCGATCAACCAGGGCTGGCGTCGCCACAAGCCGGTAGCGAAGGGCCGGTGATGATCTTGGTTACTGCATCGTTGATTCCGCTTGTCACCGGTGCAGCCGTAGCGTTCTGGCTGCTTGCACCGGTGATGATCTTAGGGGCGCTGGGAATGATCTTGGCGCGTAAGCCGGTGCACTCTGCCATGTGCCTGGCAGCCGTGATGATCTCCTTGGCTGTGCAGTACGCGGCGCAGGAGGCGCCCTTCCTTTTCGTGGTCCAGATCATCGTCTATACCGGCGCGATCCTGATGCTGTTCTTGTTCGTCCTGATGTTGGTCGGGGTCGACGTCCGGGAATCTCTGGTCGAGACGATCAAGGGGCAGCGCACGCTGGCTGTGCTGGCTGGCCTCGGTTTCGGCGCACTGCTGGTTTTCGCTGTCGGTAACGCGATTGTCGGTCCGACGATCGGTTTGCGTGCCGATAATGCGGAGAACGGCGGCAACACCCAGGGCCTCGCTGCGCTGATTTTCGAGCGTTACGTTTTCGCCTTCGAGGCCACCTCGGCACTGCTGATCACCGCTGCAGTCGGAGCCATGGTGCTCGCACACCGGGAACGGCTGACGAAGCGTCCCACTCAGGCAGACCTTGCCGAGAGCCGGATGCAGCGGTACGCCGAGACGGGCCAGCATCCCGGTCCGCTTCCCACTCCAGGCGTCTTTGCACGGCATAACGCGGTAGATACGCCGGCGCTGCTGCCCGATGGAAGCGTCTCAGAGCTCTCGGTTTCGGGCACGCTGAAAGCCCGCGGCACGGTCTTGGAAAGCCGAGATTTGGTGAAGCCGGTCGACGAAACAGTGGAAGCGATCACCGATGAGGAAGCTCCACGTACGACTGAGGAAGAACAGCTGTGAACCCGACCAACTACATCGTGCTCTCAGCGATCTTGTTCACCATCGGTGCGGTGGGTTTCATGATCAGGCGGAATTCGATCGTGGCTTTTATGTGCGTGGAGCTCATGCTGAATGCCACCAATCTCGCGTTCGTGACGTTCTCTCGTATACACGGCGGCCTGGACGGACAGGTGGCCGCTTTTTTTGTCATGGTGGTGGCTGCCGCTGAGGTCGTTGTTGGCCTGGCCATCATCGTGGCCATTTTCCGTACCCGCCGCTCGGCCTCCGTCGACGACGCAAATTTGCTGAAGTTCTAAAGGACTGCGATGCTCCCACTCGAGACGCCTGTGCCGGCAACCGGCTTTTTCACGGTGGCGTGGCTGCTCATCGCCATTCCTGCGGTTAGTGCCGCGATCTTGCTACTGGTTGGTCGGCGAGCTGACCGTTGGGGGCATTATCTCGGTGCGGCTGCGCCTTTAGTCTCCTTCGCGATCGGGCTCTACTACTTCATCAACTTGCTCGGTCGCGACCAGGCCGCGCGCGCGGTATCTGTCCCGCTCTACAACTGGATCTCCAGCGGACGTTGGCAGATCAACGTCGGGTTGCTCATCGACCAGCTTTCGATTCTCTTCGTGTTGCTGATCACCGGCGTCGGCGGCCTGATCCACGTCTATTCCATCGGCTATATGGCCCACGATGATCGGCGACGTCGCTTCTTCGCCTTCCTCAACCTGTTCGTGGCCGCAATGCTCCTTCTGGTCCTCGCTGACAACTACTTGGTGCTCTTCGTGGGCTGGGAGGGCGTCGGTCTGGCGTCGTACCTACTGATCGGCTTCTGGCAGTACAAGCCGATAGCAGCGACTGCCGCAAAGAAAGCATTCGTTGTCAACCGCGTCGGCGACATGGGCATGTCCATCGCCGTCATGCTGATGCTTGCGCTTTTTGGCTCATCCGCCTTCGTCGACGTCAACGCCGGCATGCCGAAGGTCAGCAATACAGTCGCGTTGATCTTGGGCCTGCTGCTCCTACTTGCCGCGTGCGGCAAGTCGGCACAGGTGCCATTGCAGTCCTGGTTGCTGGACGCAATGGAAGGTCCAACTCCGGTGTCGGCGCTGATCCATGCAGCCACTATGGTGACTGCTGGCGTCTATCTCGTCACCCGCAGCAATGCGATCTTCACCGAGTCACCGCCCGCGAGCATCGCGGTTGCCGTCGTCGGCACGGTGACATTGCTGTTCGGCGCCTGGATCGGTTGTGCCAAGGACGACATCAAGCGGGTGCTTGCCGGCTCCACGATGTCTCAGATCGGTTACATGATGCTGGCGGCAGGCATCGGGCCAGCCGGCTATGCGTACGCGATCTTCCATCTACTGACCCACGGGTTCTTCAAGGCTGATCTGTTCTTGGGCGCCGGCTCGGTGATGCATGCCACCAACGACAACGTGGACATGCGGCATTACGGGGCGCTCAGGCGATTGATGCCGATCACCTTTGTGACGTTTGCCGCTGGTTACCTGGCGATCATCGGGTTTCCGTTCTTCTCCGGCTTCTACTCCAAGGACCACATCATCGAGGTTGCCTATGAGCAGAGCGCAGTCCTTGGGGGGCTTGCGTTGCTGGGCGCTGGCATCACTGGGTTCTACATGACCCGGCTGATGTTGATGACGTTCTACGGCGCCAAGCGCTGGGAGCAGGGCGTTCATCCGCACGAGTCTCCGCCCGTCATGACGGTGCCACTGATCTTCCTCGGAATCGCATCGGTGATCGGCGGTCTGGTGCTCAACAACTGGATCGTGGGCTGGCTTAATCCGGCTGTCGGCGGCGAAGCGCCTGCCGAGGCGCCGAGCCTGTTGCACTTCTCGACCGTCGCGATCGTGACCCTGGTCGTGGTTGCGATTGGTGTGGGGATCAGCGTATGGATCTTCGGCCCACGTCGGGAGATCCCGGTCACCCAGCCCGCGAACGCCTCCTTCTTCACGGTGGCTGGACGTAATGATCTGTATGGCGACGCGTTCAACGAGGCGGTGTTCATGCGGCCCGGCCAGCGGCTCACCGCAGGGCTCATTCGGTTGGAGAACTCGGGTATCGATGGCGCCGTGAACGGCACTGCAGCAGCGATTGGCGGAATGTCAGCACGGCTGCGGCGGGTGCAGAACGGCTTCGTTCGCTCTTATGCGCTCACTATGACCGTTGGCGTCGCGATCGTCGGTGTAGTGATCCTGTTGGGCCGGCTGGGCTGAGGGGCGGGGGACATGACTATTCCGTGGCTCACCATCCTGGCATTGTTGCCGACAGTCGGTGCCGTGGTGCTGATCTTCACTGGCGTCAAGGCCGCAAAGCACGTCGCCCTTGTGGTGTCGCTGATCACGTTGGCGTTTGCTCTCGTCATCGCCACCACACGTTTCACCATCGGTGGCGGCATGCAACTGGTCGAGCAGGTCCCCTGGATCAAGCCGCTGGGCGCCTACTACGCACTCAGCTTGGATGGCCTTGGCCTTACCTTGGTGCTGCTGGTGGTGATCATCACTCCAGTGGTGATCATCGCCTCCTGGCGTGATTTTGATCCGGTTGCGGCGGGTCCAGCGTCCGTCGATGGACCGCAAGCCAGTCCAACGGGAGCGGCGCCTTCGACAAGCTCAGGGACGCTCGCTCCGAAGTATGACGCGCGGGTGTTCTTCGCCCTGCTGCTGGCCGTACAGACTTGTGCCCTGTATCTCTTCCTGGCCACCGATGTCTTCTTGTTCTACGTGTTCTTCGAAGTCATCTTGGTCCCGATGTATTTCCTGATCGGCGGCTTCGGGCCTGGCCCGCGCAGGACGTACGCGGCGGCGAAATTCTTGATCTTTGGCTTGCTCGGCGGATTTGTCATGCTCGCCTCGGTGATCGGCCTTTACGTCCTGTCCGCCAGGGCTGGAGAGCCGAGCTACCTGCTGAGCACATTGAGCCAGTTGGATATAGCCACCGCCACAGGTCGCTGGTTGTTCTTGGGCTTCATGTTCGCCTTTGCGATCAAGGCGCCGCTGGTACCGCTGCACACCTGGCTGCCGGACGCGGCGGAGGAGTCCACTGCTGGCGGTGCCACCATGATGGTCGGCGTCATGGACAAGATCGGCACTTTCGGCATGATCAGGTACTGTCTCGGCCTGTTCCCGGAGGCAAGCCAATGGGCGACACCGGTGGTGTTGGTGCTGGCCACGATCTCGATCCTGTACGGGGCCATCTTGGCGATCGGCAGCCGGGACATCATGCGGTTCATCGCCTATACCTCGATCAGCCACTTCGGCTTTATCGTGCTCGGCATCTTTGCCTTCACCAGCCAGAGCCTGACCGGGTCCACGCTTTACATGCTCAACCACGGGATGGCAACTGCTGCCTTGTTTGTGATGGCCGGATATCTGGTCAAGCGCCGCGGATCCCGCGACATGAATGCATACGGCGGCGTGGATCGAGTGGCCCCAGTTCTGGCAGGCTTGCTGCTGTTCGCCGGGCTCAATACGTTGTCGTTGCCTGGCCTGGGCAGCTTTGTGTCAGAGTTCATGGTGCTGGCTGGCACGTTCGGCCGGCATCCGGCGTACGCCGTGGTCTCGACGCTGGCTATCGTCCTGGCGGCGCTCTACATCTTGATCATGTACCAGCGCACCATGACAGGACCGGTGGATTCCGAGGTTCAGGAGAAAGTCACCGATATCAATGGACGGGAACGGCTTGCCATGGCTCCCTTGGTGCTGCTGATCTTCATTCTTGGTGTCTTTCCGAAGCCGCTGCTGTCGATCATCGAGCCGACGACCCAGGCAACTCTGCAGCACGCTGGCGTGACTGATCCGCAGCCTAGGGTGACTGCCGAGGGAGGCCGCTGATGATCCCCCTCAGTCTGCAGCCGTTGGAGATTACGGCTCCCCATATTGAATACGGCCTGCTTGCGCCGGTTTTGGTGATCTTTGTTGGCGCCTGCGTCGGTGTTTTGGCCGAGGCGCTCGTGCCGCGCGAAATGCGCCGTGTTGTGCACATGGTGATCACACCTGTATCGCTGGCGATAGCCCTGGCAGCGACCTTGTTGAACTGGGCGTCCGGTGTCAAGGGGCTGGTGGCGGTCGGTTCACTGGCTATCGATGGACCCACCTACTTCATGTGGACTATCTTGATCATCTTCAGTGGGGCAGCACTGCTGCTGTTTGCCGAGACCAAGATCGAGAATGCCAGCGTGTTCGCGCCACAGGCAGCGGCGGTGCCGGGCACTCCCGCAGAGCGGGAGGCGATCAGGAGCCGCATGGAGCATACCGAGGTGTTTCCGCTTGCGTTGTTCGCTGTGCTGGGCATGATGCTCTTCCCGGCGTCCAATGATTTGATCATGATGTTCGTCGCGCTGGAGATCTTGTCATTGCCGCTGTATCTGCTCTGCGGGCTCGCTCGCCGACGCCGACTACTCTCCCAAGAGGCAGCGCTCAAATACTTCCTGCTAGGCGCGCTGTCATCAGCATTCTTCGTCTACGGGGCTGCCCTGCTCTATGGCTACTCCGGATCATTCACCTTCGCAGCGATCGACGACGCGATACGCGATAGCGACCAAGGGCTGGGCCTGTTACTGGCCGGAATGGCGTTGCTCGGCGTCGGACTGCTCTTCAAGTTCAGCGCTGTGCCCTTCCACTCCTGGACGCCGGACGTGTATGCCGGAGCTCCGACGCCGGTGACCGGATTCATGGCAGCCTGCACCAAGATCGCCGCGGTGGGCGCTCTGATGCGGATGTTCTATGTCGCGCTGGGTGCCGATCGCTGGGACTGGCAGCCGATGATGGCGATCATTGCGGTTTTGACTATGGCGGTCGGCTCGGTGTTGGCGATCACTCAGACCGATGTCAAGCGCATGCTGGCGTACTCCTCGATCGCGCACGCGGGGTTCATGATGGTGGCGTTCGTCGGAGCATCGCAGGTTGTCAGTGGCAGCCGTCCCGGCTCGTTGACCAGTATTTCGTCGGTGATGTTCTACCTGGTCGCGTACGGAGCGGCAACGATCGGTGCCTTTGCGCTTGTCACGATGGTCCGGGACTCCACAGGTGAGGCGACGCTGCTGAACAGCTGGGTGGGGCTCGGCCGGCGGTCGCCGCTGGCCGCGACGATCTTCTCGATCTTCATGTTGAGCTTCGCCGGCATCCCGTTGACAAGCGGCTTCATAGGTAAGTGGGCAGTGTTCGCCGCTGCGTGGAGCGGCGGCATTCAGTGGCTCGTTGTGGTTGCCGTTGTGATCAGTGTGGTCGCTGCCTTTTTCTACATTCGAGTCATTGTGCTGATGTTCTTCGCTGAGCCGAGGAAGATGGCAACCACCGTGGTACGCCCCAGCTGGACAACGCTGACGGCCGTCGGAGTCGGCGCAATCGCGACGGTAGCCTTCGGGGTGTTCCCGGGCCCACTGCTGGCCCTTGCTCAGCAAGCAGGGGAGTTCATTCGCTGACCGACGGAGGGAAGGGTGCTGGCTGAACAGACACGAGATGAGGTTTTCGAGGCTTCGGTTCGATCCCAGCTTGAGCTGATCGACGTCGCATTGCTCAAGGCCGCCGAGGCGGACTCTGACATGGTAACCGAGGCCGCGCAACACATCATCGCCGCTGGCGGCAAGCGCTTCCGACCGTTGCTGGTGGTCCTTGGCTCACATCTTGGGCCGCGCGAGGCCACTGAGGACGTGGTCAAGGCAGCGGTAGTCGTCGAGCTCACCCATGTGGCGAGCCTCTACCACGACGACGTGATGGACGAGGCAGGAATACGCCGCGGCTCGTCAAGCGCCAACGCCCGGTGGGGCAATACGGTAGCGATCTTGGTCGGCGATCTGCTCTTCGCGCGAGCCTCCGATATCGTTTCTGATCTTGGTCCAGAGTTCGTACGGCTGCAGGCGCGTACCTTCTCCCGGCTCGTCCAGGGTCAGATCGCTGAGACGGTTGGGCCTCGCGGAACAGATCCGCTTGATCATTACCTGCGGGTTGTGGCCGACAAGACCGGCTCCTTGATCGCGACCTCGGCGCTATTTGGGTCCAAGATCGCAGATTCGCCTCCGCAGCTGCAGCGAATCATGGCCGAATTCGGCGAGCAGATCGGAATTGTGTTCCAGCTGAGCGATGACATCATCGACATCACCAGCGATGAGACGGGCAAGACGCCGGGAACTGATCTTCGCGAAGGCATCCCAACGCTGCCAACGCTGCTGGCTCGTAAATCGACGGACCCGTCCGACGCGCGGTTGCTCCAGTTGCTCGACTCCGATCTTCATGACGACGCTGCGCTCGACGAGGTTTTGGGCTTGCTCCGCCGCCATCGCTGCATTGATCAATCACGCCAGGAGGTCCGGCGTCGCGCCGAAGCCGCGCGCACCCTCCTGGAGCCTCTCCCCGCCGGTCCGGCCAAGGACGCCCTCGACGAGCTGTGCACCAGCGTCGTGACGCGTACCGCCTAACTCGCCACCACCCCGGCTGGCGATTCGGTTGCCGCAACCTACGTGTACGTAGGTTGCCGACGGTCTGCATAGGTTGCAACCTGTGCAGACCGACAGCAACCTATGCAGACCCTCGAGCAATGTGATCAATTTGCCCAGCCAGACGGAAGCGGCAGCGTTGGTTCAAAGCGGCACGCGGTAGACGAGGTCGCCCTCGTTCGAGCTCAGCCAGATCGAACCGAAGGCAATATGGACGTCGGCGCATTCGGAGCCCGCGTCGGTGACTACTCGGACTCGCCGCAACGATCTCGGTCAGCCGAGTTTCGGTCCCGCGTACGAGGTGCTGAACCTAAGCTCGGGCGACGATTCTGAGCGAACTGAGGTCGAGGGATGCGTTGCCGTCCACGATCAGGTCGGCATGCTCCCATGGTCGCTCGGCGGCCGTATGGCGTTCTCTTCGGCCATCCAGTTGGCGTAGGAGGTGGCGGAGATTTCACCCGCGGCCACGCGTGCCGCGTCGCGGGACTCGCGTATCGACTGCGGCGTCTCTACCCAGATGATCACATCCAGTTCTCGCCGCACCGATTCTTGACTCGCGCCAACCCTCAATGATCACGAAGTCACGGTCATTATCGATCGTGATCGCACCTTCTCGACCCCGGGCCACCCACGCCGGCGGGCGATAATGCACTGCACGCCGGGTACGCAGTGCCGGCAGCACATCATTGATCAGCAGCTCGTCCCAGCTGAACACCCCGTGGTACCAGGCGAGGTCGTCGGTATGCAGTACCGAACAATTTGGCAGCGTGTCGGCCAGCCGCCGTGACAGGCTCGACTTGCCGCTCGAGCTGTGTCCATTGATCGCCACGATCGCCGGTCGCGCCGGACCCGCACTAGCGGCGACTTGGTCGGCGAAGTCACGGAGCTCGATAACTTGCCAGTGGGTGGCTACCAGATCTTGACCCGTTGGTTCTCATCCAGCCAGAGGGCATCGGAGTCGCGTACGTCGAAGGCGGCGTAAAACTCAGGGACGTTGCGAACGATCTGATTGCAGCGGAATTCAGCGGGAGAGTGGGGGTCGGTCGCCAGGCGCTGCAGCAGCATCTCAGTCCGTACTTTGGCTTGCCAGACTGCAGCCCAGCTGAGGAAGAGCCGCTGCTCAGGCGTATAGCCATCTAATTCCGGCTCGGACTTGCCATCCTGTGCGATCTGGTACGCCTTGTAGGCGATCGACAGCCCGCCAAGATCACCAATGTTCTCACCGATGGTCAGCTGACCGTTGACCCTGTGCCCCGGAGCCTGTGCCAGCTCCAAGACGTTGTATTGGTCGATCAACGCCTTAGTTCGCTCCTCGAAGGCCTCCCGATCCTTGTCGGTCCACCAGTTGCGCAGCATGCCGTCGCCATCACAGGTAGAACCTTGATCATCAAAGCCGTGCCCGATCTCGTGGCCGATGACGGCACCGATGCCGCCATAGTTCACGGCATCGTCGGCGTACTCATTGAAGAAGGGCGGCTGCAAGATCGCCGCGGGAAAGACGATCTCATTCTTGAGCGGGTGATAGTACGCATTGACCGTCTGCGGCGTCATCAGCCATTCTTCGCGGTCGATCGGCTCGCCGATCTTGTTCAATGCCCGGTTGACTTCGAAATCAGCCACCCGCATGACGTTGCCGATCAAGTCGTCACGCATGATCGTCAAGGAGGAGTAGTCCCGCCACTTGGTCGGATAGCCGATATGCGAGCGGAATTTCGCAAGCTTGTCGAGGGCGCTTTCCTTGGTCTCCTCCGTCATCCAGTCAAGATCAGTAATGGAGCGCCGGTAGGCCTCGATCAGGTTGGCGACCAGCTGATCCATCCGCTCTTTGGCGGTCGCTGAGAAGTATTGATCGACATAGATCTGGCCGACAGCCTCACCGACCGAGCCCTCGACCAGCGCAACGCCTCTCTTCCAGCGCTCACGAAGCTCCGGCGTGCCTGACAACACTGTGCCGTAGAAATGGAAGTTCTCATTGACGAAGGCGCTCGACAAGTATGGCGACAGTGAGTTGATCACCTTCCACCGTGCCCACGCTCGCCACGCCGGCAGCCGGTCTTCGGTCAGCAATACCGAGACATCGGCGAAGAATGATGGCTGCATTGCCACCAGCTCACCCATCTTCGACTCGGCAATGTCTCCGCCGGCCAAGAATTCTCGCCAATGCAGGCCAGGACACGTGGCGGTGAACTCATCGAGGGTCATGAGGTTGTACATCAACCGAAGATCTCGACACTTCACCTTGTCCCAGTGAGTGCCGGCGATCTCAGTTTCAAGATCAAATACTTGCTGTGCCTGAGCTGCTGCATCCTCGACACCTGCCAGCGCGAAGGACGCCGCCACATGCTGCACATACTGAGCGCGAATATCGGCGTACTCGTCGAGCCGGTAATACTCCTCATCGGGCAGACCAAGACCACCCTGCCCCACAAAGATCACATACCGGTCGGGATCTCCGGGATCCGGCTCGGCCTGTAGCGCAATCAGGCCGGCAACCGCCTGGCGGGCGAACCCACCAACAAGCCGTGTCAGGTCTGGGACCGACTCCAGAGCATCGATGGAGGTCAGCAACGGCAAGATCGGATCAGCTCCGGCCTTCTCGACCGCCTCCTCATCCATAAAGCTGGCATAGAGGTCGGCAATCCGAGCCTCGTCCGAGCCCGGTTCACCCGGTTCGAGTGTGGTGATGATGTCACGGACCGCCGCCTCGGCCTGGTCGCGCAACTCCATGAATGCACCGGTCACCGGCTTGTCAGCCGGGATCTCGGTCTTGTTGAGCCAAGACCCATTCACGTGCCGGAAAAGATCATCCTGAATGCGGATGCCTTCATCGAAGTTGGAGAAGTCGATGGCAGGTCTCCGAGGAGGAGAGGTCTCAGTCACCCGGGACATGCTACCGACCAGTAGAGAGTTACTCGACAGTCAGAGCCACTTGACCTTGAGCGGCTTGGTCGTCACCTTGACGACCGCCACTGATTTTCCAGTTACTTGTCCCGAACAGTTGCCGGACCGGCCCTTATAGGTGCAACTTCCCGACAGCTTCAGATCGAGTGGGACCTCAATGCGAGCCTGAGTCCCGCTGAACGACACCGTGGGCTTCCGGAACGGATCACTTCCGGCTCGCCGCCAGGTGATGGTGCTCTCCTTGTAGTTGTATTTGGAGTTGTTTTTTTGTTGCGGGCAGTTGTTGGGATTGACCGAATGCCGCTGAAGACATTTGTTGAAGCTCTTCTTCGTGGCGGAGATGGCTGCCTTCTTGCCGGCCTTGGTTAGCTGACTCTGAACCTGATAGGTGTCCGCCTCGACGTACGGACTCTTCACCAGCACCTCGTTCTTCGACCCGTAGCCGACGTATCGCAGACCCGTGGTAAAGGTGTACGAGCCAGGCAAGACCGCAACCGACTCATCCGTCACTTTAACTCCATTGATCTTGACCGGAACGGAACCGTTCACGATGAAGGAGATGTCAAGATCTTTGACAGCGCGGCCGATCTTCCACATGTCACCGACTTTGACCACGTCGAATGCCTCGCTGACATCGGAACTGCCGAGTGTGTAGCTAGCAGAGACTGATTTCGCCTTCTGATCTTCGTTGACCGGCACATCGATGCCAGTCAATGGCGCCCGCTTAAGTGCTGCGGCAAGCACCTTGTTGTTCAGCAGCGGACCGGCAGGCGCTGGATCGGCCGCGTAGGAAAGCGCAGTCGTCGCGTCACCGGCGGCGACGGCTTGCAGGTATGCCGCTACCGCGTCGGATGGCCGTGGGGTCGCCTGCGGTGCACCGCGCTGCGATGGCTTGGTCTGTTGGCCTGCAGTGCTCTGGCCACCCTGCGGATTTGTGGTCGGCCGGCCGCTGGTAGCCACGACCACGGCAATGACCGCTATTAAAATCACGGCTAGCGCAGCCGCCCCTACGATGATCCAGATCTTGCCGCTGCTGCTTGGACCGCGGCCCTGCGGCGGTGTCGGCGGTATCTGTGCTCTGCGGTATCGGCCGCTCGGGTCGCCATAGGGGTCAGCCTGGGGCCCACCGGGCCATCCACCTTGTTCTTCTGGAGCAAATGGGCCGAACGAGTAACCGGGAGGGGTCGTCGGACTATCCACGACTGGCCGCTCAGGGTATCCAGCCGCTGGCGGTTGCGGATAACCGTACGGTGGCTGCTGCGCAGGACCTGATCCGGTGTCCGGCCCTTGACCGGGCATCGGTCGCTGCCGCCCGCCATACGGATAGTTCGAGCTCATGGATCGTCTCCTGATCCGTCGTCCTCAATGGAGCGAACTTTAGTCAGCAAGCCGGTCAGCCGCGTGGCCCACGGGGAAAGTAGGTGATTTGCCACGTCGTAGAGAGGTCGCCAGCGGGCGCTAGCTTACGGTCCAGGTATCGCCGCCATTGATGACGCTCTGAAGGGCGTCGTCATCGTTGCCCAGGCTGGCAGCGAGAGCAACCTGGTGGCGGGCCTGGTCGTCGTACGTCGGTGCCTCGACATCACGAAAGACGCCGATCGGTGCCCGATGCAGTACACCTGCATCGGTCAGCCGAGAAAGTCCGAACGCGAACGACGGATCCTGTAGGTGCGCATCGTGAACCACGAGCGCATCCTCGCTGACGTCGGCAACCTCGGCAACCGAGAACGCTCCGGTTGTCCGATCACGCACCACACCGAGGTGCCCGTCGACACCGAACCGGATCGGCTCACCATGATTCAAAGGAATGATCGCGTCCGCGGACGTGGCCGGATCCTTGATCGCATCGAAGGCTCCGTCGTTGAAGATCGGGCAGTTCTGATAGATCTCCACCAGCGAGCTTCCGCGATGCGCGGCAGCCGCCCGGAGCACCCCTGTCAGATGCTTCCGATCAGAGTCGATCGTCCGCGCAACGAAAGTCGCTTCGGCACCCAGAGCGAGCGAAACCGGGTTGAACGGGTTGTCCAGGGAGCCCATCGGCGTTGACTTGGTGATCTTGCCGATCTCCGAGGTGGGGGAGTACTGGCCCTTGGTCAGCCCGTAGATCCGGTTGTTGAAGAGCAAGATCGTCAAATTCACGTTGCGGCGCAGTGCATGAATCAAATGGTTGCCACCGATGGAAAGTGCGTCGCCATCACCGGTGATCACGAAGACTGCAACATCTTCCCGCGCTGTCGCGACTCCGGTAGCGATTGCAGTCGCACGGCCGTGAATCGAGTGCATGCCGTAGGTGTCCACGTAGTAAGGGAAACGCGATGAGCACCCGATGCCGGAAACGATCACCGTGTTCTCGCGCTTGATACCCAGCTCAGGCATAAACCCTTGGAACGCCGCGAGCACCGCATAATCACCGCAGCCTGGGCACCAACGGACCTCTTGATCGCTGGTGAAGTCCTTGCGGTTCAGCGGCTCCAAAGACAGTGGTACGCCGGCAAGGCCGCGATAGCTCGCGCCGTTGGGGGCGAGCGGCGATCCAGGCATATGTGCAGTCTCTTGGTTACTCGAGTGGTGATCAAGCTCCGAATGCAGCTGATCGACGGCGGTCACGGATTCGTCCCTTCCAGTTGATCGATCTCGGCTTCAAGATCACGAGCAAGTTCGCTGAGTGAGATCGGCAGCCCGCGAACCCGGGAATAACTGTGTACGTCCACCAAGTACTTTGCCCGCAGCAGCAATGCCAGCTGGCCCAGGTTCATCTCTGGAACGATCACCCGGTCATAGCTATGCAGGATGTCACCGAGATTTGCCGGGAATGGGTTCAAGTGCCGCAAGTGGGTGTGGGCGATCAGCCGGCCGGTCTTGCGTACCCGACGCGCCGCGGCGACGATCGGCCCGTACGTCGAACCCCAGCCGAGCACCAAGACACGGGCATGTCGGCCGTCGGCGTTGGCTGGATCATCGACGATCAAATTTGGAATGTCTTGGACGATTCCGTTGATCTTGGCCTGCCGAGTGCGAACCATCTCCTCGTGGTTTGCCGGGTCATATGAGACGGCGCCGGTGTCCTTAGCCTTCTCAATGCCACCAATGCGATGCTCTAGACCGCCGGTGCCGGGAATCGCCCACGCGCGGGCAAGAGTCTGCGGATCGCGTAGATAGGGCATGAAGATCGGCTCACCGGCTTTGTCCGTGGCGTTGGACGCGGACGCGAACTCCGGGTCGATCGCGGGGATGGTGTGCAGATCTGGAATGAGCCACGGCTCTGCGCCATTGGCGATATAGCCGTCGGACAAGATCACTACTGGTGTCCGATACTTGATCGCGATCTGTACGGCCTCGAGGGCGGTTGGGAAGCAGTCAGCGGGAGACTGTGCTGCCAAGACTGGAAGGGGCGCCTCGCCGTTACGACCGAACATAACCTGGAGCAGATCAGCCTGTTCGGTCTTGGTCGGCATGCCGGTGCTCGGCCCAGCGCGCTGGATGTCACAAATGATCAACGGCAACTCGGTGGCCACGGCGAGCCCGATGGTTTCCGACTTCAGGACAACGCCTGGCCCGGAGGTTGTGGTAACCCCGAGATGGCCAGCGAAGCTGGCGCCCAGAGCGGCGCCCACTCCGGCGATCTCGTCCTCAGCCTGGAAGGTGGTAACACCGAATCGCTTGTGCTTGCTCAGTTCATGCAGGACATCCGACGCTGGGGTGATCGGATAGGCCCCGAGGAACAGAGGCAGGCCGGACTTTCTGGATGCGGTGATCAGGCCGTACGCCAAAGCGAGATTGCCAGAGATCTGGCGATACCTGCCCGCCGGCATCGGCGCGGGACCCACCTCATAAGTCACGGCGAACACCTCAGTGGTCTCGCCGAACGCGTACCCGGCATTGAAGGCGGTGATGTTGGCGTCCCTGATGTCCGGCTTGGATGCGAACTTGGTGGTCAGAAAGTTGATCGTGCCCTCGGTCGGCCGGTGGTAGAGCCAGGACAGCAGCCCGAGCGCGAACATGTTCTTGGCCCGGGTGGCGTCCTTGCGAGTGAGGCCGAACGGCTTGACAGCCGCAACAGTCATGCCGGAGAGATCCAAAGCGTGCACTTGATAGTTATCAAGTGACCCGTCGGTCAGCGGATCGCTGTCGTAACCGACTTTCGACAAATTGCGCTTGGTGAAGTCTGCCGAATCCGCGATGATCACGCCGCCCCGTGGGAGGTCGCTGATGTTGGCCTTGAGGGCAGCCGGATTCATGGCAACCAGCACGTCCGGCCGATCGCCGGGGGTCATGATGTCGTAGTTGGCGAAGTGCAGCTGGAAGCTTGATACACCAGGCAACGTCCCGGCAGGCGCCCGGATCTCGGCAGGGAAGTTGGGCAGCGTTGAGATGTCGTTGCCGAACACCGCCGAGTCGGAGGTGAATCGATCGCCTGTGAGTTGCATGCCATCACCCGAGTCCCCGGCGAACCGGATCACGACCCGGTCGAGGGTATTGACGTGCTTCACTGCTCTACGCGCCTTCTTTCCGTGGCGTGCCTCATCCGATTTTTTGGGGTCAGGGGGTTCGTGGCTGCGATCTCCGCTGAGGCTGCCGATAACCCCATGATAGGCAGCCGTTCTTATGGATTAAGGGAGGTTCAGCCCATGAGAGACACAGCTGTGATCCGATGACATGCTGGACGCTTTACTCTCGTGGATGCGCACTGATCCCGTCGCAGCGCGCATTACCGTGGAGCCATGCGGTGGGTCGACTGGTACGGCGACGGCTCGCTGTGGGTGCTGGATATCGCGCTGGCATGCTGCACCCTGGAATTTGATGCCGCTGCCATGCGTCCTGAGCTAGTCGACGGCCGCGATACCGCCGTGGGAGCTCTCCCAGCTCTCCGCGACCGTTCGCAGGTAGCGGTCGTTATCTCTGGAACGGTGACCGATCGCTTGGCGCCCGCGGTGGCAGCGATTGTCGACGGTTGTGAGCAACAGGTTGGCCGGCATCCGGCCGTGATCTCCTTCGGAGCCTGTGCCTCATCTGGCGGCCCCTACTGGGACTCCTATGCCGTCACCAAAGGTGTCGATCAGCTGCTGCCCGTGGATGTTTATGTTCCGGGCTGCCCACCTCCACCGGAGGCGTTGTCTGCAGTGCTGGATCAGATCGTGGGTCGGATCCCGTCGTGACCGAGGCGTTGCCCGAAGAGTGGCTGGCCGCGGCCGAGGCATTGCGGGCCGACGGTTTCGAGTATTTCGACTGGCTCGGTTGCGTTGACGAGATCGGTCGCCGCGACTGTTTTCGGATCGTGCTCGTCATCCGGAATCTCGGCCAGGGCGCTGAGCCGATGATGCTCAGCTGCTTACTGCCTCGAGATCATCCGCAGATCGACTCCGTGCAGGGCGTCTTTGCCGGTGCCGCATGGCACGAGCGAGAGGCGGCGGAACTGTTCGGTGTTGACTTTGTGGGCGGTGATCACCGTCGGCTGCTGCTCAGCCCAGGGTTTGAAGGAACGCCGCTGCGTAAGGACGAAGTGCTGGCAGCGCGTACCGGGATGAGCTGGCCGGGAGCCAAGGAACCGGGTGAGTCCGAAATTGCTCCCAACCGGCGGCGCATGGTGCCTCCCGGCGTACCTGATCCTGCCTTGTGGGGAAACCGCGATCCCTCGGAGCCGTCGGCTGATCCGGCAGCGGTGGCCGAGTCGGCGGTAGGTGGCCGAGTGCGGCGGCGGCGTATATGAGCTCGTCGTCGCATCGCTGGATTCGGTTGATCGAACCGGCGTGTACGTCGTGCATGATCTGCGCGAGAGAGTGCCCGAGCTGGTGTATCAGCATTGACTCCCATACCGAGCCGGTCGAGGGCTTGCCACCTGGCGCTCGGAACCGTACCCGGAATGTGCTTGATCGTTTCGCGATCGACTGGTCATTGTGCATGTACTGCGGCATCTGCGTTGCGGAGTGCCCGTACGACGCACTGGAGTGGGCAGGCGATCTCACTGAGCCCGGAGCGGGCCGGGAATCACTGGTCGAGGAAATGGTGCAGCCGCGTTCGGATCCGGGGCTCGGCGTCCAGTGATCAAGTGGGCATACGGATCGGTGAATTCGCTGTCTCCGCGAAGGACATCGAGCTCGTTGCCCTCAGGATCGGCAAGCGTGACCCAGCCGCTTCCGTCCGGTCGGCGATGATCAGCAATCTCAGTGGCGCCCAGGCGGAGTAGTCGAGTCACTTCCTCATCGCGTGTGGTATCGGTCGGCCGAACATCAAAATGCAAGCGATTCTTGACCTGCTTGGCTTCGGGCACCGCGATGAACAGCAGCCGGATGCGGCCATCGGCCGAAAAGATCATGCACTCCTCATGATCAGGCTCATTCGAATCCTCCGGATCCTCGCGCATGCCCAACACCTGTGACCACCACAGTGACTGTTGATACGCGTTCCGAGAGTCGATTGTCGTATGGCTAATCCGAGACGTCACGCACCAAGTAAATCGGTGTGGGTTCATCCATGCAGGCAATTTCTTTTGGTCACCGATACCTGCACCATCTCCTCCGCACGGCGTGTTCACCAAAATGAGTCAGCCGTGAAGAGCGTTCCCGGGCGTCGCATACTGGCAGTGCCACATCGGTGCAGAAGGCTGGGAGGCGCACAATGCTGAGCATGGCACGGGTAGCCGTGGGCCTTGCCGCGGCGATCTTGGGATGCGCTTTTCTCACAGCTGCGTCTGGGTGCGCCGCTCCCGAACATACTTATGTCGCGAACACCGCAAACCGCACATACTTCAAGGTCCCGGCATCCTGGCACGAAATTGACCAGACTGCTTTCGAGCAGCCTGCATCCGCGGCCAGTCCCTCGCCGCACAGTAACGGTGAGTGGATCGTCGCCTATGACGCTGCTCAAGTGCCATCGCCTGCACACCTGTTCGCCAGCAACACCCTTGACCCGATTGTGTATGTCAGTGTGCTGCCACTGCCGACGGAGGCCAACGGACAGGTCTCACTAGACAACCTCCGCGATCTGATGCTGCCGGTGACCGCCGACGCTCGCGCGGCCGCGAAGGCCGCCTCCACGAGCTTCAGTGACTTCATATTGGTCAGCGACTCAGAACTGACGCCAACATCGGGCCTTCGAGGGATACACGAGGTTTTCCAGTACCGGGTTGACGGCGGGCTGTTGCAGACCTTCGATCAGACCGCGTATACGAATAAGGAAGGGAGCAAGGTGTACCTGATGCTCCTACGCTGCTCGAGCACGTGCTATCAGGCACGGCACGCAGAGCTAGAGAGTGTGACAACCTCGTTCACGATTCAGGAGAGGCCATGAGCACGAATGTGCCGCCGCCAGGCGGTCCGTCGTACGAGCCACCTATTGGGGGCGGGATCACCGAGGTTGACCCTAATTGGCCTGCCCCGGAGGGTCTGCCATCACCGGGCAAGCATTCGGTGGACCCGGATGGACCCCGTAAACCGCTAGCACTGTGGGATCGCGTCAAGTTCCTGCTGCTTTTCGGGGTCGCGTGGCTGATCTTGCTCTGGGCCTCGATGGCCAGCAACCCGATCCTGCCGTTCACCGATGCCGTCCGGCTGCAGGTGCGGAACAGTTGGTGGCTTTTGGCGCTGATGGGCTTGGAGGCCCTTCGGCAAGTGCATTTTCTTGTTAGTGAGCATTGGGTCGGTTATCACCGGTTCTGGACAAAGACGCTCTTCGGCCGCACCGACCGCGCGATTAAGCGACGGTTTTCGGACTGGACGCGATTCCGTATCGCTCGGGTCGTAAAGATTCTGCTCTGGATTGCGCTGTACGCGGTAATCGCCGGCAAGATTCTCAAGACCTCGCCTGTGATGGCGATCTTCGAAGCGCCAGCGATTCTGTGGCAGCTGATGCCCTTTGTCCTCCAGCTGGCCTTTGCATTCTTCTTCATTGCTTTCCAGTTCATCGGCCTGTTCTGGTTGCTGTCGCGCGGTGGTGTTGACGTCTACTTCCCCGACGACATCACAACTCGGTTCTCCGATGTGTGGGGACAAGACCATGTGCTTGCCCGTGTGAAAGAGAACATTCTGTTCCTCGAGAACCCCGATGAGATCGAGGAAAAGGGTGGTTATGTGCCCGGCGGCCTCTTGCTGTGGGGACCTCCGGGAACGGGCAAGACATTGATGGCCGAGGCGGTCGCCGGCGAGACGGGAAAGCCGTACGTCTTCGTAGACCCTGGTGCATTTATCAACATGTTCTTCGGGGTCGGGATTCTGAAGGTGAAGTCACTGTTCCGCAAGCTTCGGAAGCTCGCTTTGCGGTACGGCGGCGTCATTGTCTTCTTCGATGAGGCTGACTCGCTGGGAAATCGAGGCGCCGTTGGCCAAGTTGGTCCCGGAGGCGGTCCCGGACGTGCCGCGCCAGCGCCTTTCCAGGCTGCTGGCTGCCACGGGTTCTCCTACCTCGCGCCCGATACCCAGTTGATGCTGGTGCGCAATTCGCTGCAAAGTGGCGCATCCGTGGTCGAGGAAGAGCGGCCGCGTCGCTGGAAGCAATTCATGCCGGGCGCAGCCATGGGTGGCGGCGGCGGGATGGGAACTCTGCAAGCGCTGCTGACCGAGCTGTCCGGTCTGAAGAAGCCGCGCGGCTTCATCAACCGGTACGTCCGGCGGGCTTTGGGCATGAAACCCAAGCCGCCGCCCAAGTATCGGATTCTCGTCATGATGGCAACCAACATGCCGGAAGCCCTCGACGAGGCCCTGCTGCGACCCGGCCGTATCGACCGGATCTACAAGGTGGGTTATCCGAGCAAGGCCGGGCGGATCCGGACCTACGAGGGGTATTTCAACAAGGTCCGGCACGAGCTCACGCCGGACAACATGGACAAGTTGGCGACCATCACCCCGTACGCGACCGGCGCCACTATCAAGGATCTGGTTAACGAGTCGCTCATTACCGCAATCCGTGATGATCGCGATGTGATCACATGGAAAGACGTCATCAAGGCGAAGCAGCTCAAGGAACTGGGACCGCCCGAGGACGTGGAGTACATCGAACGGGAGCGGCACGCGGTGGCGGTGCACGAGGCCTGCCACGCGATCACGGCTTACCGGACGCGCCAACACATGGAAATCGACGTCGCGACCATCGAGAAGGGCAGCGACTATCTCGGGATGGTTGCCAGCATTCCCCCTGAGGATCAGTTCACGAGATGGCGGAGTGAGTACGACTCGGACATTTTGGTGTCGCTTGCCTCCCTCGCTGGAGAGCGGATGTTCTTCGATGACGACAGCTCTTCCGGGGTTTCTGGTGACCTGGAGTCGGCAACCTCTGTCGCGTCGTACATGGAGGGCTTCTGGGGGATGGGCTCGACAGTGTCGTCATACTCCACTGCCAAGAAGCTTGAAGTTGGCGCTCCCGGGGGTCGTAGCGGTAAAAAGACCGAGGATCCCGAGACGATGATGAAGCGAGCCCTGGCCGATCGGATCGAGGACAAGCTGGGCGACATGCTTGACCGCGTGGAGTCCTTGCTGAAGGAGAACCGTGGCCAGATTCTCGCGCTCGCGCATGCCCTGGAGACGCATCGGACACTGACTGGTGAAGATGTGGAGGCCGTACTCGAGGGCCGCGAGGGGCCCGCAGTGGATGGCAGACCATACGGCGATCCCAAGTTTGGTCGGCAGTTGGAGGAGTATCACCGAGCCGCGGCCGAAGCACATCAGGGGCATGGGCGGGTTCTGCTCGAATTGCCTGAGGCACGCGAGCCAGTTCCATCCGATCATGTTGCGGATCGGCCACTGGACCCCGCTCGCTGATCGGAGTCTTAGCAACGCCGATCAGATCTCGCCAATCGTGGCGTCCGCACCATGATCAACGGATGTGCGGCCGCGGCGTCCTAGCGATAGTTGGTGAACTGCACAGCAAAGTCGAGGTCGGCACCCTTGACCAGTGATTGCACCCTTTGAAGATCATCGCGGCTCTTACTGGTGACCCGAAGCTCATCGCCCTGAATTTGGGCGCGTACGCTCCTCGGACCCTCATCGCGAATGAGCTTGGAGACCTTCTTCGCGTTGTCCTGGCTGATGCCTTCCTTCATACTGGCGGTGATCTTGTAAAGCTTGCCAGATGATCTTGGGGCGGCAGCGTCGAGAGCTTTTAAGCTGACGCCACGCCGGACGAGTTTAGATTCGAAGACGTCGAGCACCGCCTTGACGCGTTCCTCAGAGCTGGCCTCCATCTCGATTGCTTGGCCGGCCCACCGAATACTCGCGTCGGTGTTCTTGAAGTCGAACCGCTGCCGGACCTCCTTGGCAGCCTGGTTCAGGGCGTTGTCCACCTCCTGCCGGTCCACCTTGCTGACGATGTCGAACGAGCTGTCTGCCACCTTGCCTACTCCAATCACCACACTGTGCGCCTTGACCGGCCCATTGTGCCGAATCGATCAGCTCATCCAGACAGGTGGTTGGGTGCCACCGCTCAGAGTTGGGTATTGTTTCTCCCCGCTGCAGGATTGAGGTCCGGCGGCATGGCAGGTTGCCCGAGCGGCCAAAGGGAGCGGTCTGTAAAATCGTCGGCTGAAGCCTACGTTGGTTCGAATCCAACACCTGCCACAAGCGAGGAACTAGCCTCTAACTAGGCGCTTACACAACAGTCGGTTCAGCCGCGCACGCAGTGTGAACATGGACATCATGGAGCTTGACGCGTCGATTCTGCAGCCGGTTGTCGGTCGTGGGCTTGACGGCTTAGCTATGCCTGTTGAGTCGTCGGCGGTGTCTTCCGTGTCTCGGGCTCGGTGCGCGTTCCGGTCGCCGATGCCGTGCGACAAGCCAGCTTCCATCAACAACCCTCCAGTGGGCTCTCATGCGACGATCAGTGCATAGAAGAGAGATTGCCTGATCCAGGATCCCTGAAGGGAGAAACTCTACGAAGATCATCAACGTATTCTTGCGGCGGCAATGGACCGGCCAGTTCCGCTCCAAAGCGTGTTCCCACGTGTACCTCGCTCGCGCGGACGTCGGTCCGGCCTCCGATGTGTGTGGGAAGTGCGTGGCGCTTGGGGACTCCTGGCCGGCGCTTCGGATGTGCCTGCTGTGTGGCTACGTCGGCTGTTGCGACAGGTCAAAGAACAAGCACGCCCGAGAGCATTTCCGTGAAACTGGCCATCCGTTGATCCGGCCCTACAAAGAGCGGGGTATGGACTGGGTGTGGTGTTACGTGGACGAGGCACTTCTCGACCCGATATGACCGAGTCAGTGTTGCTGGGGCTTGTTGTAAAGCTGCGGCTATTTTCGCTGGCGGTCGCGATCTGCTGGCTGACCGATGGATTGACCGGCACCGCGGCGCGTATTAGTCGCGCGGCGCTCCTCAGCAATGCCGCACGCGGACTCGCGTGTCCCTGCCATAACTGGCTGGACCGTTCAGCAGATTGTGCGGCTGCACGCAGGCATGGTGCTCATCTTGGTGAAACGTTTTTCTCCGGGCGAGGAAGAACGATCACTTCGATAGGCTCAGTGCGACCTCGGATTGGCACAGTGCGTCGCTCGAGTTGATCGGTCGTCATGCCTGCCGCCGCGGCGGTTGCAACACTGACGATCACGTCGCCTGCCGCCGCGGCCGATGCGAGTCGGGCGGCGATGTTGACGGCATCACCGAGCGCCGTGAAGTCCTCGACGGTGGTGCCAAGCCCGGTCGCGCCAACGAATGCCTCGCCGGTGTGGACGGCCGTTCCTACTGGAATGGCCACCGCATGCGTGGGTGCTGGCTCGTACTGCTCGCTCGGCCAGGTCGATTGCGGCCGCTACTGCTGCCGCCGCGTGGCGCGGTCCGGTGATCCCGCCGAAGAAGAGCCCGATAACCTCATCGCCCACGACTTTGTCGACGATGCCGTCATGCGCAACGATCGCATCCGCTGCCAAGCGATAGAAGCGGTCGAGGAATGCATGGAAGTCCGCCGGGCGCATTCGTTCGCCAATGGCTGTCGAGCCGCGGATATCGGAGAACAGCAGGGTGATCGGGATCTCTACGCCCGTCAACTGACGTTTGCGAAGGTCGGATATGCACCTCGTGCAGAGAGCCGGATTGCCGGAGGATTGCCGGAATCCCGCGTGCCTTAAGACGAGGCCACCCAGCCCGGCGAAAGGCGCGGCGCACAACTTGCAGCGCGGAGGGGACGGGATTTGTTTGAACGCCCGCCGCTGCTTGGCTAGCCACGGACTCTCCCCGGTTAGCACCGCGCGGACTTGTTCAGTGAATTCATCGGCCGCCATTTATCCACACCGTCTCATACTCGAGATAGCCGGTAAGAGTCGCAGCCCTCGAAGCCATATGCCGGCTGTTGTTTCCTGATCCTTCGCCCCCGGGTCTCTTCGGGATCGGATACGGCTAAGGGCTGAGCTCGTGACGGAGCAGTTTGCCGACGGAGCTCCGTGGCAACCGGTGCACGAATGTGATCGATGACGGCACCTCCTACGCTGCGAGGCGCGCCCGGCAGAACTCAAGCAACTCATGTTGGCTCACCGCCTTGCCGGCCGCGAGCACGACCAAGCCCTTGCCGTTTCCATCGCTTGTACGACGCCGGCGTCGACGACGGAGGGATGCTGTGTGAGCACGCGTTCGACATCGCCCGGGTACACGATGTGGCCAGAAACCCTGTATGCATTGTCGACGCGATCGACGATCCAGACGAAGTCTTCGTCGTCGATCCGCGCGGCATCGCCCGTGCGCAACCAGCCGGACTCATCGATCATGTCTGCGGTGGCGTCGGCGCGGTGCCAGTAGCCAGCCATCACGTTGGGGCCGCTTACGAGCAGCTCACCGGTCTCGTTCGGCTGGCAGGCGGTGCCGTCGGCTCGGACAATCCGGATGTCGACGAACAGCGGCGGCTTGCCGGCCGATCCGATCTTGCGTAAGGCATGTGCTGGATCGAGGAGCAGCACGAAGGGCGCGGCCTCTGAGAGACCGTACCCCTGCAGGAAGGTGACACCTCGTTGCATGTATGTCCGGATGAGGCGCTCCGGGACGGGTGCGCCACCGGTGATGTAACAGCGGACGCTCGAGAAATCGGCGGCGGGCCAGGCCGGTGATCGGGTGAGCGCTTCGAGCAGATCCGGATTCCCGAATCCGATGGTGACCCGTTGCTCTGCGATCAGCCGGAGGATCTCGTCCGGTTTAGGTGTCTCGGGAATGATGACCGTCCCGCCAGGGAACAGGACCGGCAGCACGTTCACGCCGGTGCCACCAGTTCGGAAGAACGGCGCGATGGCAATAGTGATGTCGTCGCTGCGGAAATCGACCACCGAGAGGAGGTTGATGACGTTCCAGGTGATGTTGCCGTGCGTCAGCATCACCCCTTTCGGTGCCCCCGTGGTACCAGAGGTATGCGGGAGCATGCACACATCGTCAAGTCTGATGGCCTGGTTGACCGAATCGTCGGAAGATTCCGCGACGAGGTGCTCATAGTTGATCTCCGCGCCTTTCGCGGTCCCGACGACGACACGGGACGCCACATCCGAGGGAAGCGAGATGCCAGCAGCGGTCTGGTCCACCACGACGACCCTGGGCGAGTATCTCGTGAGCACATCGGTGATGACGGCGTGCTCGAGCCGATGATTGACCGGTGCCATGACGGCACCGAGCTTCGCGGTAGCGAACAAGACCTCCAGGAATGCCGGATGGTTGGCGCCAAGCCACCCGACCCGGTCTTCCCTTTGTGCACCGAGCTCGCTTAACCCGCTCGCGAGGCGGCGGATCCGGCTGGCAAGTTCAATGTAAGTACACCGCGATTCGCCGTGGATCAGCGCGGCTTGGTTGGGCGCGATCCGGGCTCGCCGCTCGATCCAGGACCCAACTCCGCGGTCCACTATGTTTTCCAAGGCTCCCACACATCCAAGCAACGCATCAGCTCATATACAGCCGCGACGGAGGTGAACCTGACGCTCGTGATCTGGATTCGAGCTAGGGCTGCTACTCGTAATCTGATCTGACCGGTGCGTTGAGCCACAGGGATGCATCGGCTGAACAACGTGGCTGGGGTGCCCTCGCGGTGCGCAGGACCGCCTACGCAGCCGAATAGTCCGGAGTCGGGTTCATCGCATCGGAACCGTGAGATTGTCCGACGTAGGGAAGCGCACGTCGCGTACCTCTAAGGCGGTGAAGCGCTCAGTCATGAGCGACACAGTCCTCCACGGCTCCGGTGTGACAGCGCCGAGTCGCACAATAGCTTGCGGGTTCATCCTGGCGATTGCTGGCAGAGCCTCAACGGAGGGTTCTGAAGCGGCCGGTCAGGTCGTGCTCTGAGTACGCTTCAGCGTTGCAACCAACCTTGGGAAGGCGATGGCGTGACACGAGTTGTGGTAACTGGCGGTTCTGGAAAGCTCGGCAGTGCGTGCGTCGCTGACCTCGCCTCACACGGATACGACGTAGTGGTCCTCGACCGCGTGCGCCCCGCCGCTCTGCCGCCAGAGTCCACCTTTGTGCTGGTCGACCTCACCGACTATGGCCAGGTACTGGACGCCATGCTCGGTGTCGACGAGCACTACGACCGGGTGGACGCGTTGGTCCACCTTGCAGCGATCCCGGCTCCGGGCATCGTGCCGAACCACGCCACCTTCAGCAACAACATGAACGCGACTTGGAACACGGTCACCGCGGCGAGACGTGCGGGCGTGAAGAACATCGTCTGGGCCTCTAGCGAGACCGTGCTGGGCCTGCCGTTCGACACACCCCCGCCCTACGTTCCCGTCGACGAGGACTACCCTCCCCGGCCGGAGTCCACGTATTCACTGGTGAAGACCATGGAAGAGGCCATGGCCGCCCAGCTGTGCCGTTGGGATCCTGAACTGAAGATGTTCGGCCTTCGGTTCTCCAACGTCATGCGGCCCGAGGACTATGCCGGCTTCGCCGACTTTCAGGACGATGCGGCGCTGCGCAAGTGGAACCTCTGGGGCTATATCGATGCTCGCGATGGAGCCCACGCGATTCGGCTAGCCCTGGAATCCGATCTCACCGGTTGTGAGATCTTCGTGATCGCGAACGCGGACACGGTCATGGAACGCAGCAACACCGATCTGTTGGCCGAATGCTTCCCGGACGTCGAGGTCCGGGGCGACATCGGACCCAATGACACGCTGCTCTCGATCGACAAGGCCCGCCGACTGCTCGGCTACCAGCCCCAGCACAGCTGGCGTGACGAAGTTGTAAGAACCGCTTGAGGCAGGAGGAAACGTGCGCGTCGTAGTGATAGGCGGCAGTGGCCACGTCGGTACCTTCCTTGTCCCGCGGCTGCTCCGTGCTGGACATGCGGTGAGCAATTTGAGCCGCGGTGCCCGGGCTCCCTATATCGATGATGATGCGTGGTCCGACGTCGAACAGGTAGCGGTGGACCGGGCGGCCGAGGATGCTGCCGGGACGTTCGGGAAACGGGTCGCCGAGCTTGAGGCCGACGTCGTGGTGGACATGATCTGCTTCACGCCTGACTCGGCGGCCGCGCTGGTTGAGGCGCTGCGCGGACACTGCGGACACCTCATCCATTGCGGGACCATCTGGCGCTACGGGTCGAGCGTCAAGCAACCGATGCGGGAGGACGACACGTCGCCGCCGTTCGGCGAGTACGGCACGCAAAAGGCCGCGATCGCCGACCTGCTGGCCGCCGAGACCGCATCCGGTGGCCTCATCACCACGGTGCTCCATCCTGGGCATATCAGCGGTCCCGGTTGGATGCCGATCGGACCGCTGGGAAATCTGGATCCCGGCGTGTGGTACACCATTTCGGCAGGTCAGGAGATTGCCGTTCCAGGGCTTGGGGCCGAGCTCATGCACCATGTGCACGCCGACGACGTCGCGCAGGCGTTCCAGCTAACCGTGGAGCACCGCGATGCGGCAGCAGGGGAGTCGTTCAATGTGGTCGCACCGTCAGCCTTGACGGCTCGCGGCTTCCTCGCGATAGCTGCCAGCTGGTTCGGTCAGACTTCCAGAACCCGGTCGGTGAGCTGGACCGAGTTTCGCTCAGGCACTACAGCGGAGTTCGCCGACTCCAGCTGGCAGCACCTATCTCGTAGCCAGTACGCCTCCATTGAGAAGGCACGCAGCCGTCTCGGCTACGCTCCCGCTTTCGAGCCGGAAGCAGCCGTTTTGGACGGCATCCGCTGGCTGATCGATCATGATCGACTTCCGGTTGCGAACCGGCTGGCCGTATAGATCACCGCTTGGGAAGTAGTACGACGGCCATCCGTCGCTCCGCCAGGTCAATCATCAGGATGAGGCAGTTTAAAGAAGTGACCAGGCCGCCGGAGGTTCCCGGCGGTGGATTCTGCACGTGTTCATCGCGGCTCAGCACGACGTTCCTGAGGAGCTTGCCGGCGCGGTACCGGTGCATGATCGCACGGGCGTGACTTGTGCTGTCGGCAATGTAGACACCAAGGAGCGCACGAAGATGGCTACCTCCTTTGCCAAGACAGCGCCCGGACACATCTATCGCCTGGATTCGACTAGCCGGATGATCATGATGGGCGAGCGTGATGTCATCGAACTGTGGGGGATCGGAAGGCGGACTGCAGCTCGACTCGGCGTTCATGGTGTCGGACAGTTGCACTGGCGAGGGCACTGATCCCTGGTCAGAACCAGTCATTTGGTTCATGACCGGCCTGCAGGATCCGTTCATGTGGCGAACCCCAGCATCGTCGCGTTTTGCTGCGCCTGAATGGCCAGCCGCATCACCTCAAAGGTGTGTCTTTGGGGACAGGCGGTTTCGGTGCGATTAGTCACGTCGTGCACGAGGTCGGGGTAATAGCTGAGCTCAACGTCCGAACAGTCGATGTACTCGGTTGTGGCACCATCGACCACGAAAAGGTGATCCTTGCCCGGGCGACCTGCCAGGTCGACGTACTTGCGGAGCTCGATGTAGCCCTCGGTGCCCAAGATCACTAGTCGGCCGTCTCCCCATGTCGGCAGGCCTTGCGGGGTGTACCAATCGACGCGGATGTAGCCGTGGGCACTTCCGGACCGCAAGATCGCTTCACCGAAATCCTGCATCTTCGGTGACTCGGGATGCGTGTAGTTGGCGACGCTGCTCGAGACCACTTCGGTATGTGCGGCGCCCGCAAACCACAAGAACTGGTCGATCTGGTGGCTCGCGATGTCGGTGATGATGCCGCCGGTACGGTCCTTGTCGTAAAACCATTCCGGACGTCCCTCACCGCCTGCGAGGTGGGCTCGGTCCCCCTCCCGGTGGGGTCCGAGTCCCAGAGTCTGTACGACCTGGCCAATTCGACCCTCTCGGACCAACTGTCCGGCTTTGATCGCGCACCGCACCTCGAACCGCTCAGAGAATGTGACTGACCAGAATCGACCCGACTGTGCGACCGCCTTCTCGATCTCATTGAGTTGATCGAGCGTGATACAGCCGGGCTTGTCGGCGACGACGTCCTTGCCGTTCGTCAGGGCCTCGATCGCGATCGCGGAGCGTTGATCGGGGACCGCGGCTGTGACAATTACATCGATCGATCGATCGTGGACCAAGCTCATCGGGTCGTCGACCCACGTCACGTCGGGCCAGCGCTGTCGTGACGCCTGTGCAACCGCAGCGGAGGGGTCCTCGGAGCTGAACCCAACGAGCTGGCAGCCCTGATCGAGCAGACCCTGGATCTGTCCGAAGGCGTGTGAATGGTCCAGGCCGACGGCGGCAAATCGAATTTCTTGACTGCTCTGGTCAGTTGTGGTCATAGGTGATCAATCCTTCTATCAGTGGGCTCGCATCTGGCCGGCATTGGGGCGTTCCCCCGTCGCCGAGTACCCGACTCGCGGATCACGCAACCAGGCAACGAGCGACTCGGCATCAGCTGGTGGACTCCGCATCACGTCGAACAGGACAGACTGCTGAGTCAGTTCGAAACTCGGCACTGGTCGGAATTCGACCTCAACTGTGCGGAACTGAGGGCGAAAACTCCGCACTGGTCGGAAATTCGACACCCCTCGAGTGATCACAAAGACACAGGCTTGCCGGTCCGGGCCGACTCATAGACGCCGGTGATGATGGCAATCGCTTGCCGGTTCGTTTCAAGATCGACGCGCAACGGCTCCTCGCCGGCCAATGCGGCCAAGAAATTCTCATATTGGCGGCGGTGGGCGTCGACGGCGAGCTGACTTGGGTTACTGCCTGCCGTCTGAGCAGCGGCACCCGAGGCCTCGGGGTAGTCGGCGACCTGGTTGATTGCCGTGCCCGGCTGGCCGTACGCCCGCTCTTCGGCAGTTCCCTCGCGCGGCGTGAGATGAATGAACGTCAGCTTGTCGTTATCGATGATCACCGAGCCCCGGTCGCCGTGCACCTGAAGCCGGGCGCTGAGCCCCGGGTAGGCAGCGGTCGTGGCATGCAAAACACCGAGAGCACCGTTCTCGAACCGCACCACGCCGACGGCGACGTCTTCGACCTCGATCCGTTCGTGGGCGAGGGTGCCGGTGTAAGCGAACACCTCCACGGGCCGGCCCAGTGCCGCCACGAGCAAGTCGACAGTGTGAACGCCCTGGTTCATCAACGCGCCGCCCCCGTCAAGCTCCCAGGTGCCTCGCCAGTCGCCGGAGTCGTAGTACGTCTGCCCCCGCCACCAGTCGATCGAGGCGATGCCGCTGGTCAGCCGGCCCAGCTCGCCCTTGCTGATAGCCGCAGCCGCCACCTCCGTCGCCGGGTCGAACCTGTGCTGCGAGATGACCGCGACCTGAGTGCCGGCGCGACGCTGGGCGGCGATGATCTCATCGGTCTTCGCCACCGTGATCTCGGCAGGCTTCTCGATGATCACGTGCTTGCCGGCCTCCAGGGCCTCGATAGCGACGTCGCCATGCCGGCCGGTGGGAGTGCATACCGACACCACGTCTACATCGAGTGCGGCCAGAGCCTTGGTCAGCGAGGTAAACGGCTTGCCGCCATGGGCGGCAGTCAGCTTCTCTGCGCGGTCAAGGTGAGTGTCGACCACCGCGACCAACTCGATCCGGTCGGCCAGTTCGCTGATCACCGCAGCGTGGATGGTTCCGATTACGCCAGCGCCGACAAGCGCCAGCCGGATTCGCTGCTCCGATTCGCTGACGGTGCTCATGCGTACACGATCCCTTCGCTGGTCAAGATGTCGGTCCGGAAAGAGTCCACATTGTCGTCGTACTTCTCCTCATTCATTCAGATAGGGCTTTACCAGTTGGAGATAACGCTCCGCCATCGTGTCCACGACCTCCGCTGGCGGCGCCGCCCATAGATCGGCGTTGAAGATCTCTACTTCGACGTCTCCGCGATATCCGGTCCGCGCGACCGAGCGGGTGAAGGCGTTGAAGTCAATGTGGCCATCGCCCATCATGCCGCGTGCCAGCAGGGTGTCCGCGGGCAGCGGGGTGATCCAGTCGCAGATCTGATAGCTGGCGATGCGTTGTCCCGCGCGCTGAATTTGCTCGGCAATCCCGGGCTCCCACCACAGGTGAAACGTGTCCACTACGACGCCGACATCGGCCGCGTCGAAGCGCTCGGCAATGTCCAATGCCTGTGCCAGCGTTGAGATCACTCCACGATCCGCGGCGTAGATCGGATTCATGGGCTCGATACCGAGATTGACACCTCGCTGATGCGCGTACGGGACCAATTGCTCGATCGCCGTCGCAGCGCGGTCGCGAGCAGCTTCAAGATCACGATCACCGGGCGGCAGTCCACCGGGAACAAGTACCAACGTTGCCGCGTTCAGCGCGACAGCCTCATCGATCGCCTCATGGTTTCGAACCTCGGCAGCCTCCGCCTCTCCCGGGTCCGCGGTCGTGAAGAATCCGCCGCGGCACAGCGATGAGACACGCAATCCCGACTCGGCAAGCAACTGGCATGCCTCATCGAGGCCGACTTCAGCAAGCTGTTCTCGCCAGATTCCAATTGCGCCGAGGCCAGCGTCGACGCAGCCCTTGATCGCCTCTGGCAGCGACCAGGAGGGGGTAGTCCGTTGGTTCAGGGACAGCCGGCTCAGCGCTGATTCGGCGGTCATCGAGTCACGCCGGCGGTCCCGAACAGCATGCCGAGGCGGTGCGCCGCAAGCTCAGGATCGGTCAGCAACTGCGCCTCATTGGCGAGATCGAACACCCGAGTCAGGTGGAGGATTGAGCGCGCCGACTGCAGACCGCCGACCATGATGAACCCGTCCTGGTGGCCGTTGAGCCAGGCCAGGAAGGCGATCCCCGTCTTGTAGTAGTACGTGGGCGATTCGAAGATGTGCCGGGACAGGGCCAGCGTCGGTGCAATCTCCCGGCGATATTCCTCGATGTCATCGGCATCCAGCGCGCTGAGCGCGGCCGAGGCTGCCGGTGCGATGGCGGCAAACGCGCCGAGCAGCGCGTCGGAATGGTGGACGCCGTCGCCCTCGATCAGTTCTGGATAGTTGAAGTCGTCACCGGTGTAGAGGCGCACGCCGGCTGGCAACGCGGCGCGCAGCTGCTGTTCATGATCGGCAGACAGCAGTGACACCTTCACGCCGTCGACCTTGATGCTGTGCTCGTTGATCAAATCGAGGAACGTACCGGTCGCTGTCGGGATGTCGGTCGAGCCCCAGTAGCCCGTCAACTGTGGGTCGAACATCTCGCCGAGCCAGTGCAAAATCACTGGCTGGGAGGCCTGAGCCAGGACCGCTGCATAGACCCGAAGGTAGTCCTCGGCGTTGCCAGCGATGGCCGCCAGCTGGCGGGAGGCCATCATGATCACCTGCGATCCTGCGCCTTCGACAAACTCGACTTGCTCGAGATAGGCGCGGGTCACCTCGTCCAAGCTCTGGGCGGGAGCAAGAAGATGATCAGTTCCTGCACCCGAGGCAATCCGAGCGCCGTGCTCACGTGCGACTGCTGCGCTGCGGCTGATCAACTCCTGGGTCGCAGCCCAGTCCAGACCCATGTTGCGCTGGGCAGTGTCCATGGCTTCGGCGACACCGAGGCCATAGCGAAACAGGTGACGCCGGAACGCCAGAGTGGCCTCCCAGTCAATGACGGCCGGTGCGCCCGGAACATTGTCCCCGCGTGGATCGGCGACCACGTGTGCGGCGGCGAAAGCGATCCGGCTCTGGAAAGGTTGAGGATGTTCTACCCAGGCTCGTGGCTCGCACAATTCGATCTCGCGCCAGCCGCCACCGGCTTCTGGAAGCGCAACGTTTGCAGTTGTCGTGGTCATGATGTGAACCAATCGATCTCGACCCGGCGACCCTCGGCCGAGGACGTCGCACCGGCGTCGGCCAGCTGCAAGCCGCGTACGCCGGCTGCGAGATCGTAGGAGTGTGGTCTGCCGTAGTCCACGTCGGATAGGAACTGCTCCCATTGGGCTCGGAACCCGTTGGTGAACTCAGCGTTGTCCGGGATCTGCTCCCACTGACTCCGGAAGTCCTCGGTGGTCGGCAGGTCGGGGTTCCACACCGGCATCGGCGTACGCACCCGAGGTTGGATACGGCACCCGAACAGGCCCGCCACCGCAGAACCGTACGTGCCATCCACCTGGAACTCGACCAACTCGCCACGATCCACGCGTACCGCCCACGAGGAGTTGATCTGGGCGATCACATCGTTCTCGAGTTCGAAGATCGCGTACGCGGCATCATCGGCGGTTGCCGCGTATTCCCGGCCCTGCTCGTCCCACCGTTCAGGAATGTGGGTAACTGCCTTGGCCGTCACTGTCTGCACCTTGCCGAACAGGTTTTCCAGCACATAATTCCAGTGCGGGAACATGTCCAGCATCATGCCGCCGCCGTCCTCGGCCCGGTAGTTCCAGCTCGGGCGCTGAGCGGGCAGCAGATCGCCCTCGAACACCCAGTAACCGAACTCCCCTCGTACGGAGAGAATGCGGCCGAAGAATCCGGAGTCGATCAGCCGCTTCAACTTCACCAGGCCGGGCAGGTAGAGCTTGTCGTGGACCACACCGTTGATCACGCCCGCATCTCGGGCGGCGGCGACCAGCTCAATGCCCTCCTGGACCGACTCGGCAATCGGCTTCTCGGTGTAGATGTGCTTGCCAGCGCCGATAGCCTTCAAGATCGACTTCTTACGCTCGGAAGTGACCTGCGCGTCGAAGTAGATCAAGGCTGACTGGTCGCTCAGCGCCTCGTCCAGGTTGGTCGTGAAGTCTGCGACACCGTGCTGGGCGGCGAGCGCAGCCAGCTTCTCGGCGTTGCGGCCGACCAAGATCGGCTCGACAGAAATCCGCTCGCCGTTGGGGAGTCCAACGCCGCCGTCGTCACGGATGGCCAAAACGGATCGGACCAGGTGTTGGCGATAGCCCATCCGGCCGGTTACCCCATTCATGATCACTCGAATTGTCCGCTGTGCCACGTCCGTCTCCTCGACAGTGATTAACTACGCTTAGAAAGCGCTTTCGCAATCGCTTTAGGTACTATACGATCGGCGGTATAGGGAGCACAACCCAAAGGAGCTCAGGAGCCATGGCTGCTGTGTCAGGGCAGGTGCTGTTGAGTGACGTGGCGGCTGCAGCGCGCGTGTCACTTGCCACTGCATCACGAGCCCTCAACGGCCAGGCTGGAGTTGGCGCCGAACTTGCCGAGCGGGTACGCGAGGTAGCGCGGAACCTCGGTTACGTGCCTAATCTCCACGCTCGGCAGTTGGCTGGCGGGACGACTTCCGTGATCGGCTTGATCGTCCATGAAATCGACGATCCATTCTTCACCGAGATCGCGGGGGGCATCGTACGTTCGGCTCTGGCGGAGAACCTCATGGTGCAGGTCTCGCACTCCGGCCGAGATCCAGAGCAAGAGCTCCAGGAGATCACCACCCTGGTAGTTCAGGACGTGGACGGCATCATCATTGCCGGATCTGGCTATGTCGATCCGGCAAGGGAAGCCCGTGCCAAGGAAGTGTTGCGAGCGTATCAACAGCGAGGCGGCCGAGTGTCTGTCATTGGGCGCCACCACCTGGCCGTCGATGCGGTCCTCCCCGACAACGAGAAAGTTGGGACTTTGGCCGCCCAACACCTCGTCGAATTCGGCCATCGCGATGTTTTGGTCGCCGCAGGCTCCGAGCAGTTGACCACCATCGCTGATCGTCTATCCGGCGTTCGTTCGGTATTTCGAAAGGCCGGCATTCAAGCCACGGTGGTGCACGACGATTTCACACTCGAGGGCGGGGCCCGAGT
>Ga0111539_10000530_pt1 | contig 48418 bp, 45 predicted proteins | sample RhiMethybrSRZTD1_FD_79667 | JGI IMG/M metagenome (GOLD analysis project Ga0111539, IMG submission 79667) | Populus rhizosphere microbial communities from Tennessee, USA - Rhizosphere MetaG P. TD hybrid SRZTD1 (version 2) (version 2) | ecosystem: Host-associated > Plants > Roots > Rhizosphere >... | reverse complement strand
GCCTTCTGCCTTCTGCCTTCTGCCTTCTCCCTTCTCCCTTGTCACTTACCCTCCCACCCTCCGTCGACGAACACCGACTGCCCCGTGAGATAACTCGCCTCGTCCGAGGCCAGGAACGCAGCGACCGCGCCAATCTCGCGCGGCTGGCCTGCCCGGCCCATCGAGATCTGACTCAGCACGATCGGCAGAATCTCCGGGTCCTTCATCACCCACTCGGTCATCGGCGTATCGATCAAGCCAGGATGGATGCAGTTGACGCGGATGCCCTGGGGCGTCATCTCGGCCGACATGTTCCGGGTCAGGGCTTCGAGGCCGAGCTTCGTCGGCGCATAGTGCGTGCGGCCAGGGAGCACTTTGGCCGCCTGGATCGATCCGATGTTCACGATCGACGCCTTGCGCTGTTCTCCAACCACGCGCCGGCAGAACACCTGCGAGCACAACCATGCCCCGCGAAGGTTCACGTCGACGAGACGGGTCCATTGATCGTCGGTCAGCTCGAGGAAGGGCACGATCGTCTCGATGCCGGCGTTGTTGACGAGGATGTCGATCGGTCCGAGCTCCTTCCAGACGCGGTCGATCATCGGCTCGACGTCCGCGCGTCGCGCAACGTCGGCCTGCACCGTGATGGCCCGCCGGCCCGCCCCCCTGATGGACGCCGCAACCTGCTCTGCGAGTTCGGCGTGCGCGACATCGTTCACCCCAACGTCGGCGCCTTCGGCTCCGAACACTTCCGCAATGCCGCGCCCGATCCCCCTCGCCGCGCCGGTTACGAGCGCCACTTTTCCTTTCAGTCTCACGCGTGCCTCCCGTCTTGGCCGGCGCCGATTGTAGCGAGGGCAAAGCGCTTTGTGCTAGCCTCGCGCCCGACCATCGATAATCTCTAGGTTGATGACGCATCTCCTCGCGCCCGAGCTCGCAAGCTGGAGGCTGTAGTGGCAACCCGTACTTCCCGACCCATGCTCTGGGCGCTGACGTTCAGTCTCTCGACGATCGCCGCCGGGACTTCCGGTCAGCAGGCACCCTCTGATGGGCCCGTCCAGATGACGCGCGAAGAGGATCATGCGCGGACGATGAAGCAGCTGGGCCTCGCGGCGATGCCGCGCGGTGCGGTGGGCGCGAGCATCGAGACCTACGACGAATCGAAAGCCAATCCCTACCCGACGCTGCCCGATCCGCTCGCGCTGAAAAACGGCCGGACGGTGACGACAGCGGCGATGTGGCGCACTCGTCGCGCGGAGATCCTCGAGGACTTCGAGCGTGAGGTTTACGGACGGCGGCCGAAGAACACGCCGAAAGTCACGTGGGAGGTCAAGAGCACGACGAACGGAATGAACGGCGACGTGCCGATCATCACGAAAGAACTGGTGGGGCACGTCAACAACTCGTCGTACCCCCAGGTCACAGTCGACATCCAGTTGAGCCTGAGCACGCCGGCAAATGCGAAAGGACCGGTGCCGGTGATCATGCAGTTCGGCGGCGGATTCGGACCAGGACGAGGCGCCGCCGGCCGCGGCGGCCCGCCGGCAGGCGCGCCGGCACCCGCTCCGCCGGCGGGACCGACGTGGCAGCAGCAGGTGCTCGCGCGGGGATGGGGCTACGCCCAGATCGTTCCAAACAGCATCCAGGCCGACAACGGCGCCGGACTCACGTCCGGCATCATCGGTCTCGTCAACAAGGGTCAGCCCCGCAAGCTGGACGACTGGGGAGCGCTCTCCGCGTGGGGCTGGGGCGCCAGCCGCGCCCTCGATTACTTCGAAACCGACAAGGCGGTCGATGCGACACGCGTCGCGATTCAGGGTCACTCCCGTTACGGGAAGGCCGCGCTCGTCACGATGGCCTTCGACGAGCGGTTCGCCACCGGTTACATCAGTTCCTCGGGTGCCGGAGGCGCGAAGCTGCATCGCCGCAAGTTCGGCGAAGTCGTGGAGAACGTGGCTGGCGCGACCGAATACCACTGGATGGCCGGCAACTATCTGAAGTACGCGGGCAACTGGGATGCGCTTCCTGTCGACTCGCACGAACTGATTGCGCTCTGTGCGCCGCGGCCGGTATTTCTCAGCGCCGGGAAGGGGGCCGAGCCCAATCCTGACGGCACTACCGTGCAAATCAACGACGCGTGGGTCGATGCGAAAGGCAGCTTCCTCGCGGCTGTCGGCGCTGGCCCCGTCTACCGTCTCCTCGGCAAGAAGGATCTCGGCACCAAGGAGTTTCCGCCAATCGACACGACACTCACCGACGGCGACCTCGGGTTCAGGCAGCACACCGGCGGCCACACCGCGGAACCGACGTGGCCGACGTTCCTGACGTTCGCGGCGAAGTATTTCGACAAGCCTGGCCGGCGGAGCTAGGGCCCGGCGGACTTCGATTATTTTGAATACCGGGAGCGGGCGTACAGTGTCGACCGATCCCGTGAATGACTCAGCCGCTCATCGCCATTCTCGCTGACGATCTCACCGGCGCCGCCGATACGGCCGCGGGCATGCTCGGCGCCGGACGGCCGCTGGTCACATGGCCGCGATCTGACGGCGCCATCGCCTGGCATGACGAGGATCGCATCGTCTCGATCGACGCGGGAACCCGTCAGGCGACGCCCGCCGAGGCTGCGAACCGCATTCGCGATCTGGCGGTCTTGTTCCGCACTGCGGGCTTCGCGCACCTGTACAAGAAGGTCGATTCGACATTGCGCGGACACATCGGCGTCGAGGTGAAGGCCGCGCTCGAAGGCTGGCGTGAGGGATCGCTCGCCGTTGTCGCACCAGCGTTCCCTGCGATGGGACGCACCACGGTTGACGGTCGGCAGCGTGTCGGGGACACGGCTCTCGACGGCCCGCCAGTGGCCGAGAGGCTTGCATCCGCGGCCGTCCCGGTGACGACGCTGGCTCTCGCTGACGTTCGTGGCGGTGTGCTGGATCGCATCTTTCGTGCACGTGCAGAGGCGGGGAACCGTGCAATCGTGTGTGACGCGGTTACGGACGTGGACCTGGCGGCGATCGCCGCTGCGGGAGCGATGCTTGAAGCGGCAGTCGTGTGGGTCGGTTCCGGAGGCCTCGCTCGCAGATTATTCACGGATTCGAATCCGTCCCGGCACCAGATGCAGATTTCGCATCCAATCCCGTCGGGGCCAGTACTCGTCGTCGCCGGCAGCCTCACAGCCATCACTGGGTCTCAGGCGGCGAGTGTCGCTGCCGCGGGCGCGAGGCCGGTGACGGTATCTGCAGAGGACCTGTCCACCCGGAGCCCAGCGCTAGAGCGCAACCGCAATGAGATCGAGCGTCACTTGCGGGCCGGGATGGACGTCGTCGTGGGCATTGGACGGCGGCATACGGCGACTGCGGCCGATACGGCGCTGGTGGATCACCTGGCCCGGATGCTCAAATCGTGTCAGTCGCTCGTCGGTGGCGTCGTCGCGACCGGCGGCGACACCGCGGCGGCGCTGCTCAAACAGTGGGGCATCGGCGGGCTGCGGTTGATCGGTGAGGTCGAAACCGGTGTGCCGATCGGACTCGCAATCGGCCCGAGACCGCTGATCGTGGCATTGAAGGCCGGCGGGTTCGGTCATGACGCCACGCTCGCTCTGGCACGCACCGCGGTACGATCGTTTCTGCGATGCAGCCTCGCGCCATGACGCCAGTCGTTGCCATCACGATGGGAGATGCCGCCGGCATCGGCCCCGAGATCATCGTCAAGGCGCTCGCGGTCCCGTCCGTTTACCGGATTGCGCGTCCCCTGGTGATCGGCGATCGGGCGCGTCTCGTCCGCGCGGCAGAGATCGCGCGCGTGCCCGTCACCATTGCCGGGGTGGCCGGCCCGGATGACGCGACCTTCAGCCCCGGCAGGATCGACTGCATCGACCTGGCCCTGGTACCAGAAGATCTGCCATTCGGCCTCATCTCCGCCCGTGCCGGCGACGCGGCATTCCGATACGTGGAGCGCGCGGTCGCATTGGCGAAAGCCGGCGACATCGATGCCATCTGCACCGCACCGCTGAACAAGGAGGCGCTGCACGCCGCCGGTCATCGGTATCCCGGCCACACCGAACTGCTCGCTGAGCTGACCGGCACGCCGGAAGTCTCGATGATGTTGACCGCTCCCAACCTGCGGGTGATTCACTGCACGACGCACGTCGGGCTCATGGAGGCGATTGCGCGAATCGATCCGCCGCTCGTCGAACGAACCATCAGGCGCGGGCACGATGCGCTGGTGCACGCCGGCATCGCCACGCCGCGAATCGCGGTGTGCGCGATCAACCCTCACGCCGGCGAGGGCGGACTGTTCGGGCAAGGCGAGGAAGCGACGAAGATCGCGCCGGCCATTCGTGTGGCTCGCGCCGCCGGGATCGACGCGCAGGGGCCGCTCGCTGCCGACACCGTGTTCTTCAGGGCCGTCCGCGGCGATTTCGATCTGGTCGTCGCGATGTACCACGACCAGGGCCACTGCCCGGTCAAAGTGCTCGGACTCGAGGCCGGCGTGAACATCACCGTGGGCCTCCCGGTCATCCGCACTTCCGTCGATCACGGAACGGCGTTCGACATCGCGGGAACCGGAACCGCTGACGAGCGGAGCCTGATTGCCGCCATCGAAGCGGCAGCCGGCCTTTCAGCTGCGGGTTCGAAAAACGCCGTGAAATGATGGCCGTCCGCTCACGAGGCTCCGCACACGCGCGCGCTCTCCCAGAGGACCGACTCCTGCTCAAACGTGCGGCGATAATTTGCGATGAGCTCCGTCACCGACTGGCGCGCCTGCGTGCTGTCGGGATGAACGACCAGCAGCACTTTCGATCGTTCGTGGTCGATGCTGCCGCCCGGCGTGCGCCACTGGCCCTCAGCTTCCCAGACGGTAAACCCGTCCGGAAACCGTTTGGTGACTTCATCGCGGAGGAAGATTTGCCACTCGAGCTCGCTCACGGCGCCTTTTGGCCGGGCAAGGCCGAAGTAGAGAGTGGTCCGTATCTGAGGCGCGGACGCCACGCCACAGTCCATCGCCGCCGTAACACTCTGCGCCCCGACGCGAGGTGACCAAGCGGTACCGGCTGTCACTCCAGCCGCGAAAATCAGCACGCCAATTCCTGCCGTAAATGAACGCATCAAAATCCTCCGGTGCATCCTGGTGGTCGGCTCCGAGAAGCTCAACAATACCTCTGCGCCGGTCCGATCGCGGCGTGACTCAAGTCACTCGCTGGTGCGAGAGCGCTACCGGCGCCCCTGACCCCAGAAGATGAACGTGCCGAACTTCGTGGGCGTGACGATGTCGATCCGTCCATCCTTGTTCAAGTCAGCGGCATAGGCGTGCGAGCCCACGCCGGATCGGTTGTGAATCAACTCCGGCACGAGCTCCGCACCGCCTGGCGCCTTCGGGTTGCGGACGGTGCGGTACCAATACAGCACCGGATCGCCATAGGCGTCGGGATCGATTTGCGTGTCCTGGTGCGACCAGTAGCGCTTGCCGACGATGAAGTCCTCGACGCCGTCGCCATCGACGTCGGCGGAGGTGGAACCGTGCGGCTGCGAGAAGGTGACATCGCCGGCGTTCTTCGTGCCGTAATCGTCCATGACCATGTGCTGGACGAACGAGATCGCGCCGGCCGGGTCACGCTTCTGCTCGTACCACGCGAGGCCCCACCCATGGGCGGACAGTGACGTGACGACATCATTGAGCTTGTCGCCGTTGACGTCGTAGACCGCCATCACGCTTCCGCCGGCGCTGGCCCGGCCGATTGAGCGCCCGAACGGCTGCGGGTGATACGCCCACGTCCCCTGTGCGCTGCTTCGGGACGTCCCTCGACAGAGCTCGGGACGCCCTGAGCACTCGTCGAAGGGCGGCTGCTCCCACCAGCCGTAGGCGTTCACAATGTCGACGCTGCCGTCGCCATTGATGTCGCCGGCGCCGACACCATGCGCGGTCGAGTAGCCTGGCTCGGAAACCGTGCGCACGATCCACGCGCCGGTTGGATTGGCGGGATCCGGCCTCGCGTAGCGCATCACGCCCTCGGCACCGTAGACGAATTCCGGCTTGCCATCGCCATCGAGATCCTTCAGCACGGCGATCTCGGTCTGCTGCGATGTGACGACGCGGTAGCTGTCCCAGCGTCGCGCTTCACCCTTCGGATTGACGTAAAGAGTCACGCCGGAATTACTGCCGGAAAAGCTCGCGTTGATCACGTCCGCCCAGCCGTCGCCGGTGAAGTCGGCCGAGAACTGCATCCAGCAGTCGGTCGCGAAGCCGTTCGACGGGTTCGTCGTCAGGGCGAGGTAGATCTCACGGCTGCGACGGTAGTCCGGGCCGAAATAGATGTGCGGGCCGGAGACGACGTCGAGCACGCCGTCATGATTGAAATCATCGGCGCTCGCGCCCCAGCCGAAATAGAAATCGCTCAGCCGCTGCATCCGGAAGCGGGTGGACACCCTTTCGTCTGTCCGGCTGCGAAGCGCAAGGTCCTTGAATGCGATGTTCTTGAAGTGCACCTCCGCGGTGCCGCCGACGTAGAGCGCGACCGGTCCGTACCGTCCCGCATCATCGTCCGCAACCCCGCTCGGACCGGCGTTGTTGATGAAGCTGCGGAGGATGTTCGCATCGAGCAGGATCTCGATATCGTTCCATTCGCCCCGGCGCAGGCCGGTGTTCGGCGCCGGTATCGGCAGTTGAACAGCTCCGCCCTGTCCGCCGCGGCCACCTCCGCGTCCGGCAGGAGCGCCCGGCGGAGGCCCTGACGAAGCGTTCGGGTCTGGCGGAGGCGCGATGCGGTTCTGACCGCCACCGGGGAACCGCAGCTGCGTCCGCTTCACCTCGCGACCGGTGCTGTCGAGGGTCACGGCGTACGCAGCGACGTCGCCTTCGGTGAGTGACACGAACACGCCTTTCATGCCGTCCGGCGTTTTCTCGGCGCGCAGCAGTACCCCGGTCTTGCAGCCGGCCGCGCACGTGAACGAAGCGAAGAACCCCGTGTCCTGATACGAGCGGTCGAGGACCAGCCAGCCGCCTGACGGATCCTTCGGCACGCCCGTGATCTCTCCCCTGTCGGCGCGCCAGTCTGCATTGCCCAGCGGGCGCCAGCCGGTGAGCGTGGATCCTTCGAAGCGATCGTCGGGACGGAACGATGGTCCGGCAGCGGTGCCGGGGACGATCAGCGCGATCACGACGATCGCCGGCGCGAGCGTCGTGACCAGTGATGTGTTGGTCATGGTCGTTCTGTCAATGCGGAGGCAATCGAGTGAATGGACTTCCAAACCGAGCAACGAAGCCAACGTAGTAAACGGAACATATAACGGTTTTGCTGTTAATCTGGCATTCTGGTTTCTTCGGTGATTCCGTTGCTCCGTTTTGAGATCCGTTGGCTCGATGGCCTCCAAGCCTGACCACGCCCCTCCCAGTCTCGCCTCGCGGGTAGCGCTCGTGACTGGTGCGAGCCGGGGCATCGGCGAAGCGATCGCACTCGCACTCGCCGGAGCAGGTGCCGCCGTCGCGGTGAACTACAAGTCTCGCGCGGCCGATGCGGACGCGGTGCGTGACCGGATCCGTGCGCTCGGCCGCAGATCCATCGCGATCGCGGCGGATGTGTCGCTCGCCGCCGATGTGCAGCGGCTGGTCGACGAAGTGCGGACCGGGCTCGGGCCGATCGACATCCTCGTGAACAACGCCGGCATCGCGCGCGCGCAGAAGCTCGACGAGATCACCGAAGCCGACTGGGATCAGATCATCGACGGCAATCTCAAATCCTGTTTTCTCGTGACCCAGGCGGTGCTTCCCGACATGCGGAGCCGGCGCTTCGGCCGGATCATCAACCTGAGCTCGGTCGCGGCCCAGATCGGCGGAGTGATCAGCCCGCAGTACGCCGCGTCGAAGGCGGGCATGCTCGGGATGACGCGCTACTACGCCCGTCACCTCGCGCGCGAGGGCATCACCGTCAACGCGATCGCGCCGGCGCTGATCGAGACCGACATGGTCACGTCAAACCCCAATGCACGGCCGGATGTGATCCCGGTGGGCCGATTCGGATCGGTCGACGAGGTCTCGGATGTCGCGCTGATGCTCGCCGGCAACGGCTACATCACGGGGCAGACGATCAATGTGAATGGCGGGTGGTTTCCCAGCTAACCTCACGCGCCGACGGCGCGTGAGGCGTCTGGGGGCGTCGATCGAGGAAGCGGCGTCGCGGATCTAGTCCGGAAAATCGACGTCCTCGTACATCTTGTAGTTCTCGAGTCCCGTCGGCGGCGCGAAGAAGCACACCACCTTCATCTCCTCGCTGCCCGTGTTGTGGAGCATGTGCACCACGCCCTGCGGGAACAGGACGGCCATGCCTGCACGCACCGGCCGGACCTCGCCGCCGACCAGGACGCGGCCCGAGCCCCGGATGATGTAGATGACTTCCTCGCCGTTCGGGTGTGAATGTGCCGGCCGCGCTCTCTCGCCCGGAGGGACGCGGATCACGCAGGTGGAGCAGTGATTCGCCGGAACCGCCTTCGACGAGATCAGCCAGCGCAGCTCACGCCCTGGCAGTCCCAGCGCTTCGGCGTCGTCTTCGTGGATGGCAGGAACGGGCATGAGTTCAAAACGGCGCGCGATCCGAATCACCCGATTGCAGCGCCTCCAGCACATCGTTGCAGATTATCGATTATGCTTCGCGTCGCCGGTACGCCGGACACTAGTGCCCCGGCGTTGAAATGTCAAAAGAAACGATTCCATGCCCGAACGCGGTCGGCTGCCCGCGGTCCGCGATCCGAAAAACCTCATGAACGCTCTTCGGACGGCGGACCGCGGACAGCGGACTACGGATTGAAGCATTGGACTATCTGCTGCGCGGCAAGACCGCTTACGTGAGCGCTGGCGCCCATGGCATAGGCGAGGCCATCGCCGACCTGCTTGCCGCCGAAGGCGCCGGAGTCGTGGTCGGCGATCAGGACGCTGACACGCTGCGCGAAAAGGCACACAAGTGGCGGGGCACGATCGCGGCGAACCTGGCCACGCCGGACGGCGTCGAACGCGCAACCGATTACGTGCTCACCACCTTCGGCGACGCACCGGATATCGTCATCAACAACCTCGGCGTTGGCGACTCCACGCCGTTCGAGGAGATCACCGACGAGCGCTGGGCCAGATCGATCGACGTGAACCTGATGGGCACGGTGCGAACCTGCCGGGCGCTTCTGCCGCGGATGGCGGCGCGGGGCTCGGGGTCGGTGGTCAACACCGGATCGGATCTGGCCAAGCAGCCCGAGCCCGGGTTCGTCGACTACGGCGCATGCAAGGCGGCGCTGCTCTACCTGACGAAGGCGCTCGCCAAGCAATATGCGCCCGCCGTGCGCGTCAACACGGTCCTGCCGGGCCCGATCTGGTCGCGTATGTGGACGCGGCCTGGCGGCATCGTCGATCAGCTCGTCGCGCATTACGGCACGGATCGCGACACTGCGGTCGAGCGCTTTCTTCAGGATCGACAGATGCCGATGGGGATCGGCAACCCCGCCGACGTCGCTCACGCGGTCGTCTTTCTCGCCTCGCCGCTCGCCAGATTCATCACCGGCGCCGCGCTCGATATCGGCGGTACCATTCGCGGGTTGATTTGATCATTTAGAAGCCGCGGCACTGAGTCATGAAGCAGCCGCGAACGGAACGGAGCGAGCCGGCGAAGCGCGAGCGAGTGTAGTGAGCTAGAAGCGAGCGCCGGAGGGAAGTCGCCGCGTGGCGGCGACCGCGAGCGAATAGAACAATGGATTACTCGAGCTTCGGATTGCAGGACAAAATCGCGATCGTCACCGGCGCGTCTCAAGGGATCGGCCGCGCCATCGCGATCGGCCTCGCGCAGGCCGGTGCGCACCTCGTGCTCGCAAAACATCCCGAGGGACGCCGGGACGAAATCCAGCAGGTCCACTCCGAGATCGCACAACTTGGACGCAAGAGCATCATCCAGCCGACGGATGTCGCGAAGGTCGATGATGTGCGCCGCATGGTCGATACCGCGAAGGACGCGTTCGGGCGCGTCGACATCCTCGTCAACAACGCGGGGTGGACCGGGACGGGCCCAGCCCTCGACGTGACCGAGGAGGAATTCGACAAGACCGTCGCCGCCTCGTTCAAGAGCGTGTTCTTCGCCTGCCAGGCCGCCGCGCGCGTCATGATTCCGCAGGGCCGCGGCAAGATCATCAACATCGGGTCGAACTTCGGCGTCGTGGGGTTCCAGGGACGAGCCGCGTATGCCGGCGTCAAGGCGGGTGTGCATCACCTGTCGCGCGCGCTGTCACTCGAATGGGCCAGACACGGCGTCAGTGTGAACGTCGTCGCGCCGTGCATCACCGAGACGGAATCGAGGAAGGTGATTCTCGAACGTCCAGGTTACAAGGAATGGGCGACCACGCAGATGCTGCCTGCGGGCCGGTGGAACCAGCCGGAGGACCTCGTCGGCGCGGTGCTGTTTCTATCGAGCCATCTGTCAGACATGGTCGTTGGCCACGTACTCATGGTGGACGGCGGCTGGACGATTCACTGACCACCTGCCCGCTCGCGCTGCCGCAGGCGAGCCGGCCGTTCGCGCGGCCCGAAGTAAGATCTGGCGCCAGATGGCAATGACGGATTCTCGCGGCCGTGTGACGACGGCCCTCGTTACCGGTGCCGCAGGCGGGATCGGCAGTGCGCTGCTCTCGGCTTTCCGTGATGCCGGCTATCAGACGATCGGGGTCGACTGCGCCTCCGCACCGGGCGTGACGGCCCTCGACGTTACCGACGCCGCAGCGATCAGCGCCTTCGCCGGGGGCGTCGATACGCTGGATGTCCTGATCAACGCCGCCGGCGTCCTGAGACTGCGTCAGGAATACGATCCGACCGAGTTCGCACGCGTCGTCGACATCAATCTGACCGGGACCATGCGCATGGCGGTCGCCTGCCGGGCGGCGCTCGCGAAAGCGAGAGGAGCCATCGTCAATATCGCCTCGATGCACGCGATCTTCGGCGCTCCGCTGTCGCCTGCGTATGCCGCGTCGAAGGCCGGCGTCGTGCAACTGACGAAGTCGCTGGCGGTCGCCTGGGCCGAAGACGGCATCCGTGTCAACGCGATTGCGCCAGGCTGGATCGAGACGCCGATGACGGTGCCCGCCCGCTCCGACGCCGCGCGCAATCGATCGATCCTGGAGCGCACGCCGCTCGGCCGGTGGGGCACGCCCGACGACCTCGTCGGCCCGGCGCTGTTCCTGGCCAGCGATGCCGCCCGCTTCATCACCGGCGCGGTGATTCCGGTCGACGGCGGCTATTCGGTGAAGTAGGCCGCGCTTTTTGGAGTGTCACGGGAGAAGGCAAAAAGGGAGAAAACAGATGCCCGCGCCTGACGCCGACGCCAATTCCCGGGTCGCTTACCGGAAACCGCAACCCGCTGAAATGGCGCCCGATCTCCTGGTCGCTCCGGTGCTGCCGGCCGACGACCGGATCTGGGTGCCGCAGGCACCCAACGTGTGGTTCCGGCCGCTCTGCCTGTCGGTGTCGCAGGGATACTGGGTCAATCTTCTGAAGGTGACCCGCGCCGGCGTGCTGTCGCGCCATCGCCACACGAACCCCGTCCACGGCTATGTGCTCAAGGGTCGCTGGCGTTACCTCGAGCACGATTGGGTCGCGGAAGAGGGAGGCTACGTGTACGAGCCGCCCGGCGAGACACATACGCTGGTCGTGCCGGAAGACGTGGCCGAGATGATCACGTTGTTCCAGGTCAACGGCATCATGCTCTACGTCGATCCCGACGGGAACGCGCTGGGCTACGAGGACGTGTTCAGCAAGATCGCGATGTGCCGCAGGCACTACGAGGCGTGCGGCCTCGGCGCCGAGTACGTGGACCGGTTCATTCGGTGACCCGGGTGACCTGCGCCTTCGCCCACGGGTTCTGGCGGTCGCCCTGATCGACTGCCCTCTTATCCCCCGACCGCCCCCTGCGTGTTGACGTAGAGCGAATAGAGAGACGTGCTTGCCGCCATGAACAGGCGGTTGCGGTGACGACCGCCGAAGCAGACGTTCGCGACCCGCTCTGGCGTCGCGATCCTGCCGATCGGCTTGCCTTCCGGGTTGAACACGTTGACACCGTCGAGATTCTCGGCGCCCATGCCCCAGCCGACCCAGAGATTCCCGTCCACGTCACAGCGCAGGCCGTCCGGCGTACCGGTCGTCTCGGCGGTGATCAGCGCCCGGTACGGCCCCAGCTTCGTCCCGCCGTCGATGAGGTCGCAGGCACGAATCACCCGCGGGGTCACGCCGGCCTCGATGATGTAGAGACGCCGCTCGTCCGGAGAGAAGCAGAGTCCGTTCGGGCGATTGATGTCGCCGGCGACAACTGTCAGCCGCTTCGTGGCCGGATCGAGCCGGTAGACGTTGGTCGGCAGTTCCGGCGTCGCAACGTGGCCTTCGTAGTTCCCGAGAATGCCGAACGGTGGATCGGTGAACCAGATCGTGCCATCCGAGCGGCACACGATATCGTTCGGCGAATTCAGGCGCTTGCCGTCATAGCTGTCCGCGAGCACGGTGATCGTGCCGTCGTATTCCGTGCGCGTCACACGCCGCGTGTCGTGCTCGCAGCTCAGGAGGCGGCCCTGCCGATCGCGTGTGTTCCCGTTCGAGAAGTTCGACGGTTTGCGGAACACACTGACCGCGCCGGTTTCCTCTTCCCATTTCATGATGCGGTCGTTCGGGATGTCGCTCCAGAGCAGGTAGCGTCCGTCGCCGAACCAGACCGGTCCCTCCGACCAGCGCATGCCGGACGCGAGCCGTTCGACCTTGGCGGAGTTGACCCGGTATTTCGTGAAACCAGGATCGAGAATCTCGATGCGAGGATCCGGATAGCGCTGGCTCTCCTGCCACTGCGCGGCCGCCGGTGCGCCGAGGGTCGCCGCCACGAACGTGGCGGAGGAAGCGAGGACGGTGCGTCTGCTCGGACGACTATCGACTCGCATCGTCGCGCGGATTCGGCGCGCCCTTCATGTACAGGTACGGCTGTCGTTCCATGTCGGAGATCAGCGCTCCATAGATTGGATCGGCGGCCGCCTTCGCTTGATCGGCGAACGTTCGGTACTTCTTTGCCGCCGCCTTCATGCCTTCGTCGTTCTTCTGCAGCGCGAGCGTCTCGAAGGCCACGCGCTGACGCTGGGCGATGAACGCCGCGAACCAGGGGGCCATCAGCGATGACGGATCCTTCGCGAGAATCGTCTCGGCGTGGGTGGACTCTTCGAGCGGCCCGTCCTGCAGGCCCTTCCACTCGTAATGAATGGGCGCCGTGGCCACATAGTCGGCCGCGATCTTCTCGATCCCCGGCGCATCGATCAACGACACGATCGCCTGTTCGAGCAGTCGCCGCTTGGCGTCGACGCGGACCTGCTCGAAGCTGTCGGCTTCCGACTTGTAGTTCGACTTGAACGCCGTGCGGCGGGCCAGGTACTTGTCGAGACGGCCGCGGAGCGGCTCGGGCAAGGCCTTGACGTCGGTCGCGGTCAGCACGCCCGATCCCGACGAGAAGACGGATCGATACAGCTTCCCCTGCAGGTCGATGCCGGCAGCGTCGGAGCCTTGCGGCCGCACCGGCGTGCCGCCGGCGACCGTCAGCGTCAGGACCAGCGCGATCGTTCGGATCATGTGACTCCTAACGGATCCGAGGGGCTTCGCCCCTCGGACTCCCCTACACCGTCGCTCGCGGGGCCCCTGCCCCGCTCCGCTCCGGTGGGCGCGCCCATGGCGCGCCTAGCCGATTATGCGACCGGGCCACGCGTACAAAACTCGCGGTCCGAATTCCAGAATCGGCTATTCCAACGACTCGGTCTTGGGCTCAGGCAGCCAGGCGCTCGCGATCAGACCGACCAGGTAGACTCCGAACCCGATGGCGGCGGCGACCAGCGCAACCTTGGTCGGTGCGTACGCGCGATCAGCGGTCACTGCCAGCGTTGCGGTCACCCACGCGAACGACGTCCCGACCAGGCGGCCGCCGATGTTCGCCGCAAAGCTCTCGCCCGTGCCACGAAGGTGGACCGGGTACACGCGAGGTAGATAGTTCCCCCAGAAGCTGAACTGCGCGACGGTGAAGAAGCCGGCCAGGAAGATCAGCGGATAAAGAATCTGCAAATCGGTCCGTGCCGCCCAGGCGAAAGTGATGGGCATCAGGATCAGTCCGGGGATCTGAAACATCCGAACGAGCGTACGGCGGCTCACGACCACGACCGCCAGCCAGGCCAGCGCGACCCGGCCCACGAGTCCGCCGATCTCCTGGAACTTGGTCACATCCGCGGCGACGCGCTGCTCGGTGAGCCGCGCCTCGGGAGCCGGACGGCCCGCCACCATCTGCCGCACTTCCGGCAGTCCCGGCACGATCTGGGGGATCTGCTGAATCGCGCCGAACGCGGCGCCGTAGGCCATCGCAAACATCACGGTCGTGACTATGGTGGTGCGGCGGAGCGCTGGAGAGAACAGCTCCGCAAAACTGGGACGGCGCAGCGTGCCGGCCTGCTTTTTCGACTGCCAGATCGGCGACTCCGGCAGGAACGGACGGATCAGGATCAACGGAATCGCGGGCAGGACACCGGACATCAACGTGTAGCGCCAGGGCGCATGCGGGTTCTGGATCGGCGCCGAGCCGAGCGCCATCAGCGCCGGCAGGCTCGCAGCATAGGCCACGCACAGCCCGTTCGCCGTCGCGACGAGCAACCCGCCGAGCGACGAAAATGCCTGGGTATAGCCAAGCACTTTCTCGCGACGCTTCGGCTCCGGGAAGAGTTCCGCGAGCCACGCCACTGCCGCCACGAACTCGACACACACGCCGATGAAGACGAGGCATCGCAGGAACAACAGCATCTGAATCGACGTGGCGAAGCCGGAGAGGAATGCCGAGATCGCGTAAATCAGGATGCTGTAGGTGAGGACCCGGCGGCGCCCGAAGCGATCGGTCATATAGCCGCCGATGAGCCCGAAGATGCCGCCGGCGAAGGCCGGGATGTAGAACAGCCGGCCGACCCACATCTGGAACTCGGGCGATCCGGGCGCCGCCCCTGTCAGCTCGAGCAGGGCGGGCCGCACGATCAGCGGCAGCATCAGGATTTCGTAGATGTCGAAGGCGAACCCGATTGCCGCAATGGCGCAGATGATCCACTGGATCGGGGTCAGGCGAGTGCCCTGAAGAGTTTCGGCAGTCTGCATAGCTTGTGCGTTGCAAGCGTCGGCCGTCCACGCCGGCGCACGCGGCCGGAAGGCTCGTCAGCGGGTGATAGAGTTTACTTCACGATGGTCCCGTTCGACTTCCAGGTTCGTACCCGGACGATCTTCGGACGACGGACCGCGGAGCGAACGGGATCGCTCGCGAAGGAGCTCGGCTTCCAGAGGATCCTGCTGGTGGCGGACCCCGGGATCGTCACGGCCGGCCACGCGGCGGCGATCGAGCGATCGCTCCACGCCGCTTCTCTCACCGTGGTCCGGTACTCGGCCTTTGGCGAGAATCCCGACAGCCACATGGTTGCCGCGGGAGCACGCTTCGCCGCGCCGCACCGGATCGACTCCATCGTGGCGCTCGGCGGCGGCAGCTCGCTCGATTGCGCCAAGGGCATCAACTTCATCCTCACCAACGGCGGCACCATGGCCGACTACCGCGGCTATGGCAAGGCCGCGACGCCGCTGCTGCCGATGATCGGCATTCCCACGACGGCAGGCACCGGCAGCGAGGCGCAAAGCTACGCGGTGATCTCGGACGCGCGCACGCACATGAAAATGGCCTGCGGCGATCCGTCGGCGGCGTTCCGGGTTGCGATCCTCGACCCTGATCTGACGCTGACGGCGCCTCCGCCCGTCACCGCAATGTCCGGGATCGACGCGGTCTCGCACGCGGTCGAAACGGCGGTCACCACGAGACGTACCCCGCTGTCGGATACGTTCTCGCACCAGGCCTGGCGGCTGCTCTCGGAAGGATTCGAGCGTGTGCTGCTTCATCCCACCGATTCAGAAGCGCGGTCGATGATGCAGGTCGGCGCGCACTTCGCGGGCCTGGCGATCGAGCACTCGATGCTCGGAGCCGCGCATGCGTGCGCCAATCCACTGACCGCGCGATTCCAGCTGACCCACGGGATCGCCCTCGGGATCCTGCTCCCGCACGTGGTCCGATGGAACAGCATGGTCGCCGGCGATGGTTACGCCGCCCTGCTCGGATTCCCGCGCCGCCGCGCCCGCGACAGCGAGGCGCCCGAGACACTCGCCCGGCGTATCGAGGACTTCGCCATCGCGGGCAAGCTCCCCGCACGCCTCAGCGACGCGGGCATTCCGGCGGAGCTCCTCCCGGAGCTCGCGGCGCTGGCCGCGCAGCAATGGACGGGCACGTTCAATCCGCGGCCGTTCGATGCGGCCGGCGCACTGGAGATTTACCGAGCGGCGTTTTGAGCTGATGTTTTGTCAAGAGGACGTCACAGACTCGAGAGGAAGAACTAATTTACAGGAGGGCCAGGAGTTCAGGAGATAGGTTCCTCCTGCAAATAGATTTCTGATTCTGGTCGGCCTTGACTACCATCCATATCGCGCGAGCGTTCGGGAAGACGGTTGCGGCGTGACGAGCGAGACGATCACCATCAAGGCGCAGGAGATGATCGTCATCGGCACCACCGGCAGCAGCCCGAACCACGCGAGCGCGCCGGGAACGCGCGCGGTGTAGATCACGGCGCCAGCAACCCACGCGGTGACGGCGAAGGCGCCCCATTTCGTGCTGCGCTTCCAGAACAGCGCGGCGATCAGCAGCGGCGACAGGGCGGCGTAGCCGGAGAACGCGTACTGGACCGCCAGGTCGAAGATGCTCTGAGGCGCGCGCAGCGCGATCAGATAAGCCACGATCGTCAGCACCACGACGAAGGCCCGGCCGGTCTGGACCTGCACCGCTTCCCCGAACCGCGACGTCCCGCCGTAATACGTGAACACGTCCTCCGTGAACATCGTCGACAGCGCCAGGATCTGCGAGTCGCTGGCCATCACCGCCGCCATGATGCCGGCGCCGAGCAATCCCGCGAGCCACAACGGCGCAAACCACTCCAGCATGATCGGGATGACGTCGTCGCCGGCGGCCTGGCGCCGGAGCGCGGCGCGATCGGCGGCCGGCATCGAGGCTGGTGCGGCCGCGAGCGCCTCGCGCGCCTCCAGCTTGGCTTCGATCCGAGGCGCGCTGACCATCCCGTTGGCCGCCACGCCGAGGAACACGCACGGCAGCCAGATCGCGAGGATACACAGTGGATAGAACACGACCGTCCGCTTGAATTGCGCGAGCCGCCTGGCGGTGAGACAGAAGATCGCGATGTGCGGGAAGGCGATCGTGGAGAGCGGAATGAACGTGTAGCTGAAGAAGTACCACGGTGAGACGCGCTCGCGGCTCAAGAGCGGCGTGGTTGCGGGATTGTCGAGCAGCCTCGCGATCATCTCGGGGAATCCGCCGATGCTGCGACCGATCACGATCAGCGCGATCGCGCCGAACGACAGGAACAGCACCGTCTGGAAGGCGTTGACCCAGGCCGTGCCGCGCATGCCGCCGAAGAACACGTATCCCATGACGACCAGCGCAACCAGCGCCCCGCCGGCGGCATATGGGATCAGGCCACCGGTGATGGCACGCAGCGCCGTCCCGCCACCCATCACACCGATGATGATGTAAGGCACCAGCAACGCCGCCTGCAGCGCGAAGATCACGGTACCGATGTGTCCGCACTCCCACCGATCGCGGAACATCTGCACCGGCGTGATGAACCCGTGTTTCTTCCCAAGCGCCCAGAGACGGGTGCCGATGAAGAACAACGTCAGCGGGATGACGAAGGCGGATGACGATGCCATCAGGCCGAATGTGACGACGCCGTTGGCGAACGCGTGACCGGCCGAGCCGAGGATCGTGAACGCGGTCATGTTCGTGCCGAACAGCGACAGCAGGAACACCGCCGGCCCGAGCGATCGTCCTGCGAGAAAGTATTCCTCGACGGCGGCCGCTCCACCTTGCCCTCCGACGCGGCGAAGCTGCGAAGGAGGGGCTGAGCGCCACGCGAAGATCCCGATGTACAGGATGACCCCGAGATACGCAAAGACGATGAACGCGGGAATCACCGGTCCTCGCGCTGTTCGAGATGAGAAGGCCACGCGAACCGGGTGAGCCCCCACATGAGGAGCGCGACGGCGATGCAGTAGCCGCCGTGATAGGCCAGGGCCGGCGGCAGGAAGCCGAATACCAGCGGCCGCGGTTGGCGCCAGAGCCAGATGTCCTGATGAAGCAGGTACAGCGCCGTAATCGCGATGAACCAGCCGAGCCGTGCGGTCGGTCCCACGAGCGTCTCGCCTCTCACTGGAACGAGCCCTCATCCCGTCCCTCAGGCGGAACGCGTCAACACTGCGGCCCTGAAACGGTGCAAAGGGGCAAAGCGTCTTTATCACACGAACCGCGACATCGAGCAAGCGGCTGATACACTCGGAAGGTTCGGATAGTTGGATCCCGGCTGGAGCCCCTCAACTGATGCGAGTTCGTCCCCTTCTGCTCGTCCTTTCGGTCCTCTTTGTTCCTCTTCTTGCCCCGCGCGCGTCGGCGCAGACGGCCGCGACCATCAGCGGAACCGTCGAGGATCCCAATCACAGCGGGCTGCCGGGCGTCACCCTCACGGTGCGCAACACCGACACCGCGCTCACCCGTACCGTGGCGACGAGCCCGGAGGGACGCTACGTGATTGCCGGCCTGCCGCCGGGCCACTACGACCTGCGGGCCGAGCTCGCGAGCTTCAAGCCGCACGTCCGGCGAGGACTGCAGCTCACGGTCGGGCAGGCGCTGGTCGTGAACATCGCGATGGAAGTGGGCGGGCTGAGTGAAGAAGTCACGGTAACGGGCGACACGCCGCTCGTGAACACATCGAGCGCCGAGCTCAGCTACCTGGTCGGTGCCGACACGATCGATGCGCTGCCCTTGAACGGCCGGAACTACACCGATCTCGCGCTCCTGCAGCCCGGCGTGCTCGCGTATCCGCACCGCGACGGCGGATCGGTGGTCGCGCACGGTCTCGGCATGAGCATCAACGGGCAGGATCCGCGTTCGAACGTGTATTTGCTCGATGGCACGCTGCAGAACGATTTCACGAACGGCCCGGCCGGCAGCGCCGCGGGCACGTCCCTCGGCACCGAGACCGTTCGTGAGTTCCGGGTCGAGTCGAATGCCTACAGCGCGGAGTTCGGACGCAACTCGGGCGGTCAGATCAATGTGCTGACGAAATCGGGCGCAAACAGCGTCGACGGCTCCGGCTACGAATACCATCGCAACGATGCCTTCGACGCCCGCAACTATTTCGACACCGCGGAGCAGCCGGACTTCCATCGCAACCAGTTCGGCGCCACGATCGGCGGGCCGATCGCCCGCGATCGAACGTTCTTCTTCCTCGGCTACGAAGCGCTGATCGAGCGGCTTGGCAAGACTGTGAGCACGGTGGTGCCGGACGACAATGCCCGGCAGGGGATCCTGCCAGGCGGCACGGTGACCATCAACCCGGCGGTCGCTCCGTATCTGAACGAATACCCGCGCGCCAACGGTCCATTGCTGGGACAGGGGCTCGCCGCCTACACCTTCCCGTTCAATCAGAGCATCGACGAGCACTTCGCTCAGGGCCGCGTGGATCACAACCTCGGCGCCGGGAACCAGTTGTTCGGCCGATACACGTTCGACGACACCGATCAGTTCCTCCCGACCGACTATCCGCAGTTCCCGCGAAACTTCATCTCGCGGAACCAGTTCTTCACGGCCGAGTACCGCCGGATCCTGTCGGCCAACACGATCGGCACCGCGCGCGGCGGATTCAGCCGCACGCGCATCGGCCAGAACGTGCAGGCCAACACCTCGACGGCGCTACCGGTCTTCATCGCGACCCGCGACAGTATGGGGGACATCGACATCGGCGGGCTCCGCCGGTTCGGTCCGCAGAGCTCCGGCAACCTCCGTCTGACCCAGAACGTGTTCAGCGCGCAGGCCGATTTCGTGCACACGCGCGGCCGCCACGTGCTCAAGTCGGGCGCACTCGCCGAGCACTACCAGGACAACATGGTGAACCCGACGTTCAGCCTCGGGATCTTCAGCTTCGCCGACCTGAACGCCTTCCTGACCAACCGTGCGGCCAGCTTCGTGGGCCTCACGCCGGAAGCGCAGTTCGACCGGTACTGGCGCTTCACCCTGTTCGGCTTCTATGCCCAGGACGACATCCAGCTCACACCGCAGCTCACGCTGAACGCCGGACTGCGATACGAGTTCAGCACCCTGCCGGAGGAGAAATACCATCGCGACTCGGCGCTGCCCGACCTGACCGCGTCGCAGCCGGTCGTGGGGCCGCTCTATCAGAACCCGACCTACACGAACCTTTCACCGCGCGTCGGCCTCGCGTGGGATCCATTCGGCACGGGCCGCACCGCCGTGCGTGGCGGCTACGGCCTCTACTTCAACACCAACAACCACCAGAACCTGATCGTCACGGTGACCAATCCGCCCTACACACCGCGGCCGGTCATCGTCAATCCGACCTTCCCCAGCCCGCCGTTCGATCGCGCCGGCGCGATCTCGATGCGCCCGGTCCAGTGGGATCTCGACAACCCGCGGGTGCACGTCTACAACGCGAACGTGCAGCAGGAGCTCCGGGGCCGCACTGCGATCACGGTGGGCTACGCGGGGACCCGCGGTCTGCACCTCCTGCGCAGCGGCGACGTCAACCTCGCACAGCCGACCGGCGCCACCGCTGACGGCCGGCCGTTCATTGCCGCTGGCACACCACGCGCCAACACCGCGTTCTCGACCATCGAGCTGAAAAGCAGCGACGGCGACTCGTGGTACAACGCGCTCATCGTCGAGGTGCGCCGCCGCTGGAGTCAGGGGCTTTCGGTGCAATCGTCGTACACGTTCTCGAAGAGCGAAGACACGACACAGGCGTCCACGTTCTTCTCGGATGCAACCAACGGCACCACCTCGGCGCTGCCCGAGTTCATTCCCGGCTACAACAAGGGGCCGTCGGATTTCGATATCCGCCACAACTGGGTACTCAATTTCACCTATGCGCTCCCCGGCCGCGATCTGACCGGCGTGACCGGTGCGATCCTCGGCGACTGGAACCTCTCGGGCATCTGGACGATGCGGAGCGGCAACCCGCTGACGGTGTTCGTGACGACGAACCGATCGCGCTCGCAGTGGAATCCATCGAGAGGCCCGGGCATCGGCCAGGACCGCCCCGACTACGCTCCGGGCTACGGTCCCGATAACGCGGTGCTCGGACGCCCCGACCAGTGGTTCGACCCGGCGGCGTTCGCGCTGCAACCCGCCGGCACCTTCGGCACCACCGGCCGGGGCGACTTCGTCGGCCCCAACCTGCGCACGCTGGACATGGCGCTCTCGAAGAGCGCCGCCTGGGCGAGGCTCGGCGGCCGCCTCGAGTTCCGCATCGAAGCCTTCAACCTGCTCAACAGGGCGAACTTCGGCACTCCCGAGCTGCGTGCCTTCTCCGGCACGGAAGGCCAGCCCGTGCTCGCGACCTTCGGCCGCATCACGAACACGGTGACGTCGGCCAGGCAGATTCAGCTCGGGCTCAGAGTGGTTTTCTGACGCCGCAGTCCGCGGGCTGCGGGCTGCGGGCTGCGGGCTGCGGGCTGCGGGACATAACCCACTTCACATCAGCAGTTGGGTTGTTACCTCGGTGTGAGGTTCATACGACGGCGCTGTCATTGAGGCACTTCGCACGACCGGCCACCCTCCGCACGCGGAGGTGGCCGGATGGGCGTACAGAGAACTTCAGCATCCGCGGCGGCGATTGCGTGTGTGTGCCTGATGGTCGAGGTGGGCGGCAGCGCCGAGGACGCGCCCTCAGGCCCGCCCCTGGAGGGAGCCGGGGCCGATGCCATCGGCCCGCCGGCGCATCGAACCCGGGACTGGCCGCTGGTCCACATCCATCATGATCTCGTGGCACGGCATGCCGTAATCGCGGCGCTGGATGCAGCGTCGATCCGGCTGGCGGACGAACAGTGCCAGAGAATCCTCGACGATTTCGAGCGGTTCACCAGCGGCCGGCTGAAGGAGCGGCTCTCTGCGCTGTCAGTCAGTATCGAGCACTATCCGTCCCGGCTGGGATTCGTGGATGGGTCGCGTCATCGTGCCTGTAGGTCCGGCGTTCTCGCGTTCACGGCGCCTGGAAGCCGTGTGGTGGGTGTCTGTGTCGGGGAACTGAAGCGCACGTGGACGGAAAACCGCGAACACGTGATCGCCGGAATGATTCACGAGGTCCTGCACACCCTCGGACTGGGTGAGAATCCGCCATCCTCGCACGAGATCACGAGGCGCGTCTTGGCCCGATGCGGGCGCAGGACCGACTCGCACCGTCGTGCATCGAATCTACCTTTTCAACCTTCGGCGAATCCTGCTCAGCCACCCGGAGACGCCCCGCGGATCGGCCTCCCGGTGCGACTCCCGTTCGTGGTGGTAGGCCTTCCAGGCACGCTCCTGATCGGCGAGCGCGCGGCGCCACAGCGATGAATACAGCTCGCCGACGCGCCGGGCGTCCTCGACCGTTGCCGCGGCCGATGGCCCGGGAGACGACTGATCAGGTGGAGTCGTCGATTGCCCGTTGTCGACGCCGCCGATGAGCCGGTAGCCGCGCCGCGGCAACGTTTCGACAAAGCTCGGCGCGTCCGCAGAATCGCCGAGCGCATCCCTGAGCCGCCTTACTGCGGCGTTCAGGCCGTGCTCGAAATCGACGAACGTGTCCTCCGGCCAGAGACGGCGCCGGAGCTCCTCGCGTGTGATCAGTTCGCCCGGTCGCTCGAGCAACGCGGTCAGGATCTCAATCGACTGGTCGGGAACCTTGAGGCGAGTGGGGCCCTTGTGCAACTCACGCGAGTGCAGGTTGAGCGTAAATGGTCCAAACCGGGCCAGGTTCGTGCCGCTTCGGTCGTACATGGGTGCTGCCGGGAAGCGGCGGAAGCGTAGCACAGGTCGCGGCGCAGGCTCAGGGCACGAGCCTGAACGCCTTCGTGTGCTTCGGCCTGACGCCCTGGAAGTGCCGCCGATCCGTCGTGGCGATCGCTTCAATCTTCAGGCGTTCCGCGATCGCGACGATTGACGCATCCACGAACCCGATCTCGGGATAGCGACGCATCACTTCGCCGCACCGGGCCAGGTCCGGCCGGCGCAGGTCTTCCACTTCGAGCTCGCCGGCGGAAAGACTCTGGACGAACGCCAGCTCTGCGGCGGGACCGAGCCGCGCGTGGAGCAGGTAGGCGACCTCCGGCAGCGCGGTCACACTCACGATCAGGAGCTCCGACACCTCGTCGAGCCAGTCGCTCGCAGGGTGGTGCCAGCGATCGTCGGCATCGGCGAGCGCATAGAGAATCCCGGTGTCGACCAGGACGGCCATCAGGCAGGGCGACGGCGGCGGGGAGCCGTGCGGCGGGCCGCCTTCGGCCGAGACCGTGGACCGGCGGGATTGGCGTCGAACAGCAGCTCTTCGTGGCGGTCCGCCACATCGGTCCGGCCGCTCCGTCCCGCGGCCACGAAACTGAGCCGGGCGGGCGCGGCGCTTCTCGCGGCCGCCACGTACTGCGCCACCGCCTCCCTCACGAGCGCCGCCATCGGCCGCCCGTCCCGTCGCGCCAGCGCCTGGAGCTCGCGCTCGAGCTGCGGATCGATGAAGAGGGTCGTACGTTTCATATGACGTATGCTAGCATACCAGCCGCCACGACCTCGCCCGCCGCCGGGCGCGCCAGGTTGATGGTCTAATCGTGAATCGGACCTTCTAGAGTCGGAGGATGTGAATGACCTGGCTGGCGTTCGTCGCGGGAGCGGTGTTGTCGTGGGGCGTCTACGGCGCGATGCTGCATCAGGGACAGGTGAAGCTCGGGAGCCCGATGCGGGCACTGTTGTGCGTCGGCGTCGCCTACTTCCTCGTCGGCGTCGTCGTCCCGATCATCACGCTGATGGCGCAGGGTCAGGGCCTGCAAGGCTTCAATCGCGAAGGGACGACGGCCGCGACAATCGCCGGCACGCTCGGTGCGCTCGGTGCGGTTTGCATCATCTTTGCGTTCCGCACCGGTGGCACGCCCACCTACGTGATGCCGCTGGTCTTCGGCGGCGCCCCGCTGGTCAACGTCCTCTACACCATGGCCACCCATCCGCCGAAGACTCCACCGAGCCCGATGCTGTATGTGGGGTTCCTCGTGACCGCGATCGGCGCAGCGACGGTGTTGTATTTCCGGCCGACAGCATAGTTTCCAGTTGCCAGTTGCCAGTGGCTGGTTGCCAGGCAGAGCGTTAGCTGGAAACTGGTAACTGGCAACTGATTCAACTCGCCTTCTTCCTCTGCCCAATCGCCCACAGGTGCCCCGTGGTGCGAATGAAGATCTGCCCTTCCGAAATCGCCGGAGAGCTGAGGCAGTAGTCGTCCAGCGGATTCTCGGCCAGCAGCTCGAATTTGGGCCCGGCCCGATAGACAGACGTCAGCCCTTCGTTCTCGCTGGTCACGTAGATACGCTCGTCGGCCAGCACGGGTGATGCGCTGTAGCTGTCGGGACGGAGCCGCTGCGGTCCATAGACGACCTTGCCGGTCGCGAGCTCAAGGGCATACGCGACGCCCCGGTCGGTGATCGTGTAGAGCAGCTTGCCGTCGCTGACCGGCGTCGGTACGTCGGGACCGTTGTCGAAGCTCCACAGGCGGTGCGTGCGGGTGACATCGCCGCGGCCGCCGCCCTTGATCGCGAGCATCGGCCGTTCGCGGGTCGGCGCAATCACGATATCGCCGGACGTGACCGGGGACGCGATGATGCGGTTGGCGGGATTGTTGGTGGGATTCAGGCCATCCATGCGCCACAGTTCCCTGCCGCTTCCCGGATCGTGCCCGGTGACCACGTCGCCTCCGGTCACGACGATCTCCACGCTGTTCGGCGCCTTGCCCGCTTGCAGCACGGCCGGTGTCGTGTACGAATCGGGCGACTCCTCGATCGCGCGCGTCGGCCGTTCCGTGCGCCACAACGTCTTCCCGGACTTGCCTTCGACCCTGAGAAGGTAGGACGGATCGTCGGTCTTCATCCCGTGGAGAACCTGGACGAACAGGTCGCCGTCGTACAGCAACGGCGACGACGCGTATCCCCAGTTCAACCCGAACCGGCCGTAGTCCTTCTGGATGTCCCGCATCCACAGCTCTTTGCCGCTGAAATCGAACGCTTTCAGGATGCCGACGCCGGTCATCACCCACACCGTCTGGCCGTCGGTCACGGGAGAGGGCGACGACATGTTCTGTTTGCGCTCGACGTGATTGCCACCGGCAATGTGCTTCTTCCAGCGGATGCGGCCGTCGGCGCGATCCAGCGCCCACAGTTCGAGGTCGCCGCTGCGGTCGGCGGTGCCGATATTCAGGAAGATCGTCTCGCCCCAGATGATCGGCGTCGACCCGCTGCGCCCCGGCATCGCGAGCTTCCAGGCGATGTTCTCCGTCGTACTCCACTTGAGCGGCAACCCTCGTTCAGTGCTGACGCCGTTCTTCGCCGGACCACGCCACTGCGGCCAGTTCTCGGCCGACAGCGTGGCCGCGGTCGCCACGGCGACGAGCCCGGTTCCCACGACATGTTTCATGCGAGTGATCTCCACTGGAAATCGATGGTACTTCGGACTTCTCGAAAGAACAGAGGCTAGAAGATCCAGTAGGCGAGCTTCTGCGCGTCCTTGATCAGGATCCCGCTTCCGGCGGGCGCCGGATGAGCCCAGATCGGCGACTCAGCCACCGTGTACCGCTTGATCAGCTCGAACTTCGCCGGATCGCGGCGCGCGACGACCAGTTCGCCTTCGGTAGTCGTGGCGATCAGCAGATCGCCGCTCGCGATCACAGCAGCGTTCTCGGCCTCGCGGCCACGGGTCGTCCAGAGCACCTTCCCCGTCTTCGGCTCTGCACAGAAAAACTGACCCTTGTTGCGGTGCGTGAGGCCATATAGATAGCCGCCGGACAGGACCGCCGAGCTCATGTACATCGGGACGGACTCGGCACGCCATGCCTGGCGCGCCGACCACTGACCGTTCACCAGTGCGATGCGGACCGCGGTCAACGGCTGATCGATGCCGGAGTAGATCGCCAGATCCTCGAAGAGTACCGGAGTGACGATGTTCTGGTCGTAGGCCGTCGTGAACGGGACCTGCCAGAGAAGCCGGCCATCTCCGGCGGAGACGCCGACGAGGTGGGAACGCGACTGCGTGATGATCTGCCTGGTGCCGGCAATCGTGCCGATCACCGGCGAAGCATAGCCAGGACCGTCGCCCTTCCACTGCCAGCGTACCGCGCCGGTGGCCGCATCGAAGGCACTCAGCGCCCCGCTCTTGTTACCGCCGACATGAGCAATCACGAGCCCTGCGTCAATCAGCGGCGACATCGCGACCCCGAAGTCCGGCGAGGTGGCGTCGAACTCTCCGGCGAATGGCTTGCGCCATAGCGGTTTCCCGGTCGCTGCGTCGAAGGCGGAGAGTGTGCCGCTGATGCCCAGCGTCACGACGCGGCCGCCGCCAACCGCCGGCGTCGACTTCGGCCCCTTCCCGTGACTCTCGGCGGCGGAATTGACCTGATACGGAGCGGGGTATCGCTGCTGCCACCGCTGCTTTCCGGACTGCACGTCGAAGGCCGTTACGACCTCGTCTTCGCCGAGCCGCGACAATGCGAACGCGCGGCCGGCAGACACGACGGGTGAAGAGTGGCCGGTGCCGACCGTGGCTTCCCAGACCTTCTTCGGCCTGTCGGGCCACACGGCAGGCGCCGTGAACGCCTCGGTCAACCCCGACCGCGCAGGGCCGCGCCACTGGGGCCAGTCCTGTGCCTGCACACTGGCAATGCCAGCAGCGACAGTCAGCGCAAGTGAGAGTGGCCGGATCATTGTCCTGGTTTCTTCAGCATCCCGGGCGACTGCCACTGGATCACGTGATAGGTCGCGGGGCCCGTGCCGACGTTGCGTATCGAGTGTGGCTGATTGGAAGCCTGGAAGACGATCGACCCCGGCCCGACGCGGCGGTATTCGCCGTTGACGAACGACTCGAGGGTGCCCTCCTTGATGATGATCAGCTCTTCGGCCACGTGCTGATGCGGCGGGTGCGATTGCTGTCCCGCGTTCAGGGTCGTGATGTGCATCTCGAGCTCATCGAGCGTCGCGGTGGGTAGCCGGACGACGTCGCGGCGTTCACCGACGTTGGTCTTCTCCACCTTCAGGGTGTCCCAGAGAAAGATTCGCGATCCCATCACCTGAGGCTGCGCCCGCATCATGCCCGCCGCACCCAGCGTGACGACCATCGTCGCCAGCGCGACGGTAACATCCCTTCGGTTCAACATACGCGAATCTCCTCTGTCGCCAGATGCCCGTCCCAACAGCACCCGCAGCCTTCCGGCTAAAGCCGGAAGCCACCCGCCTTCGCGCTTCGCGCTTCGGCGAGGCAGGCTCCCCGAACCCGCGAGCCGCCGAGCCCGCGAACCGTGAGATCCTACTCCGCTCTCAGCGCCTCGAGCAGCCGCCCGCTGACGGCGGCGCGGGTCGCGACTGCCGCTGCCACGATGCCGACGAGAGCGATCGCGAGCAACAGCAGGCCGAGACCAATGCCCGGACCGCTGCCGCCGCGAGCCAGCCACGCCGGCGCCACTGCGATCAAAGCACAGCCCGCGCCGGCCGCCAGGCCTGCGACGAGCAGAAAAAGCGTCTCGGCCCCAATCATCAGCGTGACGTGGCGGCGGTCGTAGCCGACCGCGCGCAACAGCGCCAGCTCGCGGCGGCGTTCGAGCACGTTGCGGAACATGACGGTCGCAAGGCCAATCGTGCCGAGCAGCAGCCCGAGGCCGCCGAGCGCCTGAAACGTCGAAAGATACGTGTTCTCGACACGGTGGAAGGCTTCGAGCCGTTCGGTCGTGGCGACCGCGTCGACGCCATACGGCTGCAGCTCCCTTTCGATGGTTTCGGCAAGCTTGCGCGCATCGGCGACGCTCCGAACGTCCTGCGCATCAATCAGGAAGAACCGGAACCCGTCCTGTCCCGGGAACAGGCGTACGAACGGCTCCTCCGCCATGACGAGCTGACCCTGCAGGACGCTGTCGCGCAACGCGCCGACGAAGCGCAGGGTCACGGGCGTGCCCGCACCAACATCGAGCGCCAGCGTGTCCCCGAGCGATGCGTGGAGCACGTACTGGAGCGAGGTCGCATCCGCGATCACGGGCACGGTTCCATCCGTGGACGGACGCCGGAGCAGCAGCCACGGATTCGCCTTTTCCTGTTCGGTTTCGGCCAGCGATGCGGAAAACGCGAACCGGCGCTCGTCCAGAAACGATTCTTCGGGGGCGATGATCGTCGGATTGCCCGGGCGGTAGAGATTCAGGCAGCTCACGTCCTCGCCAGGCCGCAAACGGAACCGCGTGAAGCTGGCCCGGGCGAATTCGGGCGCCTGCGCCAGGAGCGCTTCTCGTCCGGCGGTCGAATCCGGATTGTGGACGATCGGAACTTCGGACTGCGCCAGCAGCACGAAGCCGCCGGTCCCGGACTGGGGATTCGCCGTCAGCTCTCCTCCGCCACGACGGAACGCATCGACCGAGACGATGATGAAGGCGGCGGATGCGACCAGTGCCGCCGACAGCACGCTGCGTGCGGGCCGGAACGCCGCGCCACGCAATCCCAGCCGCGATACGGTCCACGATCCGTGGCCGACGATCGCCTCTGGTTCGCGCGCGCTCAGCCAGGCGGACATGAAGAAGAAGAACCCGGCAAGCAGCGCCGCACTCGCCCCGAAGAACGTTCCCGCCTGGACAGCTGGACTGACGAATCCAAGCGTCAGCAGCGCGAACGCCGCCACCACCAGCGTTGCCCCGATCTTCGATCTGCGGCGCGAACGCGCCGGATCGATCCCGGCCGGCTCCTCGATTGAGTGGGCCCCGAGCAGAGCACGGGGACTGCGCCGCCCCACTGCCCGGAGCGACACCAGCACGCACACGAGCGCTGCGATCATTCCTCCCGCAAACCCGATGAGAAGGCTTACTGGCCTGACGTGCAGTTCGAGCAGCGTCGTCCCGACCGCACCAACCCACCACGTCTTCAGCCCGTAGACAACCGCGCTCGCGTACCCGACAGAACCGATCACGCCGATGACTCCGCCAGCGAGCGAGAGCACCGCCGCTTCCGACGCGAGCATCCAGCGGAGATGGCGACCGGTATAGCCGGTCGCGCGGAGGACACCGACCTGGCGTAACCGCTGCTCGATACCGAGCCGGAAGAACAGCACCACGAGCAACAGCGCCGAGACCACGATGAAGAAGCTGAAATACGTGAAGTACTCGCCAAAGTCCGTCGCACCGCGCGAGGCGTCGAGGGCGAGACGCCGTGCCGGCGTGAGGATCAGCCCTTGTGAACCCGGGGTCACCCGCTGCTGCAGCTGCTTGCGCAACGCGTCCGCCAGGGCCTCCGGATCCTGGCCCGGCAGCACTGCGAAGCGAAGCCCTGTGAGGGTTCCATAGCGCGTCGCCCAGAGATCCCGGGCCCGTTCATAGGACAGAAACGCCTTGGGAGTGGTGCGATATTGCTTCCAGTACGCTTCATCCTGCGGCCGCACCCGGGAGAGGTCCAAAGGAAATGGTGGATCCCAGTCGGAGAAACTCTCGGCTTCGGTGATGCCGGGATACTCCGGTGCAAGACGACGGTCAGCGGCGAGCCCCGCGATCGGAACGATCCCCGCAACCGTGAACCGCGCAGAATCCGTTCTCAACCCTCCGGCGGCGTCCCATACGTAGAAGTCGAGCTGTGCGGGATCGCCAACCTTCGCACCGAGCTCGCGGGCGGTCCACTCGTTCAACACAATCGAATCCGGCAAGAGCGTTCGCAGCGGTTCGCCGAGATCGGGTTGCCCGGCGCGATTCGCGGGCCTGGACGCGTCAGGAGACCGCCGCTCGAAGATGGACAACGCCCGCAGATTGATGCCGCTGACCAGCGAGTACGGGACCTGGCGATCGCCCACGCCGATCGCGTTCGCCAGATACGTGAAGACTGGAACCGGCGCCTGATTGAGCTCGCGGGCAGCTTCTCGCCCCGCCGTCTCGAGCGCCTCACCAATGACACCGCCGGCGCTTTCCAGGATGACGGCGGTGCCGCCAGCGACCACATTCACGTCGACGCCGAGATCCTCGAGCGTCACGCCCGAGCGCAACGCGCGCGAGCCGTCCGCCTCAGACGTACTCTCCCCAATCAGGACGGTGTTCGCCTTGCGATCGACACCGAGATCGCGCTGCAGGCGTCGCAGCGGCGCGAATACCGCGCGCACTTCCGCCTGCTGCGGCTGCACGGAGAACTCGCCGAGCTCCAGCGCCGGCAAGCTCCCGGTCACCGTCAACCTGACGGTGCGGCCGAGATCGTCCTTGTGGGCGAACAACGATTCGATGGGGATTTCGGATGGCTTCTGCAGCCGGGTCAGGAGCACGTCGCCAGGCTCGGCACCGAGCTCCGCTGCGAGCGCCGGAGACACGAACACTCCATCGCGCGGCTCGAGCCCGTGAAACCGCCAGAAGCGATCGTCAACCCCGTACACGAGCACACCCGCGGCGCGGCGCCGCGAGGGCTCGTGGGTCACGAAGCCTCGCGTCGCAATCAAGGGCACCGCGGAGCCGGCCCCATTCGTCACCAGATCGGCCGCGAGCGCCTCGCGGAAGTACCCCATTGAGGAGATGACCTGACCGGTATGTCCCAGCCGCGACAACACGAGATCGCGCAGGCTGCCTCGCACGGAGTCGCCAACGAGCAGCGCTCCGCCGAGGACGGCCACGGCCGCCGCGACACCGAGGCTGACGGCGATGTTGGTGCGCCAGTGATAGGTGACGCTACGGAGGATAAGGACCTTAGTAGACATCGATCGCGGCCCCCCTACTGCCCTATTGCTTCACGAGCGTCCCCTCGTTCATTTCATACCGCACCGGAAACCGTCCCGCCAGCACCGCGCTGTGCGTCACCACTACCAGGATGGTGTTTCGCTGGGCGTGCAGCTGCAGCAGCAGATCTGCGACCGTCTCGGCAGCGGCACGATCGAGGTTTCCCGTCGGCTCGTCGCACAGCAGCAACGCCGGGTTGCGGATGAGTGCGCGCGCGAGGGCAGCGCGCTGTTTCTCGCCGCCGGACAGCTCCGCGGGACGATGGTCCAGACGATCGCCGAGCCCGACCTGTGACAGAAGCGAGTGCGCCCGATGGTGGTCGCCTTCAGCACCATCGGACGTCGCGCGAGCGACGAACGTCGGCGCGAGCACGTTCTCCAGCACCGAACACTGCGGCAGGAGCGAGTGATCCTGGAAGACGAACCCGATTTGCTGGTTCCGGAATGCCGCTTGTTCCCGCTCCCCCATCCGGAAAGGATCCTTGCCGCCGAGCGTGACGATCCCGGACGACGGCGGCTCCAGCGCGCCAAGGATGTAGAGGAGCGTGCTCTTGCCGCTGCCCGATGGACCCATGATCGCGATCGCGGCACCGTGCTCGAGCGACAGGGAAATGCCGTTGAGGATCGGCAGCTCGCCGCGAGGCGTTCGATAGCTCTTCGTGACGCGGTCGACGATCAGCACGGTTGGCCGCCGATCAATGCGTCACGGCGAGCGATCGGTAGACCTGCTCCGCCGCCTCCGCCATGACGCCAACGTCGTAATGCTCGCGGACGCCTTGCGCGCCGGCGCGCCCGAGCGCGAAGGCCTTTTCCGGATCGCGCCACAAATCCAGCCAGGCATCTGCGAGCGCAGAAGAGTCGCCGGAGGGAACGATCAGTCCGCCTCCCGTCTTGTCGAGGATCTCGGGGAACGCTCCGCGTTTCGGCTGCACGACCGGGACGCCGTTGGCGAGCGCCTCCAGCAGGAACAGCCCCTTCGGCTCCTCATAAACCGCCGGGACCGAAAACACATCGATGCTCTGGAGAAACGCGGTCTTCTGCGCGCGGTCCACCTCACCCCGGTACTCGAACTCCTTCTCGAGCCCCCACTCCCGCATCTTGCGCCGGATCTCCTCGAGGTACGGCCGGTGCTCCGGTGCGAGATAGCCCGCCGCCACCAGCCGCGCCGCAGGGATCGGCTCGCGTTGACGCAGGACGTGATACGCCTCGCACAGCACGTGTAAACCCTTCTCGGGAGCGATCCTGGCGAGATAGCCAACCGTGAAAGGGGGCTCCCGCCGCTGCGGCCGGAGGGTGTAACCCTCCATGTTGATGCCGAGCGGGACCAGCCGCATCTTCTCGCGCGGCACACCGAGATAGCCCGGCATGAAGTCGCGGTAGTACTCGCTCACGGGCAGGAACAGATCCACGTGGCGAGCGTTCGCGCGGATCAGCGCGAGCGACTCCGCCTTGTGCTCGTCGCCGAGGCCGTCGAGGAACAGGTCTTCCCCCTGCAGCGTGCAGCAGACTGGTCCTTTCAGTTCCCGTCGCAAGGGTTCCGCAAGACCGAGCAGCAACGCGTATGGCAGATTGATCACGTCGAACCGCGGCTCACGGCGAAGCCACTCGAGGAGCTTGGCGATCTCCTTCGCCTGGAAACCCTGCTCGCCACGGAGCATCGAGACCGTCATCTGCCCCAGGCTGGCCGGATCGACCTTGATCTGTCGTTTCGTGGCCAGGCGGATCACCCAGGGCGCATCCCAGATCCGATCGAAGACACGCGGCGTGTGCCGGAACAGCGGCACCTGCTGTTCGAGGAACACGCTGATGCCCCCGAAGAACACCTGCGCCTGGCTGACATTGCGCTCGTCGGTGCGAGTCGGGGTGTAGACCGGGGTGAGCACGACATCGTGCCCACGCGCCAGCAACGCTGCGGCGAGCGCGTTGTCGCGCAGGCAGCTGCCGCAGTACATCGCGCCCGCCCCGCCAGTGAACGAAAGGATTCTCACGCGTTGCCGGCCGCAGCCAGTGCCGCGTCGGCATGCTGCTGGAACGACCGCCGCGCGTAGAGATGTTCGAAGAGATTCCCCTCGTGCGGTTGATCCCAGCTGATTTGATTGGTCTGAATCGGCCCGACGTTGAGACGATCCACCAGCGACGATCCCAGCAGACGATTCACGAGCGCGCGATCGCGGGTCAGCACGGTTACGACCAGGGTCTTGCCCATCGCAGCGGGCATCTGCGCCATCTGTTCCGGAGTCACGCCGACGACGGCCGCATAGGGGAACAGGAACTCGCGATTGGCGAGCGGGTGCTCGGGTGAATCGCACAACACCACCGTCGGCTGCAGGTACGTGCTCCCGGAAAACGTGACAAGGCGCGGTGTGGGACGGTGATCGAGCGTGACCTCGCGCGCGCCCGGCGTCTGCAATCCGGAATCAATCTGCGCCGAGATCCGCTCGGCGACCCGGGGATCGGCAAACGGCGCCAGCGTCGCCCGCTCGTCGTCAGCCGCGCGCGGCACGATGGCTGCCAGCTTGGCGGCGATCGCATCGGCGACGCGCTCCGCATGTGACGCGGCCACCCAGACGCCCGACGCATTGACGCACGAACGGCCGCCGTTGTCGGCAATCGATCCGGCGATCAGATCGAGGTGCTGCCGCCAGACGCCGCCCTCGAGCAGATCGTCGCCAATCAGGATCTTGCTGTAGCCGGGGCCGTGGAGCTCGACGCGCGGATCGCCTTCCCAGCCGCCGACCGCCGAAACGTCGCCGAAGAACATGCTGCGGCCGGTCCTGCGCAGAATCTCACCGGCGCCGGCATGATCCGCCGGGTAGTAGCTGAAAGCCTCGGGCGGGCAACCGGCTTTCATGAAAGCCTGCGCGATCCGGAACGGCGTCCATGGCTCGGCGCTGCCCGGCTTGAGCACCAGCGGAATCTTCAGGGCAATCGCAGGGACCCACAGCGAATGCACACCCGGTGAATTGCTTGGAAGCACGACGCCGATGGCGTCGGTCCGAGGGTAGAAGCTCAGAACATGCCCGGCGTGCTCGCCATGACCGGTGTCGAGCACAGACAGATCCAGCCCCCGCGTGAGTCCCCGCAGCACCGTGTTCATCTCGCGCATCACGCCGGCGACCCGCTGCATGTTCCGTCGCACCAGCGCGTGCGGCATCCCGGTCGTCGCCGACAACTGCAGGACGTAGTCTGCCGGCGACTGCTCACCGTCGCCGAGCGGGAGGGTGTCGTTCAGGAAATGATCGGCAGCTTCGCTGCACATCGCGATCAACCGCGCGAACGGTATCCGCGCCAGTTCCTGCCGGGCCGCCGCCTGACGCTCCGCACGCAGGTCGCGACGGATCAACCCGGCATTCGCCTGGCTGATTTCGACGAATGGCTCGCGCGTCTGATAGTGAGGAACGGTGACGACGTCGAGGCTCTTGTACGGAACGCCGTGACGGAGTATCGGCAGGTGGATCATTTCGTGAGTCTGCGTTGGAAATTTACTTGAGCGACCAGAGCGTAAGTTCGGTCGCGTCCCTGATGAGGACTCCGCCGGGCACCAGCACCGGATGCGCCCAGGTCTGGGACTCGGCCAGCTTGTAGCGCTTCACCTCTTCGTACTTCTCGGGAGTGCGACGCACCACCAGCAGCTCGCCATCCGTCGTCAGCACGACCAGGTTCGGCCCGGCGCTCTGAAGCGCCGCGTTGGTGCCGCCCCGCCCTTCGGTCGTCCATTTTGCGACGCCGGTCTCGGCATCGATGCAGAACAGCTGGCCCTTGCGCTTGCTCCCGAAACCGTAGACCAGGTTGCCGTCCACGACCGGCGAGCTCAGATACATCGGCAGGTCGGTGTTGTTCCACAGCTGGCGCGTGGTCCACTGCGTGCCTGACTGCTCCAGTCGATACCCGAACGTGCCCTTTCGTGTGCCCGACACGATCAAGACGCCACCGGCCACCACCGGTGTCACGATGTTCTCGTTCCACTCGTCGGGAAACGGAATCGTCCACAACTGCCTGCCGGACTGCGCGTCGATACCGAGAACGGCCTGATCGGTCATCGTGACCAGGTGACGGACGCCGCCGACCACCGTCACGATCGGCGACGCGTAGCCAGGACCGTGCCCGGGCAACGCCCACTTCTCGTCACCCGTTCCCGGATCCAGTGCCCGCACCGCTCCCCCGTCGTCGTCGCCGACATGGACGATGAGCAGGCCGTTGTCGAGAATCGGCGACATCGCCGTACCGGTGAAGAGCCGCGAGGTGTCGATCTCCTTCGACCAGTCCTTCCGCCACTTCAACGCGCCGGTTGCCGCGTCGAACGACGACAACACAGCGTTCGTGCCGAGCGTGAAGAGTCTTTGGCTGGACACGAGCGGCGTCGAGAATGGTCCCTTCGCCATTGACGCTGCGTACTTGTTCTTCGAGAACGCCGAGGCGTAGGTGGCCGACCAGATTGCCTCGCCCGAGACCAGCTCGAACGCACTGACCACCTCGTCGGGATCGGTGCGGCTGTGCACGAACACGCGTCCGTCGTGGACCACCGGCGAGGAGTAGCCTTCCCCGAGTGGCTGCGTCCATTGCACGGTCGGCTTGTCGGGCCAGGCTGCCGGCACGGACGCGGCCGGTACGACGGCGTCACGGGTCGGTCCGCGCCACTGCGGCCATTGGGCGTGGAGCGCGATCGTGCTCGACACGATCAGCCCGACACACGCAGCCTTGAAGCGGTTAGTACACACCCTCGACAACAGTGCTGCCGAAACGGGAGAAGGGACGAACGTTCCTGACACCGTCCCAGGGGTACTGCCGGCACGGAGGCTCACGCTCGGCTTCGTCACGCTCCAGGAAACGGGGCATGAAAAATTCCTTCGTGAGCGTCGTCAGCCGCACGCGCCCGGTCGCGCCGTGGTCCACGACGCGATCGGGATGATCGGGATCGACGACTTCGATCATCGCGCGCGGGCACGGCGGATAATAGATGATCGCGTAGTTGTCGTGCGGCTCCGGCGGTTTGTGGGTGGCAAGGCCCATCAACGTGTTGCCGTAGGTGGGCGCGAAGTAGATGCCGTCGAGCAGTTCTTCGACCGCAAAACGGTGGAACTGCGGCGTCATCTCGGTGCCGCCGCAGAACACGCCGCGGATCCCCATCTTCTTGAGCGACACCTTCTCGCAGAGCGCCTCGAGCAGCTTGGGCGTGGTGAACAGGCACTTGATGTTGTCGTGGGCGCGCAGCAGCGTCAGCGCCTGATCGATGACGTGACGCTTGTACGCTTCCATCTGATCCATCTGCCGGTTCTTGATCAACTTGATGACCCAGCGCGGATCGAGATCGACCATGAAGCAGATGCCGCCGCGGTGCTGGGCCAGGTGCTCGACGGCCAGCCGCAGCCGGCGTGGACCGCTCGGCCCGACCATCAGCCAGTCGGATCCTTTCGGAAAGGCGTCGTCCGGCAGCGTCTCGCTGAAGTTGGCGTAATCGATCCGGAAGTCCTCGTGCGCGATCCGCGACTTCGGCACGCCGGTGCTGCCGCCGGTCTCGAACACGTAGATCGGCCGGTCGGCATACGCTTTCGGCACCCACCGCCGCACCGGACCACCGCGCAGCCATTCGTCCTGGAAGAACCCGAACTTGTCGAGATCGCGGTAGCCCTTGATGTCGGCGAGCGGATCGAAGTCGAAGCTGCGGGCGCGTTCCAGCCAGAACGGACAGCCCGTTGCGGGGTCGAAGTGCCAGCGCACGATGTCGCGGACGTGAGCGTCGAGGCGCTCCTGCGCTGAAGCCACGGCCTGCTCATCGACCTGAGTGGGTTTTGCGACGGCCTGAGACATGAGGCGGATTTTATCAACTCCCCTGGTTGCGGGGATGCTCCGAGCTTTCGCAGGAGGGCCAGGAGGTCAGGAGTTGGTCTTTATCCTTGAAAAACCTCCTGATCTCCTACCCTCCTCTAAGAACTACAACCGATCGTATTCGGTCGCCAGGGTGCGCAGAAACGCCGCGCGCTCCTGCGCGTCCGGCCGAACCTGGAGATCCTCAATCGGCCACGGCAGTCGCCACGTCCAGTTCTCGTCGTTGACGAGCGCGGGCACATTGACGCGGCCGCGCCAGCCGAAAAAGTCCTGGAACGGGACGATGACGAAGTTCGATCCGGCACTGAAGAGCGCGCGCAGCAGCGCATCGCGGGTGCGGGGACCGAACAGGTCGTCCGGATTGCAGCCTGCCTCACGGAGTCCCGGGATTTCGGCGCAGAGGTGACGCTCTTCGACGGGCGCGTTGTCCCACCACTCGGCGAGCGTTTCGGTGTCGTGAGTGCCGCTGATCGCCACCGACCCGGCGGGATACCGTGCAGGATCCCGGAACGGGTGGCGTGGACTGTGCCACTCGCGCTCCCATCTCAAGACCTTCAGACCGGGGAGGTGGAGCCGCGACAGGGACTCGCGGACGAAATCCGGGATCAGGCCGAGATCCTCGGCGATGATCTCGGCGCCCGCTTCCTTCAAGGTCCGCATGATGCGTTCGCCCTGGCGGGTCTGGGATGGCTCGTCGGACGGCGTGAAGTATGTGCGGCCGTCGGGCTCTCGTACGAAGGTGCGGTAGAAGCCGATCAGATGATCGACGCGAAACCCGTCGTAGAGCTCGCTGCACCGGCGCGCCCGCTGGCGCAGCCACTCGTAGTTCCCCTCCGCCAGCCGATCCCAGCGATAGACGGGAAGCCCCCAGTTCTGGCCCGTTTCAGAGAAGGCATCCGGCGGCGTTCCAACCGAGGCGTCGAGGCGGAACTCATGCTGCCTGGCCCAGACGTCGGCGCTGTGGCCGCTGACCATGAAGGGGAAATCGCCGAACAATCCAACCTCGCCGCAATCGGCGCGAGCGCGTTGCCACTGTTCGTCGGCGAGCCACTGCAGGTACTGGTAGTAGAGGATCGTGTCGGCCAGGCGGCCTCGCGCGTGCTCGAGCGCGCCCGCCTGACGATCGCGCAGCTCCGGTTCCCAGTCGCGCCAGTAGCAGGCGCGGTGCTCGTCGTGCAACGCCCTGAACAGCGCATAGTCCCCCAGCCACCACGCCTCACGGGCGACAAACTCCCTGAATGCGCGCGAGCGATCCGAGGCGGTTGCGAGGTGCCGATCGCGGAAGGCATGGAACGACGAGTGCAGCGCCAGGCTCTTGACGGCACGCACGGTCCGGAAGTCGACGACGGCCGATGCACGCACCTGCTCGAGCCGTTCACGGTCGCCGGCAGCGAGTGATGATTCACCGCCGGCATCCTGGAACTCAGGGACGTCGCCGAGCGCGATGAAGACGGGATCGATCGCCATGGCGCTGAGCGCCGAGTAGGGTGAGTTCTGCCCCTCCTGCATCTCGTTGACCGGCAGGAGCTGCACGAAATCGAGTCCCGCCTGCCGCAACCAGCCGGCAAATCGCGCCAGGTCGGCGATCTCGCCGACGCCCCAGCTCGATCGTGAAGGAATCGAGAACAGGGGCACGAGCACACCGCCATGGCGACCGACGTGAAATCTCCGCCGTTCAGCCATCCACGCGCTCCAGGACGCGGCGGACGCCTTCGTGAAACTGTGCCGGCTCTGGCAGCAGGCTCACGACCAGGAATGCCTCGCGCGGAAAATCGAAGAAGAAGCCGGGGTACACGACGACGCCCTCGCGTTCGAGCAGATCCACCGTGATTTCTTCCTCGCTCGCTCGCGCCGCCACGCGAATCACTGCCGACCATCCGGCGTTGGTGTTCAGTACATCGACCGAAGGATGCCGCGATGCGAGCTCGCGGAGCATCCGGTAGTTGCTCCGAATCCGTTCCAGTACCTGCGCGCGCGGGGCGGCGCCCCCGTCAATCAGATCCGGGGCGGCGACCTGCACCGGCGTCGAGACGGACAGGTAGGTGTCGCAAATCAGCTCGAGGCGCTGGAGCGCCTCGGCCACCAGCGGCGCGGGCCCATCAACGGCGATCCAGCCGAGCTTCAACTGAGGCAGCGCGGCGGACTTGGACAATCCGCCGAGGCGGAACGAAAGACACGCCGGCGCGGCGGAAGCAGCAGCGGAGGCAGCCTCGATCGCCGGCGAGAGGGCGTAGTCGGCGAATACCTCGTCCACGATCAGCGCAGCATTCCGGGCGGAACACCGCTCCATGAGGGCCAGATACTCCTCGTCGCTCACGACGGAGCCGGTCGGGTTGTTCGGGCTCACGGCCAGCACCGCGCGTAGGCGCGGAGTCCAGGCACGATCGAGGGTGTCCAAATCGACCCACCACCGGCCGTCGTAGTGAAGCGCATACTGGATAGCGCCGACACCGTCGAGCGCCGTGAGGTGATCGAACAATGGATAGCTCGGCGCTGGCACCAGCACCTGATCGCCTTCGGGCGCGCACAGCAGCTTGAACAACACGGAGTACGCCTCGCTCGTGCTCGCCGTGAGCACGATCCGATCCCACCTCGTCTGGATGCGCCTGCGCGCGTAGTCGGCAGCGACGGCTTCTCTTGCGCTCCGCATGCCGAAGGGCTCCGGCCGGTACTGTGCGACCTCAGGGTCTGACAGCCGGGTGAACAGCTGGGCCGGGTAGGTGATGCCGCAGCGGGTCGGGTTGGTGATCGTGAGGTCGATCAGGTCGCGTCCTCGGACCCGGGCCGCGCTCAACGCCTGCGCGAACGCGTTGGCATGGAGCTGGCGCGGCACGCGCGAGGAGAACATAGGGCATTATCTGATCATGTCTTCGCTCACCATCCGCTTCGACGAACTGCTTCGCTATACCGCGAGTGAGCGTGACAAGTGGCGCATGTGGCTTTCGCTGCACCCGATGGCCATGGACGCGCCGGTTCAGCCCGGCGGCCGGCTGCCTACCGTCGGCAAGCTGGTCGACCACATTTTCCTGGTGGAGCAGCGCCACCTGCAGCGCCTGACCCGGCAACCGCTGTCGAGCTCGACGGGATTGACGGGGAACAACGTCGCTCCCCTTTTCAACTATGGCGCGTCGGTCCGGCGCGAGCTGGAACAGTTCGTCGCAGATCTCGACCCCGACGTCGCCGACGAAATCCGCTCGTTCGACGTGCGGGAGAAGCAGTGGTCCATGACCTCGCGCAAACTGCTTTTCCACATCCTGGTGCACGAGATTCGCCACTGGGCGCAGGTCGCGCTCGCCGTCCGGCAGGCCGGACACGAGCCGCCCGGCGATCACGATCTCTTTTTCAGCAGCGCACTCCGCTGATGATCGAGCCGCTTGCACGCCTCGGATACGCATCGAAGGCCTTCGTCTATGCGACCGTCGGCCTTCTCGCAGCTGCGGCTGCGCTGAAACGTGGTGGGGCCATCACCGACACGCGTGGGGCGTTACGTGTAATCCTGTCGCACCCGTTCGGCAATACGGTGCTGTTCATCCTTGCGATCGGGCTGTGCGGTTACGCCGTGTGGCGTGTATTGGGTGCGATTCTCGATCCCGAGCGGCGCGGCACGGGGTTCAAGGGACTGGTCGTCCGGATCGGCCAGTTGATACGGGCGCTGGTCTACGGCGGTCTCGGCCTGGAAGCGTTCAGGCTCGCGCGCGGCCTCAGGGCGTCGCATGGCACCGATACGACCGTCCGCCTGTGGACCGCGAAGCTGCTCGCGCTGCCGATGGGGGACTGGCTGGTCGGCATTGCCGGCGCAATCACGGCCGTTTACGGCGCGTCCGAAATCATCTCCGCCATCCGGGGGACCGACGACGGGCACAAGGATCTGAGCTCGATGGCCCCAGGCCGCCGCCGGACGTTGAACCGGATTTGCCGGTTCGGCGTCGCCTCACGCGCGCTCATCATCGTCGTGCTCGGCATCCTGCTCGTGCGGGCGGCGATGCTGCACGATCCAGGCGAGGCGGCAGGCGTTCGCGGATCGATCCTCAACCTTGCCGGCGCCGGCCCCGGCACCTGGCTGCTCGCGTTCACCGCATTCGGGTTGATCGCGTACGCGTTGGATCAGGCGCTGCACGCGCGCTACGGTCACATCAGATCGCCGCTTCGGTAGCATGCTGTCCGCAGCACTGACGATCCTTCTCCACCTCGCCGCGACCGCCCACGGCGCACCGGCGATCCAGGAGACGCTCGACTTCGTTCCGGTGGGGGTTCGCTACGACCTCGACCCGGACCCGGCCCGCCGGCGGACCGATCTCGAGAACATGCGCCGGCTTCGCTTCACGGTGGTCGTGCCCGGCGAGGCGACGCAAGCCCTGGCGCCAATCGAGCGGCTGATCGCCGGCGCCCGGGACTCGAGCATCACCATCCCGGCATCGGACATCGGCCTCGTACCGATCCACGACGGTACCGACGCCGAGGCCATCCGCGAAGCTGCATGGACCAGGCTCGCGACCGGTGCGCGAGCGGTGATCTTCGACGACTGGAAAACCCTGCAGAACAACGACGGGGCGCTCGCCGAAGCCGCCGCATTCGCAGAAACCCTCGCGCGCAACCCGGTGCTCTACGCTCCGTTGCGCCGCGTCGACCCCAGCGGGGATCGAGCGTTCACCATCGACGGCGGCCAGGACAACGTTGAAGCGCACTGGCTGGAATCGCCTGACGCCCTCCTCCTGATCGCCGTCAACCACGCGTCCGAGCCTCGCGACGTGACGATCACTTTCGCACCGGCGATCCCCGAGGCGATCTGGCAGAACATGCTGACCGGCAGCGCCGTGAACTTGGTGGCGGGCGCCACAGGACCTGTGTATAAGCGGGCATTCGCGGCGCATGAGGTGTTGGTGTTGATGATTAGGAAGCGGTGGAAATAGACACAGCCGCGGGCTCGCGGTTCGCGGGTTCGCGGGTTCGGCAAAGCCGGTGGCAATCAGAAGCAACGAGCCGCTGGGATCTGCCACCGTTGCCTTTGACTACCACCGACTTGCCGACCCCGCGAACCCGCGAACCGCGAGCCCGCGGCAGGTACAATCGAAGACGTGATCACCCTTTCCGACATTCACGCCGCCCGCGAGCGCATTGCTGGCGTGGCCAGCGTGACCCCGCTCATCGACGTCTCCCCCCAGGCCGGGCGGCCGCTGTTTCTGAAGTGCGAGAACATGCAGCCGTGCGGCGCGTTCAAGATTCGCGGCGCCTACAACATGGTGGCGCAACTGACCGCGGAGGAGCGGCAGCGCGGTGTGATCACATACTCGTCGGGCAATCACGGGCAGGCAATGGCACTTGCCGCGCGTCAGCTCGGCGCGCCCGCGGTAGTGGTCATGCCGAAAACCGCGCCTCGGGTGAAGGTGGACGGCGCCAGGGCGTTCGGCGCAGAAGTCATCTTCGAAGGCACCACATCGTCCGACCGGCGTGCCCGTGCCGAGACCGAAGCCGCCGCGCGCGGGCTCACGATCGTTCCACCGTTCGATCACGAATGGATCATCGCCGGGCAGGCGACGGTCGGCCTGGAGATCCTCGAACAGCAGCCAGGTGTTGCCGCCATCGTGGTCCCGATTGGCGGCGGCGGCCTGGCGGCGGGGGTGGTTGCGGCGGTGAAGCAGACACGTGCCGACGTTCGCATCATCGGTGTGGAGCCTGTGGGGGCCGCCGCGATGCGCGCGTCCCTCGACGCCGGGCATCCGGTCACGCTGCCCTCGACTGCCAGCGTCGCCGACGGCCTGATCCCGGTGCGCCCGGGCGACCTCACGTTCGACTACATCAGCCGCCTGGCAGACGATGTGGTGACGGTCGAGGATGCGCAGATCGTCGAGGCGGTGTCGTGGACGTTCAATCGGGCGAAAGTCGTGGCGGAACCGAGCGGCGCGGCGGGCGTTGCCGCGGTCCTGGCGGGCCTGGTCGACGCAAAGCAGCGGATTGACGGCCCAATCGTGGCCATCATCAGCGGAGGCAACGTCGGCGTGGAACGGCTGGCGGAGTGGTGCCTTGTCCCTTGTTAACCGTCCTCGCCTCAGTGCGTATCTAGAGGCATGACGCCTTCATTTTCCCGATTCGCTCCGGCCGTCCTCGCCGCGGCCGTTACCTGTTCGGCACTGGCCCCTGGGGCCTACGCTCAAACCGCGAAAGTCGAGCCGCGCCGGACGGCACCCGGTCCGGTCACCCAGATGGACGCCCAGGGGACCCGCGAAGGCCTCATGCGGATCCTGGAGAACCATCCGCCGTCGGTCGGCCGGGTGCTCAAGCTGGACCCGTCGCTGATGCGGAGCGAGAGCTACCTGGCGGCGTATCCCGAACTTCGCGATTTCCTCGCGCAACACGACGAGATCCCGCAGAATGCGCAGTTCTACCTGGAAGGAATCCGCATCGGGCAGAACGAGAACTACCAGCCTCGCAGCCAGAAGCTCGAGCTGATGGCCGGAATCCTGGGCGGATTTGCCGCATTCATCGCCGCGGGGATCATCCTGGGTACGCTGATCTGGCTCATCCGGACCGTTCTCGACCAGCGCCGCTGGAGCCGCCTCTCGAAAATCCAGGCTGAAGTGCACAGCAAGCTGATGGATCGCTTTTCATCGAACGACGAGCTGCTGACCTACGTCCAGACACCATCAGGCCGCCGATTCCTGGAATCGGGGCCGAGCCCGCTGCCGGAGCTGGCGCCGGCGATGGCGATCGCCGCGCCCGTGGCCCGGATCCTCTGGTCGATGCAGATCGGCGCGGTCCTGCTGGTGACCGGGCTCGGGCTGCTGTTCCTGAGCGGCCGGGCCCTGTTCGAGGCGCAGGAGTTCTTCTATATCGCCGGCTGTATGTCGACCGCGGTCGGCGCCGGATTCCTGGTCTCGGCGGTCGCCGCCTACGTTATCTCGCGCCGGCTCGGTCTGCTGGACCGGCCGGCTCCGGCCCCGGGGCCGGCAGAAATCAATGCGTGACCTGACGCTTACAGAAATTGAGCGGCTCCGCGCCGAAGACGCCGACGCCGCCGTAGCGCTCGAAATGGACGAGGAGTCGTTCCGCGGATTCTACGACCGCACCGCCCGGACGCTCCGCGCCTACCTCGCGCGGGTCACGGGCGACGCCGCGCTCGCGGACGATCTCCTGCAGGAGGCGTATTACCGCTTCCTCCGCGCCCGCAGCGGCTATGACGGCGAGGCGCACCGCCGCAACGCCCTGTTCAGGATCGCGACCAACCTGGTTTACGACAGCCGCCGGCGGGCCCGGGTCGCCCCGTTCCTGGACACGCAACGGGAGATCCCGGATCGGCGCGACGAGGCGGCCGCCACCGAGCGTGCCGCCGACCTGCGGCGGGCGATGGCCCGCCTGAAGCCCAGGGAACGCGCCCTGCTGTGGCTCGCCTACGCCCAGGGGTCGTCGCACAAGGAAATCGCCGAGTCGCTCGGGCTGCGCGCCGGCAGCGTCAAGCTGCTGTTGTTTCGCGCGCGGCGGCGGCTGGCTGCGCTGCTGACTGGTACGCGCGCCGCCGCGCAGGAAAGGAGCCAATCGTGAAGCTCCAGTGTCCGTTCGAGCAAGAACTGCTGGACGCGGTGGCCGCGCGCCGCTGGCCCGATCGCGCAGAGCAGGCGTTGCGCATGCATGTCGCGTCCTGCTCGCTCTGCAGCGACGTCGCGGAGATCGCCGGGGCCTTCTTCGAAGATCGCGACTGCGCCCGCGCCGAAGCCGTGGTGCCACCGGCGAGCGCCGTCTGGTGGAGAGCGCAGATTCGTGCGCGCGAGGAAGCCGCCCGTATGGCGCTCCGCCCGCTGCTGGTCGTGCAGGTCATCGCCACGATCTGCGCCGCGTTCGGCGCGATCGCCCTCGCGCCCGCCGCCTCGCAGGGCATCCGTGCCACGCTGGCAGCGGTTGCCGGCACCGAGTGGCTGACGCTGCCAAGCAACGTCAGCTTCTCATGGCTCCTCGGCGCGGCGTTCTACACGACGCTGCCGCTCATTGCCGCGGGTGTGTGGGTGGTGCTGGCGCCGGTGGTGGTTTATCTGGCGTTGGATGAATAGCTCAGTTTCCAGTTCCCAGTTCCCAGTTCCCAGTTAGAAACTGACTGGCTACTGGAAACTGGAAACTGACAACTACTTCCCCCTTGTGATCGCAACCCCAGGCCGTGCGCGCGTGTGCTCTCCGTTCTTCACGACGACGACGCCATTCACGAGCACGTAGGGTATGCCGACCGCATAGGCATGCGGCTTCTCGAACGTCGCGGTGTCGGCAACCGTGAGCGGATTGAAGACGACGACGTCTGCGGCGTAGCCGTCCTTCAGCAGCCCGCGGTTCGCCAGGCGAAAATGGCCGGCCGGAAGCGAGGTCATCTTCCGGACTGCCTCTTCGAGGCCGATCACGTGCCGCTTGCGGACGTATTCGCCGAGGACCCGCGCGGTGTTCCCGTATCCGCGCGGGTGCGGCACCCCCCGTCCCGCTACGAGCACACCGCTGTCGGACGCGATGCCTACGAACGGATGCCGCATGATCCGTTCGACGTCCTGGTCCGACATGAAGTGGTAGACCATCGAGGCGCCGTCGGCGAGCATCATCTCGCGCGCGGCCTCGAATTGCGCATCCGCCGAATCCGAGCCTTTCAGCTTCGCCGCGACCTGGGCCATGTTCAGGCCGTTCAACAGCGGATTGGCGGCGTGCGATGCGACGACAGCGAACGACAAATCGCGGAGACCGCGCTCGGCCAGCAGCCCGTTCATCTCGCGCTTGATCCGCGCCCACTGGTCGGGGTCGTTGAGCCGCGCCGCGATTGCCGGCTGCCCGCCTTCGAGCGCCCAGGACGGAAATCTGATCCCGAGTGATGAGCTCGCCGCCGTGTACGCGTACTGGTCCGCCATCACGTCCACGCCGCGGGTCCGGGCCGCGTCGATCATGCCGAGGGCCTTCTCGCTGGCGCCCCACCGGCTCGGGCTGTCCACCTTCAGATGTGAAATCTGCACGCGGGCGCCGGTCGTGAATCCGACGCGGATCGATTCCTCGACGGCAGCCTCGAGCGCCGTGCCTTCGTTCCGCATGTGCGTCGCATAGACGCCACCGGCATTCCCGGCCACACGCGCCAGATCGATGATCTCCGGCGTTTTCGCGTACGTGCCGGGCACGTACTGGAGGCCGCTCGACAATCCAACCGCGCCGTCCGCCATGGCGCGCCACACCAGCGAGCGCATGCGCGTCAGCTCCGGAATCGACGGCAGGCGGTTGGCCGATCCCATGACCTCGGTCCGGACCGTGTTGTGTCCGATCAGCGTCGCAAAATTGATCGACGGTCCAACCCGGCCGACGTTCGCGAGCGCTTCGCCGACGTCGAGCGGCGAAGTGCCGCAGTTGCCCGCGACGATCGTGGTCACGCCCATCCGCACGAAGTTCTCGGCGAGCGGCTGATCGGCGAGGTCGTCAGCATGGGTATGGACATCGATGAATCCGGGCGCGACGATCAGCCCCGATGCGTCGATGACTTCACGGGCGTCGCGTCGAGCGACCACACCCATGGCCGCGATACGGCCCTGGACAATCGCCACGTCGCTGCGCCGCGCCGGCTGACCCGATCCATCGACAACCCGGCCGCCCACGATTGCGATGTCGTAGCGCGCCGGCTGCCGCGCGCCGGCTGCGATACCGAGCGCGACGAGAACGGCCGCAATCGCGGCCAGCGGTTTCATGCAGCCCTCGCCGGCGCGGGCTTGGTCATCAGGCTCACCAGCGATCCGACGACCACGACCGCGATGACACCGATCGGGTTGTGCCACAGGAACGAGATGCCGCGGGTCGAGGGGTGCAGCGCGACGGCGGCCACGACCGCCATCCCGGCCAGGAGCCCGACAAAGGCGCCAGTGCCGGTCGCGCGCCGGAATCCGAGCGCCAGCACGAACACGCCGAGCAGCGAGCCATAGAAGAACGAGCCGAAGCGATTGACGACCTCGATCAACGAGCCGAGGCCGGCGGCATACATCGCGACGACACAGGACACGATGCCCCAGAAGCCGGTCAGCAGCTTCGACACAGTCAGGTAGTGCTGGTCGGTGGCCTCCGGCTTCAGCAGCCGGCGATACACGTCGATCACGCTGGAGGTTGCGAGTGAATTGAGCTCCGCGGCGATCGACGACATCGCGGCAGCGAAGATCGCCGCGATGATCAGGCCGACCAGGCCCGCCGGCAGCCTCGTGGTGACGAACGTCGGGAACACGTAGTTGACGTCCGGTGCCGGCGTGTCGCCGGTTCGGTCTTTGTAGCGCTCGTCACCGGTCACCTCGCGCACCAGTTGCGCAGCCCGTTGACGAATCGTCTTCACTTCCTCGTCGGTCTCGCGGAAGGTTGCAGCCGCGGCGGGCCGGATCGTCGCATCGGCACCGGCAAGCGCAGCGGCGGCGGTTTTACGGGAGGCGAATGCCGTCTCGAACTCGGTCTCGAGGCGCTGGTACTCGGCGGCGCGATCGCTGCCGGCAATTCGCTCGGCGTGCACGCGATTGAACAGCAGCGGCGGCTGCTGGAACAGGTAGAACACGAACACCAGCACCCCCGTCAGCAGCACCATCGCCTGCAGCGGGATCTTGACGAACGCGCTCATCATCAACGAGTGGCGTCCTTCCTGCACGGACTTCGCCGTCAGGTAGCGCTGCACCTGGCTCTGATCGCAGCCGAAGTACGACAGCATCAGGAACAATCCGCCCAGCAGGCCCGACCAGAAGGTGTAGGTCTGGCTCCAGTCGAACCGGAAATCGACCGGATTGAGGCGGCCGGCAGCTCCGGCGACGTGCAGCGCCCTGCCGAAGCTGACATCCGCCGGCAGACCCGCGATCAGCGCGATGATCACGGCCAGCAGCCCGACAACGATCACCGCCATTTGCTTGACGTCGGTCCAGGTCACCGCCTGGACGCCGCCGACCATCGTGTAGACCGCCGTCGGAAGTCCGATGGCAAGGATCGTCAGCGTCAGGTTCCACCCCAGCACGATTGAGAGAATGACCGCCGGCGCCGCGATGATCACGCCGCAGGAGAGTCCGCGCGAACAGAGAAACAGCACGCTCGCCAGCGTCCGCGTCTTCAGGTCGAACCGCTGCTCCAGGTACTCGTAGGCCGTGTAGACCCGGGCGCGATAGAAAAACGGCACGAGGGTGAGGCTGAGGATGATCATCGCCAGCGGCAGCCCGAAATAGAACTGCACGAAGCGCATCCCATCCGCGTAGCCCTGCCCCGTTGCGCCGACGAGCGTGATGGCGCTCAACTGGGTCGCCATCACCGACAGTCCCACCGCCCACCACGGCAGGCTGCGGTTCGCCAGCAGGTAGCCCTCGACCTTGTCGGAGTCTTCCGTCCGGCGCACTCCGTCCCAGATCATCCAGATCAGATAGACGACGACGACGAGCCAGTCGAGGATGTGCATCGCGCGCTAGACGGAGAACGCCCGGCCGAATAGCCAGAGCGCGACGATCACCAGCACTTCGCAGACAACGACGAGCGCGTACATGCGGGTGGCGGCAGGGTCGGAGTCGACAGGCATTCATCGGATTATCTACGACCCGCCTTCGCGCGGCCGAATCCTGGCGCGCTACGGCGAGGCTCCGCCGCGGCGCGGCCGAATCCTGGCGCGCTACGGCGAGGCTCCGCCGCGGCGCGGCCGAATCCTGGCGCGCTACGGCGAGGCTCCGCCGCCTGCGCGCGCGTGATTATCGGCGCGCGGAAGCGCGG
>Ga0111539_10000525_pt1 | contig 48481 bp, 42 predicted proteins | sample RhiMethybrSRZTD1_FD_79667 | JGI IMG/M metagenome (GOLD analysis project Ga0111539, IMG submission 79667) | Populus rhizosphere microbial communities from Tennessee, USA - Rhizosphere MetaG P. TD hybrid SRZTD1 (version 2) (version 2) | ecosystem: Host-associated > Plants > Roots > Rhizosphere >... | reverse complement strand
GGTCGCGGGCTTGACGCCCGGGTTGTCCTTGAAGAACTGCTTGTTCAGCTCGGTGAAGTTCTTCCAGTTCGCGGGCACTTCGTCTTCCGCGAAGATCGCCTTCACCGGGCAGACCGGCTCGCACGCGCCGCAGTCGATGCACTCATCCGGATGGATGTAGAGCATGTCCTTGCCCTCGTAGATGCAGTCCACGGGGCAGACTTCGACGCAGGCCTTGTCCTTGACGTTGATGCAGGGCTCCGCGATCACATACGCCATTCCCGCCTCCTGGATGACCGGTTGCGCCGGAAATCGCCGTAGGTTCGTCGGCTTCCGGCGCGGGCAAACCGACGTAGTTGTATCAATGAGCCCTCCCACTGTCAAGCGATTCGGACCCTCTACAGTGAGCGCAGCTTGGGATCGAGCGCGTCGCGCAGCGAGTCGCCGAAGAGGTTGAACGCGAACACGGCGAGGCTGATCGCCAGCCCGGGGAAGATCGCCATCCAGGGCGCCGCCTCGGCGAACTCCACCGCCGCCCCCCGCAGCATGAGCCCCCACGCCGCGGTCGGCTCCTGCACGCCCAGGCCCAGGAAGGAGAGCGAGGACTCGAGGAGAATGGCCTGGCCCAGGAACGAGGTCATCAGGATCAGGAACGGCGCCATGACGTTTGGCAGCATGTGGCGCAGGATGATACGCGCGTGCCCGAAGCCGGCGGCGCGCGCGGCGTCGACGTAGGGCATTTCGCGGATCGAGAGCGCGGAAGAGCGGATCACCAGCGCGCAGCGCGGGATCATCGGGACGGTGATGGCCATGATCACGTTGTGGATGGCGTTGCCGAGGATCGCCACGATGGCCAACGCGAGGATGATGAGGGGGAACGAGAGAAAGATGTCCATGAGGCGCTGGAGGTACAGGTCGAGCCGCCCGCCGAAGTAGGCGCTGCCCACCCCCAGCACCGAGCCGAGCATCGAGCCCACTAGGGCCGCGCCGAACCCCACGAAGAGCGCGGTGCGGGAGCCGTAGATGAGACGCGAGAGAACGTCCCGGCCGAAGGCGTCGGTGCCGAGCCAGTGCTGGGCTGAGGGCTTGGACAGCATGCCCGCGAAGTCCACCGCGACGGGATCGTACGGGGCGAGGACGCCCGCGAAGATCGCGACCACGACCATGATTGCGACCACCGCCGCGCCCACCGCGCCGAGGGGCCGCTGCCGGATGAAGTCTCGAATCCCGGCCCACCACCGATGGGACGGCGCCTCATCCACGCTGACGACGACGTCACGGGCAGGGCTGATCGCCATCGCGCCTAGCGGAACCTGATGCGTGGGTCAAGCCACGCGTAGACGAGGTCCATAGCGAAGTTCACCACGATGAAGAAGCCGGCCACGATCATGACGAGTGCCTGCACGAGCGTGTAGTCACGGTGGGCCACCGCCTGCACGAAAAGGAGGCCCAGTCCGTTCAGGTTGAACACCTGCTCGGTGACCACGAGGCCGCCGAGGAGGAACGCGAACTCGAGCGCGATCACCGTCACGACCGGGAGCATGGCGTTCTTGAGCGCATGGCGCGAGAGGATGAGCTTTTCCACGAGACCCTTGGCGCGAGCGGTGCGGATGTAGTCTTCGCGAAGCACCTCGAGCATGGCCGAGCGCGTCATGCGCGTGGCGACGGCGGAGTAGCGGTACCCCACCGCGAGGGCGGGCCAGATGAGCTGGAGGAGGTTCTGCCACGGATTCACCCAGAATGGGGTGTACACCATGGGGGGGAGCCACTTGAAGATGATGAGCATCAGGAGGATGAAGACGATGCCGAGCCAGAACGACGGCGTGGCCAGCCCCGCAATGGAGATGATGCGCACGGTGTAGTCGATCCACGTGTCCTGCTTGATGGCGGAGATGATGCCGAGCGGGATGGCGAGGAGCACCGCCACGATCGTCGCCATGATGGCGAGTTGGAGCGACAGTGCGAAGCGGAGCTTGATCTCCTCGTAGATGGGAGCGCCCGTCCACATGGACTTCCCGAAGTCGAACCTCAGGGCCCCCCAGAGCCAGGTGATGAACTGCTCCCACACCGGGCGGTCAAGCCCGAATTTCGCCCGCTCCTCGGCAAGGGTCTGTTCGGAGACCGAGTTGCTATCCCCGGCCAGGCGAAGCTCGACCACGTCGCCCGGCACGATGCGGATGAGGAAGAAGATGAGCATCGCCACCCCGAGCAGGGTGGGAAACATCAGGAAGAAGCGCTTGATGAGGTACTTCCTCATACCGTGGACTCGGAGCCGGGCGGGTGAGCGGCCCGCCCGGCTCCCGTGCCGACTATTCGCTCAGCCACACCGTGTCGAGCTGATTGTTCAAGTAGTGGCTCGGAGTGATAGTCCACCCCTTGACCTTCGCGCTGTGCGGGATGATGCGGTGCCACTGCAGCGTGTACAGCACGTGCACTTCCTCGTCGATCAGCCGCTTCTCCAGGGCGCGCAGAACGGTCCGGCGCTCCGCGGCGTCGACAGCACGCGCCTGCTTGGTGAAGAGGTCGTCGATGACGGTGTCCTTGTGCTTACCGTAGTTCGCGTCCGAGTTCGTCACGAACCGCTGGAGGTCGAGGTCGGGCTCCACGATGAAGCCGCAGGCAAAGTCCATCGCGGCCTCGAAGTCACCACGCTTGAGCATCGGATGATAGGCCGACGCCTCCACGATCTCCTGCTTCACGTTGAGGCCGATCTGCCGCCACTGGTCGATCAGCCAGATGGCCACCGGCTCGTAGGGCTGGGGGATGCCGCGGTTCTTGAACGTGAAGGAAAAGCCCTCCGGGATGCCCATCTCCTTGAGGAGCCGCTTCGCTTCGGCGCGAGACTTTGCGATGTCGCGCCCGTAGCCGGCCAGCTTCTCCAGCTCCTCCGGCGGCGTAGCCCATGGAGTGCCCGGCACCTGGACACCCGCGACGTCGCGCACGATGGCGATCTTGGAGAGGTTCTTGGACGCCTCGTAGCGGTCGAGGGCCAGCGTGAGCGCGCGTCGGAAGCGCTTGTCGTCGAAGGGCTTCTTTTCATGGTGCATGGCCACCATGAGCACGCAGTCCCATGGGCTCTCCTGAACCGTGATCTTCGGCCCGAGGGCCTGGACCATGCTGTCGCGGTCGGCGGGGGTGAAGCCGCGGAACTGAATGTGCGCGCGCTCGCCCCGCACCGCGGCCACCTGGGCGGACGACGAGCTGATGAACAGCGCGCGGAACCCGTCGAGGTAGGGTTTGCCTTTGTCCCAGTAGTCGGGATTCTTCTTCCCCACCCAGTGCGAGCCCTTCACATGCTCGACGAACTTGAACGGGCCCGTGCCGTTGATGTGAGTCTCGTACCAGTGGATATCCTTGGCCAGGACGTCGGCCCGGTAGATGAAGTTCCAGGGCGAGGCCATGTTGAGCACGAAGGACGACTCGGGCCACTTGAGGTGGAAACGCACGGTGTAGGGATCGGGCGCCTCCACCGCCTCCACCGCCTGGTACGAGGCCTTGCGCGACGACTTCATCCCCGGCGGGGGGAAGATGATCTTGTCGAACGAGGCTTTCACGTCCTTCGACGTCATCTCCGCCCCGTCGTGGAACTTCACGCCCCGACGGAGCTTGAACGTGTAGGTACGCCCGTCCTTGCTGGCGGTCCAGGACTCGGCGAGGTCGGGCACGGGCTTGGTGCCCGTCTTGTCGAAGGGATCCACGCGCAACAGCGTGTTGTAGTGCGGCCCGATGGGATGCATGACACCGAACGTCTCTTCCTGGTGTCCGTCGTAGCTGGGCGGCTCCGAAGGCACGGCAAAGACGAGCTCGCCGCCATAACGCGGCTTGTCCTGGGCGCCCGCCGATCCGGCGAGGATGAGACCTATCGCGATGAGGGCCAGCACCAGCATGGAGCGGATCCGGAACGCTCTCATACTAACCTCCCCGTTGAGTTCCGAGACTGAAACGCTCGATGACTGAATTAGTAGAGTGCGGCTGAAGTTTTAACGGCTTGCCGTACCTTAGCCATCGACTCTCGCCCTGTCAAGGGTCACGCCCGGATACAGGCGACACGATGGTCGGCGCGCGTCTCCCGGAGGGTAGGAATTTCCCGCCGGCATTCGTCGATGGCGATGGGGCACCGAGGGTGGAACACGCAGCCGGAGGGGGGATTCAAGGGACTGGGTACTTCTCCACCCAGGACGATGCGCTCCCGCCCGGCCTCGACCGCGGGATCGGGGATCGGCACGGCGGAGAGCAGCGCCCGGGTGTAGGGGTGCTGCGGATTCTCGTAGAGCGACTTCCGGTCGGTGATCTCCACGATCTTGCCCAGGTACATCACCGCCACGCGGTCCGAGATGTGCCGGACCACGGAGAGATCGTGCGCCACGAAGAGGTAGGTCAGGCCGAACTCCGCCTGGAGCTCTTCGAGGAGATTGATGATCTGCGCCTGAATGGAGACGTCCAGCGCCGAGACGGGCTCGTCGCACACGATGAGCGCGGGCTCCATGGCGAGCGCCCGCGCGATGCCGACTCGCTGCCGCTGGCCTCCCGAGAGCTCGTGAGGGTAGCGGTGGGCCATGGCCGGCAGGAGCCCGGCATGGCCCAGCAGCTCGCGGACCCGCTTGGCCCGAGCGGCACGATCCCGGACCAGGCCATGCACGGCGAGGGGCTCGGCAATGATCTGCCCCACCGTCATGCGGGGATTCAGCGAGCTGTAGGGGTCCTGGAAGATCACCTGCAGCCGCCGGCGCACCTTGCGGAGCTCTGCGTCGGAGACGGTCGTGAGATCCCGTCCCTCGAAGATCACCTGGCCCGCGGTCGGCTTCTCCAGCTGAAGGATGCAGCGCCCTGTCGTGGTCTTCCCGCAGCCCGACTCCCCGACCAGGCCCAGGGTCTCGCCGCGCCGGATGGCGAACGAGACGCCGTCCACCGCCTTGACCACCGCGGCCTGGCCACCGAAGGCGCCGCTGCTGATGTGGAAGTGCTTGACGAGGTCCCGCACCTCCAGGATCGGCGCGTCGCTCGGGGTCGCGTCGCTCATGCCGGGACTCGCGCGTCCAGCCGCGCCGACTCCCAGCACGCGGCGGTGTGGGCCTCCGCCACCGTCGCGAGCTCGGGCCGCTCCACGCGGCAGCGCTCCACCACGAAGGCGCAGCGGGGCGCGAAGGCGCAGCCGGGCGGCAGCCGCGTGAGGTCGGGCGGCTGGCCGCTGATGGGATCCAGGCGCGACTTCCGCGGCTCGTCGAGGCGCGGCACCGAGCGGAGCAGCCCGAGCGTGTAGGGGTGCCGGGGGTTGGCGTAGATCTCGCGCGCCGTCCCGCGCTCCACGATGCGCCCCGCGTACATGACGTTGACCCGGTCGGCATAGCGCGCCACCACGCCGAGATTGTGCGTGATCATCAGCATGGCCGCGCCAAGCTTTCGCGACAGATCCTTCATGAGCTCGAGGATCTGGGCCTGGATGGTGACGTCGAGCGCGGTGGTCGGCTCGTCGGCGAGGATGAGCGACGGATTGCAGGACAGCGCCATCGCGATCATGATGCGCTGCCGCATGCCGCCGCTGAACTGATGCGGATACTGGCGCAGCCGCCGCTCGGGGTCGGAGATGCCCACGAGCCCCAGGATCTCCCCCGCCCGCGCGCGCGCCTGGGCGGACGACATGCCGAGGTGGATCTCCATGGTCTCGGTGAGCTGCCGCCCGACGGTGAGCACCGGATTGAGGGAGGTCATCGGCTCCTGGAAGACCATCCCGATCTCGCGCCCGCGCACCTTGCGCATCTCGTCATCCGACAGGGCGAGGAGATCGCGGCCCTTGAATAGGATGCGGCCGCCGACGATGCGGCCCGCGGGCGCGGACACCAGCCGCATGACCGAGAGCGCGCTCACGCTCTTCCCGCAGCCGGACTCGCCCACGAGGGCGACCGTCTCGCCCGCGCGCACGTCCCACGACACGCCGTCGACCGCGCGGACCACGCCGCCGGAGGTGGTGAATTGGGTTTGAAGATCGTGCACGTCCAGCAGGACGTCCATCAGGCCGGGAGTCTAACACAGCCCGCTTCGCCGGCGGGGCACCGCGCGCCCCGCTCGATGGCGTGCGCGGCCCGGCGCTCAGGGAGCGGGCGACGGCAGCGGCGCTCCCCCCCAGCGCTCGAGCACGGCGAATTCCGCCACCGGCTTGCGCTTGAGCTTGGTGAGACGCGTGGCCGGACGTCCCAGCGGCATGACCGCGGCAACCGCGACGTGCGCGGGGAGCCCGAGGAGGGCCTGGAGCTTCGGCTCCTCCGACACGGGCAGCGTGGTGATGGTCCCGGCGAGCCCTTCGTGGCGCGCCGCGAGCAGAATGTTCCACGCGAAGGGGTAGATCGACGCCCCGCTGATCACGCCGACGCGCGGGAGATACTGGTCGACCGACGCCACCACCTTGAGGTCCACACACACCACCAGCACCACCGGCGCCTTGATGTAGGACTCGACGAGCCGAGGCGGCGGCGACGTCCGCTCGATGGTGGCGGGATCCGCGCGGGTGGGGTCGATGGTGTTCCACGGGTTCTCGCCCAGCGTGACCTGGGCGGTGTAACGCTTGGCGGAGGGCATGGTGAGATCGACGAACGCCCGGCGGGTCGCGGCGTCCCGCACCACGATGACCCGCCAGCCCTGCCGGTTGCCGCCGCTCGGCGCGAAGCGCGCGACATCGAGGATCTTGGCGATGAGCGCGTCGGGAACGGGGTCGGACGTGAACTCCCGCGCGGAGAACGTGGTTCGCATCACGTCGTAGAGCTCCATGCCGTGGCCTCCTGCTCGGGGACGGGGACGGGCCGTACTAGCGCTGAGTGCAGCGCGCGTGGTCGAGATGCTGCGAGGCGGCGGGCCTGAGCTCGGCGTAGAGCCCGCACACCCGCTCGGCCACGCAAGGCCAGCGATGCTCGGCGGCCCAGCGAGTGGCCTCGCGGCCGAGGCGCTCGCGCAGCCGCGAGTCGGCGAGGATGCCGGCGAGCCGCGCCGCGAGCGCGCCCGCGTCGCCCTCGGGCACGAGATAACCCGTCACGCCGTCGCGCACGGTGGTGGTGAGCCCGCCCACGCGCGAGGCGACCACCGGGCTGCCGCAGGCCATCGCCTCGAGGGCGACCATGCCGAACGACTCGTAGTAGGAGGGCATCACCGTCACGCTGGCGGCGGCGTAGAAGAGCCGGAGCCGCTCTTGCGGCTGGGCGCCGAGGAACCGGACCCGCTCTCCCAGCCCGAGCGCGGTGACCCGGCCGCGCAGGTACTCGCCGTGCCCGTTCTCGGGCTCGTCCTGGTCGCCGCCCACGATGAGGAGGCGCGCCTCGTCGGGCAAGTGCACCATCGCCTCCAGCAGTGTCTCGAGGCCCTTGATGGGCTGCAGCCGTCCCACGTAGAGCAGCATCGGCGCGGGAGGCAGCCCGAGCAGGTCCTTGGCCGTCGCACCACCCATGGGCTGGAACAGCTCGGTGTCCACCCCGCACGGGATCACCGCGATGCGCTCAGCGACAGCGCCGTAATACCAGACCAGATGCGCCCGCTCCACCACGTTGGCGGCGACGATACGGTCGACCGCGCCGACGATCCGCGTCTCCTCCCGGATGCGCAGCTCCGGCTCGAGCTCGTCGGGGGCGCGCGCCACGGTGTTCTTGAGGCGCCCGAGGGTGTGGAACATCTGCACGACGGGCGTCTCCCAGCGCTCGCGCAGGGCGAGCCCGGCGACGCCGGAGAGCCAGTAGTGGGCGTGAATGAGATCGTAGGCGAGGTCCTCGGACTCGCGGAAGGCCTCGATGCCCTCCACGAACTCCGGCAGGTGCCGGTGCACGATCTCCTTGGGATACGGCCGCTGGGGACCCGCGGGGAGATGGATGACCCGCGCGCCCTCGCCCAGCGGCACGATCCGACGGATGCCGGGGTCCTGCGAGCGCGTGAACACGTCGACCTGCACGCCCATGCGGCCGAGGGCGCGCGCCGTCTCGCGCACGTACACGTTCATGCCCCCCGTCTCCTTGCCGCCGAGCGCGGCGAGCGGGCACGTGTGCACCGAGAGCATGGCGACCCGGAGCTTCACGGCTCGAGCCTCGCGCTCATCACGTCCGTGGGGGTGGGCCCGAACGCGTACTTGTACGGCTCTTCGCCACGCAGGAAGTCGAAGAGCGGCACGCGCCGCTCGATGGCGTCCCGAATCACGTGGCCCAGGAGCACGATGCCGGGGGCCAGTCGCGAGTGCGCCGGATCGAAGCCCGAGTTGTAGAGCCCCACCGCGCCGCCGTACTCGGTGCAGATGAACGAGGCGACCGGGGTGCCCGCGGACTCGAGGAACCAGAGTCGCACCCACCCGGCCACCGCGAGCGCGTCGAGCACTACACGAAAGAAGCCTTCCATGCGCTCGTCCATGAACTTGGCCTTGCCGGTGCGGGACGCGCGGTGCAGCCGGAGAAAGTCATCGAGGCCAGCCCGCATCTCGGCGGGCGTGGTCACGCTCCGCACGCTCACCGCGGGCAGCTCGCCCTCGAGCTTGCGCATCTTCCGGCGGAGCTCGTGACGATCCTTTCCGGAGAGCATGGCGAGGTAGGCGTCCCAGCTCTCGGGCAGCCGCAGCAGGGGGCAGCGCTCTTCACGCTCCACCACGCAGGTGACACCGTGCGCCGGGGCGAGCCCGGGCAGGCGCGTCGCGGTGGGCGATTCGGCGCGGAGGCCGCGCAGGTGCCAGACGGTGCGCTCGGCCGCTCGATGCTGGAGCAGCGCTTCCCAGACTTCCTCTTCGCGCCCGGAGGCCGCGATGAGGTCGAGGTAGTCCGAGACGTCCACGCCCCCCACGATGCGCCAGAGGCCCGGCTCGTCCTCGTAGAGCGGCAAGAGGCCGGCCAGCGCGTCGGTCTCGTCCCGGGCGGCCAGCACGCGAAGCGGCCGGCCATGTCCGAACGCCGCCAGCCACGCGGCTTGCCATGCGATGGTGAGGAACACCGAGCCCGTCGTCGACTGCGCGACGAGGGCATCCCAGCGCGCGGGGTCCACGGCCTCGAGGCCGGGCAGGGTCTCGATCTTCACGAGCTAGAGGCCGTCCCCGTCCTCGGCGGCGGCGCCCGCGGCGTCCCCGCCCGCATCGTCGCCCTCGGCCATGGCCTCTTCCATGGCGGCGTCGACGTCGTCGCCCAGGTCCTCCCCCATCTCTTCGCCCATCCGCTTGGTGAAGCGGGCGATGCTGGTGGGGTCGTTCTCGTCGAGGTCACCGAAAGAGGAGGGATCGGAAAGGGAATCGAGGCGGGCATCCTCGGACTTGACGGTGGCGAACCGGGACATGAGGCGGGTCAGCTCGGCGCTCCCGCAACGAGGACATCGCGGCGCCTCCGCCTTGGAAGGGGTGAGCACGAGCAGGCTCACCCGGCGCCTACAGCCCCCACATTCGTACTCGTAGATCGGCACGGATCCTGGACCTCGCGGTTATTTGGATGGAGATTCTAGCACCGGCGATTCAGGCCGGGGCGACCTCGACGCGGGCGTCGAAGGAGGCCTGTCCCGCCGAAAATCCGAACACATCCACGGCCTCGTCGGGCAGCGCGGCCCCGCCATCGGTCAGCCGATTGAGGCCACCCCACCCGTCCCGCATCCACACGGTGCCGGGCGGCACCTTGTCGGTGACATGGGCCCGGGCCGCCAGCTCTCCGCGCTCGTTGAAGATCCGGATGGCCGCGCCGTCCGTCACCCCACGCGCGGCGCCATCCGCCGGGGAGATCCAGAGCCTCGGCTCCGGATCGAGCCGGGCGAGCGTGGGCAGGGCCTGACCGTGATCGTAGAACGAGTGGAACTGGGTGAGCGTCCGGCCCTGCGAGAAGGTCAAGGGATACGCGGAGGCGGCGGGCGTCTCGTGCACCGGCAGCGGCGGCAGCCCGAGGCCGATCGCGCGCTCGGAGTAGAGCTCGAGCCTGCCGGACGGCGTGGGGAAGCGGAGGTCGGGGTGCGCCACCTGCGAGATGCGGAGGGGGCGAATGCCCCCCTCGGCCCGGAGCGCGGCGATGGTGGCGCCGCCGGTCGAGGAATGGTCGATCAGCGAATCGAGCACGGCCTCTTCTCCCGCCCACGGGTAGAAGTCGGCGAGGCCGAGCCGCCCCGCGAGCTCGCGCAGGACGTGGGACAGCGTGCGCGCCTCACCCGGCGCGGGCAGCGCCCGCTCCATGAGGTAAAGATGCGTGTTGGTGCTCTTGCACCCGACCTCCTCGAGCCACGACGTGGCGGGGAGCACGACGTCGGCGAACTGGCGGGCCGTGTCGTGCAGGAAGAGGTCGTGGCTCACCACCAGGTCGGCGCGTCGCAGTCCCTCCGCTACCGCGCCCGCGTCCGCGTAGGACGACAGCATGTCGGTGCCGAAGAGGAGCAGCGCGCGCAGGCGGCCGTCGCGCAGCGCCTCCGTCATGCTCGACATCTGGAGCGGCAGATAGCGTCCCGGCGGGCGGCGGTCGGGGTCCGTGATGTCATTGAGCTCCTGGCCGTGCGCACGGCTACCGTGCCGCGGGCCGAAGCCGGCGCCGGGAAGCCCGACATTCCCGGTGAGGGCGGGCAGGCACGAGATCGCGCGCCCGGCCTGCCAGGAATTGGCCCCCTTGTGCATGGACGACCCGCCCAGCACGATCATTGCCGGCCGCGTGCCCGCATAGCGCCGCGCCAGGGCGCTGATCCGCTCGGCGGGAATGCCGGTGACCTCGGCGGCCCATGCCGGCGTGTGCGCGCGCACATGCGCGGCCAGCGCGTCGAGCCCGATTGTATGTTGCGCGGTGAAGTCGCGGTCGTGCAGGCCCTCGCCGAGGATCACGTGCAAGAGGCCCAGCGCGAGCGCGGTGTCCGTGCCGGGGCGGATGGTGAGCGCCTCGTGGGCCTGCGCCGCCGCCTCGGTCTCGCGCACGTCGATCGCGATCACGTGAGCGCCGCGGCGCTTCGCCGCGGCGAGATGGCGCGCCGTGTTCGGCTGGCTCGCGAGATTGGCGCCCCAGAGCAGGATGAGGGCGGCGTGCGCCCCCATGTCCTCTTTGGTGCTGGTCTCGAGGAAGCCAGTGAGGCCGAGGCCGAAAGCGCCGAGACCCCAGCAGATCATGGTGGGATTCCACCACTGGCAGCCCCAGTGATTCGCGAAGCGGCGCAGAAGATGCGAGCCGACGCGCGTGCCGTAGTTGTTCGAGAAGGCGCCGTGGCCGCTCCAGAGTCCCACGGCCTCGCGGCCGACGGTGCGTAAGCGGTCCGCCACGAAGTCCAGCGCTTCCGGCCAGCCGGTCTCGCGCCACGGCCCGTCGCGGCGGTCGCGCACGAGCGGGCGCAGGAGGCGCTTGGGGTTACCGATCACCTCGCGCGAGGCCTGCCCGCGCACGCAGAGAAAGCCCTGGCTGTCGGGGTTGTCGGGATCGCCCTTCACCTCGAGGAGCCGACCGTCCTCCACCTCCACGAGCATCCCGCACAGGGTGGGATGGCAGTTCATGGGGCACATGGTGCGGATGACGCGACGGCCCAGCGTGCCGGCAGAGGTCACGGAGCCAGTGTAAGGAAATCCGCGCGTCAGTGGAAGTCGTGGGAGGGAACGGCCCCCATCTGCATGTCCAGCCGCCAGAGGCGGTCGGCCCGCACGGAGATGACGCGGTCCTCGTGCTGCAGCGTGCCCGCGACGAGGAGAAACGGCTCGGCGGTGAGGAGCATGCGGTGGCGGGCGAAGAGCTGCGGCCGCACGATCACGTTGATGAGCCCGGTCTCGTCCTCGAGGTTCAAGAAGATGAAGCCCTTGGCGGTGCCGGGACGCTGGCGCACCACCACCGCCCCCGCGACGCGCACCGCGCGGCCGCCGGGGAGGCCCGCGAGATCGGCGGCGCGCACCACGCCAGCGGCGACGAGGCCGCGTCGGCGGAGCGCCAGGGGATGCGGCCCGATGGAGAGATCCGTCCCCTCGTAGTCCGCGACCACGCGCTCCTCCACCGTCATGCGCCGCAGCGGCGAAGGCGAGGGCGGATCGGGCAGCGCGGCGTAGAGCGCCCCGGTGGGCCGGATGGCGCGCTCGCCCTCCCAGAGGGCCTGACGGCGCTCGAGGCCGAGCCCGCGCAGCGCCCCCACCTCGCCGAGCCGCGCCAGCTCCTCGCGGTTCACGCGGCTGCGCTGCACGAGATCGGCCACCGAATCGAAGGGCCGCTCCGCGCGGGCGGCTTCGAGACGCTTGCCGATCTCCTCACGGAGCCCCTTCACGTAGCGGAGGCCGAGCCGGACGGCGCCGTCCTCCTCGATGGCGCAGAGCCAGCCCGAGCGGGTGACGTCGATCGGCCGGAGCGCCTGTCCGTGCCGCTGCGCGTCCCGCACGACGGTGGCGGGATGATAGAAGCCCATGGGCTGATTGTTCAGGAGCGCGGCGTAGAAGGCGGCGGGATGATGCGCCTTCATGTACGTGCTCGCGTAGGCGAGGAGGGCGAAGCTCGCCGCGTGACTTTCCGGGAAGCCGTACAGCGCGAAGGCGGTGATGGAGCGGATGATGGCCTCGGCGGGCTCACCGGTGATGCCCTGGCGGGCCATGCCGGCGCGGAGCTTGGCCTCGATCTCGCCCATGGCGCGCACGGAGCGCTTGAAACCGAGGGCGCGGCGCAATTCCTCGGCCTCGCCGCCGGTGAAGCCGGCGGTGGCCATGGCCATGCGCAGCAATTGCTCTTGAAACAAGGGAACGCCCAGTGTCCGCCGCAGGATGGGCTCGAGCGAGGGATGCGGCACCGTCACGGGCTCGCGGCCGGCGCGGCGGCGCAGATAGGGATGCACCATGTCGCCCACGATGGGGCCGGGGCGGATGATGGCCACCTGCACCACGAGATCGTAGAAGCGCTCGGGGCGCAGGCGCGGCAGCGTGGCCATCTGTGCGCGGCTCTCCACCTGGAACACGCCCACCGTATCGGCCTGCTGGAGCATCGCGTACACCGTGGGATCGTCCGCCGGGAGCTGCGCGAGATCCACGATGCTCCCGCGCGCGGCCAGCATCTCGATGGCGTCCTGGAGGAGCGACATCATACCGAGGCCGAGGAGATCCACTTTCACGATGCCGAGCGCGCTGCAGTCGTCCTTGTCCCACTGCACCACCGAGCGCCCTGGCATGCTGGCGGGCTCGAGCGGCACGACGCCGTCGAGCCGTCCCTGACAGATCACCATGCCGCCCGAATGCTGGCCGAGATGGCGCGGCAGATCCTGGATGGCCGTCCACAGCTCGGCGAAGCGCCGGATGCGCGGGTGATCGGGGTCGCAGCCGGCGGAACGGAGGTGCACGAGCAGGCTGTCGCCGGGATCCTTGTATTCCAGATCGGACACGTACCGACTCAGCCGCTCGATCAAGTCGGGCGGGAGCGCCAGCACCTTGCCCACCTCGCGCGCGGCCAGGCGGCCGCGATACGTGATGACGTTGGCGGTCATGGCGGCGCCGAGGCGGCCGTAGCGTTCATAGACGTACTGGATCACGCGCTCGCGCCGGTCGCCGCTGGGGAGATCCAGGTCGATGTCCGGCCATTCACCCCGCTCCTCGGAGAGGAACCGCTCGAACAGGAGCTCCATCCCGACCGGATCGACGGCGGTGATGCCGAGCGCGTAGCAGACGGCGCTGTTGGCGGCCGAGCCCCGCCCCTGCACCAGGATGCTCTCGCGACGGCAATACTCCACGAGGTCCCACACGATGAGGAAATAGCCGGCGAGGTCGAGCCGGGCGATGAGATCCAGCTCGCCCGCGATCTGCTTGCGCGCGCGCGCGGCGAGCTTGGGATCGCGCGCGTAGCGCACGCGCCGGCCCGCCTCGGCGAGATGGCGCAGGAAGCCGATGGGCGTCTGGCCGGGCGGCAAAGGATAGTCGGGGAAGCGATAGCCCAACTGCTTGAGCGTGAAGGCGAGACGGATGGCGAGCTCGCCTGAATTGGCCACCGCCTCCGGGCAATCGGCGAAGAGGCGCTCCATCTCCCGCGTCGGCCGGAGATGGCGCTCGCTGTTGTCGGCGAGCAAGCGCCCCGCACGGTCCAGCGTGGTGTGGTGGCGGATGCACGTGAGCGCGTCCAGCAGCGGGCGCTGGCCCCGCTCGGCCAGGCGCGGAGCATTGGTGGCGAGCAGCGGCAGGCCGCTGCGCGCCGCCTCGCTGCGCAACCACTCGTTGCGCGCCTCCTCGGCACGGCGCAGACGGCGCTGCAGCTCCACGAACACGTTGCCGCGGCCGAAGGTGCCCACGAGCCGATCGAGCCGAGTCCGCGCGGCGGCCGCGCCGCCCGTCTCCAGCGCCAGCGCCAAGGGCCCATCGCCGCTGCCCGTCAGACAGACCAGTCCCCCGGCGTGCTCGGCCACCTCGTCCAGCGTCGCCCCCTTTTCCATATCCGCTCGCCTCGCCTTCGGCTGCGGCTCGCCCTCCTCGCTCCGCTCGACCCCCTTTCCCGTATCCGCTCGCCTCGCCTTCGGCTGCGGCTCGCCCTCCTCGCTCCGCTCGAACCCCTTTCCCATATCCGCTCGCCTCGCCTTCGGCTGCGGCTCGCCAATCAACTGCGCCCGCATCTTCATCTTGGTGAGGAGGCGGCAGAGGTTCTGATAGCCCTCGGGACTTTCTGCCAGCAGCGGGAGGCGCCCGCCCTCGGCGAGGGTGACTTCGGCGCCGACCAGGGGGTTGATTCCCACTCGCGTGGCCGCGCGATAGAAGCGCGGGGCGCCGTAGAGGCCGTCGCGGTCGAGGAGGGCCAGCGCCGGCTGCTCGAGCGCGGCGGCGCGCTCGGCCAACGCTTCGGGCAAGGCCGCTCCCTCGAGAAAGCTGAAAGCGCTCCGTGCGTGGAGCTCGACGAACACCGCCGCCTCCCCCGCCGCTAGGCCGGCGGCCGGCCCGGCGCGACGCGGGGAAAGAAGGGGCGCGGCTCGATCAGGTCGAGCAGCTCGGCGAAGCTTTCGCGGAGCACGTGGGTGGGGCACACCTCCGCCTCCGTCCGGGTCTCCGAGCGGGCAAGCATCGCGGGCGTCCAGTGCGTGACCCGTCGCAACAGCGCGTAGCCGGGCCGTCCGCGCACGTCGCCGTAGCCGGCGAACACGTCGACGACGCCCGCCGCCTGCGCCATCGCCACGTCCTTGACGAGGCTGTCCCCGACATAGACGACTTCATCGGGCGCCGTGCCCAGCTCGTCCAGGATTCCGCGCAGCACCGCGGCGTCGGGCTTCCACGCGCCCGCGCGCGTGTGGCGATGCACGGTGGCGCCGAGGCGATAGTGCTCGGGGGGATAACGGCGAATGGTCTCGGGGGTAGCGCCATCGGGCAGCGCGTGATCCGGCGGCGAGTAGAGCGTGTGGAGCACCCCGTCGAGGCCCAGCGCGCGCACGCGGTAGGCGGCGTAGTACGCCAGCGACTCCGTGTAGGCGATCACGCGCGTCCCCGCCGCGCGCAGGGCGCGGAGGGTGTCGAGCACGCCGGGGTAGAGCCGCAGCGTGCCCCGCCGCGCCGCGCGATAGGTCTCGATGGCGCCCGCGTAGCGCGCCCTCAGGTCTTCCCCCGGATGGCGCGCGCGCAACGACGGCAGCGCCTGGATGACGAAGGCGTACTCCGTGGTGCCGTGCTCCTGGTGGAGCTGATAGATTTCGCGCACCAGCGTCTCGCGCGGCACCCCGCTGTCGGCGATCAGGCGCTCGAGCATGGCGCCGAAGGCGGCGTGCCACATCGCGAGCCAGTCGAAGAGGGTGTTGTCCATGTCGGTGACGAGCACGCCGATGGCGGGCCGGCTCATGGGTCAGCGCGGGCTCCGGCCGGGGGAGCCCCGGAAAGCCCGGAAGAACGTCCGCAGCTCCTCGGCGAGAAGCGCCGGCTCCTCCGCGGCGATGAAGTGGCCGCCCCGAGGAAACTCCACCCAGCGGCGGATGTCGGCATAGCCGCGCTCGGCGCGCCCACGCGGCGGATGCTGCACGTCTTCGCGGGTGAGGGCCACGCCGGTGGGGACATTGATGCGCGTGGTCATGCGGCGGGGCTCGCGCGCCCGCTCGTAGTAGGAGCGGTTCGCGGCGTTGGCGGTCTCGGTGACCCAGTAGAGGGTGACATTGGCGAGGAGCAGATCGCGCGAGAAGTAGCGCTCCACCTCGCCGGCGGGATCGGTCCACGCGCGCCACTTCTCCACGATCCACGCGGCCAGCCCCGCCGGCGAGTCGTGGAGGCCGTAGGCGAGCGTCTGCGGCCGGGTCTCCTGGATGGCGTTGTAGCCCGCCTCCTCCCGCATCCAGCGCGCTTGCACCTCCTCGAAGGCGCGCTCGGCCGCGGTGAGCGGCCGGGCGTCCTCGCCGATCACCGGCCCGGGAAAGGTGGGCATGAGGGTGTGGAGGGCGATCACCCGCTCGGGCGCATCGTAGGCGAGCCAGCCCGAGAGCACCGCCCAGATATCGTTGGCGTGCAGCGCGTAGCGCGCGTAGCCCAGGCCTTCCATGAGCCGCGCCCAGAGGCCGGCCACGCGGCTGCGCGTCATGCCGCGGCCGGGCCGGTCGGAGAAGCCGAACCCGGGGACGGACGGCACGATGACGTCGAAGGCGTCCGCGGGGTCGCCGCCGTGCGCGCCGGGATCGGCGAGCCGCGGGATGATCTCGAGCATCTCCACCACGGAGCTGGGCCAGCCGTGCGTGATGAGGAGCGGCATCGGCGCCGGCCCGCGGCCGCGTACGTGGATGAAGTGCACCCCGGTCCCCTCCACGTCGGCGCGGAACTGGGGGAAGGCGTTGAGCGCGTGCTCGTGCCGGCGCCAGTCGAAGCGCGTGGCCCAGTACTGCACCAGCTCGCGCATGTACGCGAGGTTGGCGCCGTAGTCCCAGCCCGCGTCGTCGACCTCGTCGGGCCAGCGGGTGCGGGCGAGACGGGCCCGGAGATCGTCCAGCATGGGCTGCGGCACGTTCACCGTGAAGGGGCGGATGTCCATCGCGTGTCCTCGCGCATGGGCAGCACTCAGTCGTAGATGCCTTCGAGCACCCAGGCCGAGCCATCGTGCGCGAGCCGGCCCAGGGTGCCATCGGCCAGCTCCACGTCCCATTCGTCGGAGGCCCAGCGGCTCTCCAGCCACCAGTCGCCCGAGCTGCGCCATGGCCCCGCGCTCGCCACGATGGGACCGGCGAGCCCGGCGGCGCGGAGATGCACGGGCCGGCCGCCGATGAGCCGCACCTGGGCCGGCCGCGGCGGGCGGCAGCGGCGCAGGGCGAGCGTGCCCCCCTCACCTGCTGCAGGGAGTGAGGGAAAGGTCTCCGTCCCTCTCCCCCCTGGGGGAGAGGGCAAGGGTGAGGAAGGGACTTGCAGCGCCTCGAGCCGCAGCGCGCCGGGGCGATGCGTGTCGAGCAGCACGGGCACGCCGAGATTGTCCGGCCCCACCAGCGCGATGACCCGCGCCACCGTCTCGGCGAGCGTGCGCGGGCTGGGCCGGCGGTCGCCGTCGAGCGGCTCCTGCGAGGCGGGCACGCGCACGGGCTGGGCGCGCAGGGTGAGCGCGGTCACCGCGGCGGGCGGCGGCTCCGCGGTGAGCGTGGCGCGCAGCACGGCCATCACCGCGCGCGCCTCATGCGTGGGCACGGGCGGGACGAAGGCGCCGTCGACCGTGCGCGGCGTCTCCCCCGGCCGCGCGGTGAGGCGGCACGACCACTCGAAGCGATCGGCGGCGAGGGCCTGCGCCGCGAGCCGCGCGCAGAGGCCCTCGGCGCATTCCGTGAAGAGGCCGAAGAGCGGCTCGAGATTGTCGAGCGCCCAGTCGAGCTCGCGCGTCTCCTCGAAGCGAGGCGGCGGCCGCCAGGGATCGAGCGGACGCGGATCCTCCCCACGGGCCAGCGCCTGCAACCGCGCGCCCTCGGGGCCCAGCCGCTCGTAGAGATCGCGGCCGGGCAGATCCGCCAGCTCGCCGAGGGTCCGGATGCCCCAGCGAGCGAAGCGCCGGGCCATCTCGAGCGAGAGGTCGAGCAGGGCGATGGGCGCCGGGCGGAGATGGAGCGCGTCAGCGTCGGGCGGAATACAGGCCAGCTCCGCCGCGCGCCGCGCGGCCAGCCGCGCGGCGACGCGGCTGCCCGCCAGCCCCACGCGCGTGGGCAGGCGCGCGTCGCGCGCGCGCTGGACCAGCCGCCGCGCCAGCGCCGGCTCGTCGCCGAAGAGCGCGCCGAGCCCGGCGACGTCGAGATACACCTCGCCCGGCCCCGCCTCCTCGACCCGCGGCGAATGCACCACGCCCACCTCGAGCAGCGCCTGCTGCGCCGCCGCTTCGTGGGCGGGCACGCGCTCGCGGCAGATCACTCCGCCGGGGCGCGCCTGCGCCGCCGCCTCGGTCATGCCGGGTGCGACGCCGAGCGCGCGCGCTTCTGGGCTGGCCTCGATCACCATGCGCGCGGGGCGCGCGTCATCGAGCACGGCGAGCGGGCGGCTCGCCAGCGCGGGCTCCGCGCGCACCGCCGCCGCGGCGGCGAAGCGGGGCACGAGGAGACAGCCGATGCGCCTCAGAGCCGCCACGTGATCTCCCACTCTTTCGCTCTGGGCGAGGGCTGGGATGTGGGGGGGAAGGTTCGCGCGCGCACGACTTCCACCCGCGAGCCGAGCCCCTCGAGCCGCAGCGGCCGTGGCGCGCCCATCCAGCGCGCGGGGCCTCGCGCCACCGCGAGCACGAGCGCGGCCGCGCTGCCCGCGAGATGCCGTGGAGCATGGAGCACCAGCCGCGTGGGCATGTCACGCACGGCGCGCTGCAGACGAATCCAGGTGGCCGCGCCCAGGCTCGACAGGCGGCGCTCGTACGGCTCCGTCGGATCTGTGGAGAGATCGAGCACGACCCAGGCGAATCCACTCGAACGGGCCAGGAGCTCCGCGGAGCGGCAGGCACGGTCGGGCCGGCGACCCGCGCGCACCCAGAGTAGCGAGCGCAGGGCGGCGCCGGCGGCGGCCGCGCCGGCAGGATCGAACGCATCCGATCCGTCGACGAGCGCCACCAGCTCGCCGGCCGCGGTCGCGCGGGCGAGCAGGCTCGTGACGAGGCTGCTACCTCCCGCGGACCGAGGGCCGACGATCTCGCTGAGCTGGCCTCGGGGAAACACCTCCAGCAAGGAGGCGGCGCTCCCCTCGAGACCCCACCCTGGCGGGGGCAAGGACTCTGTGGCTATGGCCATTGATCGGGGCTCGGTCGTGCTGAGTGGATGTATTACACATCAGGTGTTGAGTAGAGGCAAGATTCCAAATAGAGGGGTCATGGCGCGAGGATCCCCCATATCTAGGGCCGGTGACCGCTTACCGGGAGTGCTACAGTGGGCGCGACCCGGGTCCCATGACACCGCTCACGACAAACCTGCTTCTCGCCATGCTCGTGAGCGTCGCGTGCGGCGCGGCGCCCGCGCCGAGGAATGGAACCTCAGCTACCCGGGATTCGAGCTGGCCATCTGTTCCGCCCCGGCCACGGTCCGCCCCATGACCAAGCGCGAGCGGGTCATGGCGGCCCTGCGTGGCGAGCCGGTCGACCGCGTACCCCTGGCCTTCTGGCTCCACAACTTCGCCACCGAGAACTCGGCCCAGGGTCTGGCGGATGAGACGCTCCGCCTCCTGCACCGCTTCGACTGGGATTTCTTGAAGCCTCAGTCGCGCGCCCAGTGCTTCGCCGAGATGTGGGGCCTGGCCTTCGCGCCATCGGGCGAGAAGGCCCGCCCCTACTCGGTCACGGACACGCCGGTGGCGGATGCGGCCGGGCTCGCCGCGCTGCGCGCCGTGAACCCCGAGCAGGGCGCACTCGGCGAGCAGCTCGAGGCCCTCCGGCTGCTCCGCGCCGCCGTGGGCCCCGACGTGCCGATCATCTGGACGGTGTTCTCGCCGCTCATGGTGCTGCCGATGCTGGTGCCCGGCGGCCGGGAGCAAGCCCTGGCCCTCGCGCGATCGTCGCCGCGCGAGACGGAGTCGGCGCTGGGCGCCATGGGGGACACCTTCGCGCGCTACGCGAGGGCCTGTCTCGCCGCCGGGGCGGACGGGCTCTTCTACGCCACCAACATGGCCACGCGCGAGCTCATCAGCGCCGAGGAGTGCCGCCGCTGGCAGCGGCCGTTCGATCTGCGCGTGCTGGACGCCGTCGCGGAGGCCCCCTTCAATGTGCTTCACGTCTGCGGCCCCGGCATCCACTTCGACGAGTTCGCCGACTATCCGGTCACCGCGTTTTCCTGGGCCACGGTGCCTGGCAATCCGAGCCTCGACACCGTGCACGTCCGCACGGGCAAGGCGGTCGTGGGCGGGCTCCCCGCCAAGCCCGAGATCGCGGCGATGAAGGCGGACGAGCTCATGCGACGCGCTCGGCGTGCAATCGCCGAGATGAGCGGACGCTGGCTCCTGCTCGGTCCCGACTGCTCCATCAATCCCGACACACCAGAAGCGTTGATGGCGATTCGTCCATGACGAGCTTCCGCGTCAACGGTCGCGGCGTGCAGGTGACCGTCGATGCGGACACGCCGCTGCTCTGGGCGCTGCGCGACGAGCTGGGACTCACCGGCACCAAGTACGGCTGCGGGGCCGCGCAGTGCGGCGCCTGCACCGTGCACCTCGACGGCCAGGCCATCCGCGCCTGCGTGACCCCCATCACCGCGGCGGAGGGCCGGCAGGTCATCACCATTGAAGGGGTGACGGACGAAGGCGCGACGCGCCGGGTGGCGAGCGCGGTGCAGGAGGCCTGGAATCGGCTGGACGTGGTCCAGTGCGGATTCTGCCAGCCCGGCCAGATCATGTCGGCGGTGGCGCTCCTCTCCGCAATCCCGCGGCCTACCGATGCCGACATCGACGCCGCGATGACCGGCAATCTGTGCCGCTGCGCCACCTATCAGCGAATCCGCGCCGCCATTCACGACGCGGCGAAGAGCCTGTGATGCCGACCCGCCGCCAGTTCCTCAAAGGCGCAGCCGCCGTCGGCGCGGGCCTCGTGGTCGAGTTCCGCCTGGAGCCGGTCCGCGCCCAGACCCCGGCGCCCGCGCCCGGCGTGCTGGCGCCCAACGCCTTCGTGCGCATCGCGCCCGACAACACCGTGACGATCGTGGCCAAGCATCTCGAGATGGGCCAGGGCGTTCACACCGGCCTCGCCACGCTCATCGCCGAAGAGCTCGACGCCGACTGGAGCCAGATCCGTGTCGAGGCCGCGCCCGCGGATGCCAAGCGCTACAAGAACCTCGCCTGGGGACCGCTCATCAGCGTACAGGCCACCGGCGGAAGCAATTCCATCAGGAACTCGTGGGAGCAGCTCCGGCGCGCCGGCGCCACCGCGCGCGCCATGCTCGTGGCGGCCGCCGCGCAACGCTGGGCGGTGCCCGCGGGGGAGATCACGGTGGATCGCGGTGTCGTGGCGCATGCCGCGAGCGGGCGCCATGCGACGTTCGGCGAACTGGCCACCGATGCGGCCCGCCAGACCCCGCCGCGCAACATTCATCTGAAAGACCCGAAGGACTTCATGCTCATCGGGCGCCACGCGCCACGGGTGGACTCGCGCCCCAAAACCCAAGGGTCGGCGGTGTACACCCAGGACGTGCGGCGCCCCGACATGCTCACCGCCGTCATCGCGCGCCCACCCCGATTCGGCGCGATCGCACGTTCTTTCGACGCGACTGCCGCGCGGCGCGTGAACGGCGTCACCGACGTCGTGCGGGTGCCGTCCGGCGTCGCGGTGGTCGCAAAGGGGACATGGGCGGCCATCAAGGGGCGCCGCGCGCTTCGGATCGAATGGAACGAGCGGGCGGCGGAGCGGCGCGGCACCGAAGACCTCCACGCGCACTACCGCACGCTCGCCGTGCAGCCGGGGGCGGTGGCGCACTGGCTCGGGGACGTGCCGGCGGCCATGAGAGGGGCCACACGCGTGCTCGAGGCGGTCTACGAATTCCCCTACCTCGCGCATGCGCCGATGGAGACGCTCGACTGCGTGGTGGAGCTCCGGCCCGACGGCTGCGACATCTGGCTGGGCTCGCAGGTCCCCACGCTCGATCACGAGGCCGTGGCATCGGTGGTCGGCCTGCCCGAGAGCAAGGTGCAGGTGCACACCGTGCTCGCCGGTGGAAGCTTCGGCCGCCGCTCGACCGCGCGCGCCGAGCTGGTCGTCGAGGCGGCCACCGTCGCCAAGGCGCTGGGCGGCCCCCGGACGGTGAAGCTCGTGTGGACGCGCGAAGATGACCTTCGCGGCGGCTTCTACCGTCCGCTCTACACCCACCGGCTGCGGGCGGGGCTCGACGCCGCGGGCGAGGTCGTGGCGTGGGAGCACCGCATCGTGGGGCAATCGATCATCGCCGGCACCCCGATGGCCATTCTCCGGGTCCGGGGTGGCGTCGACCCCACCTCGGTGGAGGGCGCGGCGAACCTTCCCTATGCCATCCCCAACATGCTGGTGGACCTGCACTCGCCCACCGTGGGCATCCCGGTGCTCTGGTGGCGCGCGGTCGGCAGCACGCACACCGCGTATTCCACCGAAGCCTTTCTCGACGAGCTGGCCCGCGCCGCCGGGCGCGATGCCTTGGACATGCGTCGCGCCATGCTCGGACGGCATCCGCGCCATCAGGGCGCGCTCGATCTGGTTGCGCGAGAGTCGGGATGGGGCCAGCCCCTGCCACCCGGACGCGCCCGCGGAGTGGCCGTGCACGAGTGCTTCGGCACCGTGGTGGCCCAGGTCGCCGAGGTGTCGCGCGACGCCGACGGCCTCCCCAAGGTCGAGCGTGTGGTGTGCGCGGTGGACTGTGGCATCGCGGTGAACCCCGACGTGGTGCGCGCGCAGATGGAAGGGAGCATAGGCTTCGGTCTCGGCAGCGCGCTCTGGAGCGAAATCACCCTGGTGGACGGTGTCGTGCAGCAGTCCAACTTCCACGACTTCCGCATCCTGCGCCTCGACGAGATGCCGCGCGTCGAGGTGCACATCGTGCCGTCGGCGGCCCCACCCACCGGCGTGGGCGAGCCCGGCGTGCCACCCATTGCACCCGCGGTGGCCAACGCGTGGCTGGCGCTGACCGGTCAGCCCGTGCGCCGGCTGCCCTTCGCTCGACTCGCCGACGCGGGGCGCGTGTGAGGCCCCACCCACGCCGCCGCGCCGCCCTCGTCGTCACGGCGCTCGGCGTGATCGCCCTGGCCGCCGGCGCGGGTGCCCAGGATCCCGGCACGCTGCGGGGGCCGGACGCGTTCGTCTCCATCGGTGATCGGGCCCAACGCTCGATGGCCCTCTTCACCGAGGCGGCCAAGGTCTTCCAGCACCCGCGCTGCCAGAACTGCCATCCCGGCGACGATCGCCCGCGGCAGGGCAACGAGGGACGGCCGCATTCGCCGACGGTGCAACATGGCGTCGATGGTATGGGCGCGGCGGGCCTGCGCTGCCCGGCCTGCCACGGGGAGGCCAACTTCGATGCGGTGGGTATGCCGGGGATGACGGGCTGGCATCTCGCCCCTGCCGCGATGGGGCTGCGTGGGCGGTCCGTCGGGCGCATCTGTGCGCAGGTCAAGGATCCCAGTCAGAACGGGAGCCGGGAGCTGGCCGACATCGTGTCGCACGTGGAGCAGGACCGCCTCATCGCGTGGGCGTGGACACCGGGAACGGGGCGCCGCCCCGCGCCCGGGACGCACGGGACCTTCGCGGCGCTGATGCGCGCGTGGGCGGAAACCGGCGCGGAGTGTCCGCCTGGCTAGAGCCGGAACCGCGCGCGGATCTCCTCCGGCCGCTCGGAGTACGGGGGGATCGACTCGGCGGGGTCGAAGGCGATGGGGAGCACCAGCACCGCGGGGCCGGACGCCCGGCGCGCCGCGGCCAGCCCCGCGGCGAGGCCCGCGGGCTCGCCCACTGTCGCCACGTGCGGGATGCCCGACGCGCGCGCGAGCGCCGGCCAGTCGACCGGCGCGCCGGGCAGCGCCTGACCGCCCGACGACTCGTAGTGCCCGTTCACCCAAAGGATCGTGGTGAGATTGGGCGCGCCGGCGGCCGCCACGGTCGCGAGCACGTTCGGGCTCATCAAGAGGGAGCCGTCCCCCTCCAGCGCCACCACGTGACGGTCGGGGCGCGTCAGCGCGATGCCCAGGCCGAGCGGAATGGCCGCGCCCATCGAGTCGCAGAGCGCGAACACCGGCGCCGACACCTCCATGTGGGGCAGCCAGCGCGCATTGGCCCCGAGGCAGGAGACGAGCACGTCGTGCGGCGTCAGGAGCGCGACGAGGGCATCGAGAAATGGCTTCCGCGGACTCATGCGAGGTCCTCGCCGCTGATCAGGAGCACGAAGGGGCCGCGCGACTCCACCGCGAACTGCACGCCACGCGTCACCTGGGCGGCCAGATCACCGCGCGAGTCGGCCATCGCGTGCGGCAGCCGCCACGCCTGGAGCGTCGCCTCGGTGACCCGGCCCTTGGGGGCATGGTAGTAGACCGGATCACGATGATCCCCCCGGAGGGACACGATGAAGAAGCAGGGAAGGCGGTAGAGCTCGACCAGCCCGGCAAGGATCCCGCCGCAGTTGAGCAGCCCCGCGTTCTGGATCAGCACGGCGCCGCGGCCGCCGGCCAGGTTGGCGCCGCACGCCACCGCCACCGCCTCCTCCTCGCGGGCCACATCCAGCGCCCGGATCGTCGCCGACCCGCGCACCGTGGCCATCAGCTTGCCGATCCAGGTGTCGGGCACGGAGGCGACCAGCGTCACCCCCGCCTCCTCGAGCCCCCGGACGATGGCCTGCGCGCCGCTCACCCGATCACCATGAAGGCGTCGGCGGCGAGGTGCAAGCGGACGCGCTGGCCGGGGGCGAGCGGCACGGGCGCCGGCTCGGTGACGAAGACGCGCACGCGCTGGCCGTCCGCGAGCTTCGCGGTCACCTCGGTCTGCGCGCCCTGATAGACGAGGGCGTCGATCTCGGCCTCCACGACATTGTCGCCGCTCTCCGTCGCCAGCCGCACGCGCTCGGGCCGTATGGCGAGCTCCACCTCCGCGCCCCGCGTCAGCGCGCGCCCGGCGGCGACGCGCAGAGTGACGCCTCCTCCCACGGCGACGAGCTCCCCGCTCACCGCGCGTCCGCGCAGCATGGTGGAGGCCCCGATGAAGTCGGCCACGAAGCGCGTGGCCGGCCGCCCGTAGATCTCGCGCGGCGCCCCCAGCTGCTCGATGCGCCCGCCCCGCATCACCGCGATGCGGTCGGAGAGCCCGAGGGCCTCCGCCTGGTCGTGGGTGACGAACACCGTGGTGATCCCGACCGAGCGCTGGATCGCCCGCAGCTCGTCCCGCATCTCCTCGCGCAGCCGCTTGTCGAGCGCGGCGAGCGGCTCGTCCAGCAGGAGCACGCGGGGTCGATACACGAGCGCCCGGGCCAGGGCCACCCGCTGCTGCATGCCGCCGGAGAGCTGCGCGGGCCGCTGGCGCTCCCGGCCCTCCAGGCGGACCAGGGTCAGCGCCTCCGTCACCCGGCGGGCGATCTCCGCCCCGGCGACGCGACGCTCGCGGAGGCCAAAGGCCACGTTCTCGAACACGGTCAGATGGGGGAACAGCGCGTAGGACTGGAACACGACGCCGAGCCCGCGGAGATGCGGGGGGCGGCCCGTCACGTCCTCGCCGTCGATCACGATGCGGCCCGCGGTGGGCTCCACGAAACCCGCGATGAGGTTCAGCGTGGTGGTCTTGCCGCAGCCGGAGGGCCCCAGCAGCGAAAGAAACTCGCCCTCGAGGACCGCGAGGTCGAGGGCCTCCACCGCGCGCACGCTCCCGTACTCGCGCGTGCAGCCCCGGAGCTCGACGACAGTGCGCGCCATCTCAGTGCTGGAGGAAGACGCGGCCGAGGTCCAGGAAGTGATCGGCCAGCCAGATCACGAGGAAGGTGGCGGCGATGAAGAGGCTCGAGAGGGCGGCGATGGTCGGGTCCGTGTAGTTCACCACGTACGTGAACATGGCGACGGGCAGGATCTCGGTGACGCGGTTCGAGATGAAGAGCGACACCACGAACTCGTTCACCGAGACCACCACGGCGAACAGCAGCGCGGCGAAGAGCCCCGGGCGGAGCAGCGGGAGCGTCACCCGGAAGAACACGCGGCGCGGCGAGGCTCCGAGGCTGGCCGCGGCGCGCTCCAGCGCGGGATCGAGGTTCCTCACGCTCACCCACACCGAGCGCACCACGAACGGCAGCACCAGCGTCACGTGCGCGGCGATGAGCACGAGGCGGCTCCGGAGCAGGCCGAGCGCGGCGGCCAGGATGAGAAAGCCGAGGCCGGCGGCCACGCCCGGCACCACCAGTGGCGAGAGGAGGGCCGCCGCCCAGAGGCTCCGCCCCGGGAGCCGCGCGCGCTCGAGGGCCAGGGCGGCAAGCGTCCCGATGGGGAGGGCGAGGGCCACCGCGCCGCCCGTCACCACGAGGCTGTTCCACGCCGCCCGCTGGAACTGGGGATAGGTGAGCACGTTCACGTACCAGCGCCAGGAGAAGCCGGCCGGCGGGAACGACAGGATCGCCGTCGGGTTGAACGATACCGCGATCACCACCACGGTCGGCAGTGTCATGAAGGCCAGGAGCGCCAGCACCGCGAGGCGCAGAATCACGTGACGCGCCCCCCGGCGAGGCGGCCCGCCCCGGCGAGCAGCGCGAGCGTGAGGGCCAGGGCGAGCATGGCGAAGGCGGCGGCGCCCGGCCAGTTGAAGGAATCGAGCCCGAGGTCTTTCACGACGTTGGCGATCATCTTCACCTTCCCGCCCCCGAGCAGCTCGGGCGTGGGAAAGGCCGACAGGGTCCACGCGAACACGATGAGCCCGCCCGAGACGATGCCGGGCATGGACAGCGGCAGCGTCACCCGCCAGAAGACGCGCACGGGTCGCGCGCCCAGGCTCGCCGCCGCGCGCTCGTAAGCCGGGTCGATATGGCTGAGCGCGGCGGCCAGGATCAGGATCATGGTGGGCATCGAGAAGTGGATCAGCCCGACCAGCACGCCGCGCTCGGTGAACAGCATGGGCACCGGCCAGGTGATCACGGTGTTGCCCAGCACCAGCACCCAGGCGTAGGTTCGCACGATGGCGCCGGTGAAGAAGGGCGCGAGGGTGAGGACCAGCAGCGCGCTGCGCACCCGCCGCGACGGCGTGCGCGCCAGCGCGTACGCCACGGGATAGGACGCGGCGAGGGTGAGGACGGTGGTCAGGGCGGCGAGGATCACGGTGTCCCACACCGCGTGGAGGTACTGCGGGGCCACGACGCCCTTGAAATTGGCGAGCGTATAGGCTCCGGGGGCCAGCGAGCCCGGCACGAACTCGAGCAGGCTCCACCGGAACAACGCAGTGAGCGCCGCCGCGAAGACGGCGAGCACCGCGAGGGCCGGGAGGAGCAGCAGCTTCACGGCCGCCGCGTCACGCGATGACGCTACTTCTTGACGATGTTGGCGGTGAACCATTCCCGCCAGCCGGGCAGGTTCTTGGCGCGGGCCTCGTCGTTCATGATGTAGCCGCGGTCTTTCCACTCCGCCGCGCTGGCGAAGATGCCGGGCTGGCCCTTGAGGTTGGCCGGCACGGAGGCGCCGAGGTTCACCGGCCCGGCGCGGAGCGCCTTCACCAGCTCCGACTGGATGTCCTTGGAGAGCGCGAGGTCGATGAATTGATGGGCGGCGGCCGACTTCTTGGTTCCTGCCATGATCGCCATGGTGTCGATGCCCACGATGCCCGGATAGTCGGAGGGCTGCACCACCTTCACCTGTATCCCCTGCTCCTGCAGGTGATAGGCGTTCACCGACAGCATCACCTGCACCGGCGCCTGGCCCGTCTTCATCAGGTCCTGGCTCTGGGCGTCGGTGGAGTAGAAGGCCGCGATGGAGTCCTTCAGCGCCTTCAGCTTCCCCTCGCCCCTCTGCCAGGTCACCTCGTTGCCGCCCTCCATGAGGGCGGCGATCGTGATGATGTGCGAGGGGTCGAAGTCGGGCATGGCGATCTTGCCCTTGAGCGAAGGCTTCCAGAGATCCGACCACTTCGTGATGTCCTCCTTCACGAGGTCGGGCCGGTAGACGACGGTGTAGACGTAGGACCAGGAGCCGAGATGATAGTCGCTGCGGACGGCCTCCTTCGCGATCTCCTTGGCGTTGGGAATCTTGGCCATGTCCAGCTTCTCGTAGAGCCCGTCGGAGATGTAAAGGCGCGCCACGTGCGTGGTGGTGAAGTTCAGATCGACGAGGGGGCTGCCCTTGGCAACCCGCGCCTTGGCGAGGCGGTCGATGGTTCCGCCCACCTCGAACTCGACGGGCATGCCGGTCTTGGCGGTGAACGCCTTGCCGAGCACCTTCTCGACCGTGTCCTTCCAGTTGCCGCCCCAGACGCTGACCACGAGCGCGTTCTGCGCGTGGGCGGCGGGCGCGAGCAGGGCCACGGCGAGCAGCGCGCCGGCGAGCGAGGTGAGAGCAGGTGAGCGCATCGACGTCCTCCTGGTCAGGCGGGTGGGGTCCGGGCCGCCGCGCGCGCGGCGGCTTCGACCGCTTCGACGATGAAGTGATAGCCGGTGCACCGGCAGAGATTGCCCGCGAGCATCTCGCGGATCTCGTCGGGGGTGGGATGGGGATGCTCCTTGAGGAACGCATGGGTCGTCAGCAGGATGCCGGGCGTGCAGTAGCCGCACTGGAGCCCGTGCTTGTCCTGGAAGGCCTGCTGCAGCGGCGCGAGCCCCTCGTCGGGCGTGATGCCCTCGACGGTCGTGATGGCGTGGCCGCCCGCCTGCACCGCCAGCATGAGGCACGACCGCACCGGCTCGCCGTCGAGCAGCACGGTGCAGGCGCCGCAGACGCCGTGCTCGCACCCCACGTGCGTGCCGGTCAGATCGAGCATGTCCCGGAGGCAGTCGGCCAGCGAGAGCCGGGGCTCCACGTGCACCTCGTACTCGCGCCCGTTGACGGAGAGCCGCGCCGCGTGGGTCATGCCGCGCTCCGGCAGCGCCGCACCGCGTCCATGAGCGTTCGCTCGGCCAGCACCGCGGCGACCTCCTGCCGATAGCGCGCGGAGGCATGGAGATCGCCCTCCGGGCGCAGGGCCGCCGCCGCGGCGCGGGCCGCGTCGCGCACGCGGGCTTCGCTGAGCGGCTGCCCGGTGAGCGCGGTCTCGGCGGCGGCCGCGCGGACCGACGTGCCGCCCACGCCGAAGAAGGCCAGGCGCACCCCCGCCGCGCGCCCCACCGCATCCGGCCACAGCAGCGCGGCCGCTCCCACGAGGGCAAAGTCGCCGTGGCGACGCGCCACCTCGGCGAAGCCCCACCCGGCCTCCGGCCGGGGCAACGAGAAGCGCGCCTCGGTCACCAGCTCGTCGGCGCGGAGCGAGGTGGTGAGTGGCGCGCGATAGAGCGCGTCGGCGGCCACGGTGCGCTCACCCTGTGGGCCGCGCGCCACCACTTCACCGTCGAGACAGAGCAGCAGCGCGGGAAGCTCGGACGCCGGATCGGCATGCACCACGCTCCCCACGACGGTACCGCGGTTGCGGATGGCGAGGTGGCCCACGTGGCGCAGCGCTTCCGCCATGAGCGGGAGCTGCGTCGCCGCCCAGCGCGCGACCGCGGCCTGCCGGCGCAGCGCGCCGACGTGCACGCGGCCGCCGGCCTCGCGGAGATAGTCGAGCTCTCTCGCGCCGTTGATGTCCACGAGCATCGCAGGCCGGGCCAGGCGCAGGTTCAGCATCGGCACCAGGCTCTGCCCGCCCGCGAGAATCTTGGCGTCGTCGCCGTGCTGGGCCAGCGCCGCCACCGCCTCGGCGGCGCTCGCCGCCGACGTGTAGTCGAACGGTGCGGGCTTCACGGGCGCGCGTCCTTATTCGGTGCCGGCGCCCCCGCCGCTTCGGCGCGCTCGCGCGCGGCGCGAATGAGCCCCAGCACGGTGTCGGGGCCCAGGGGCGCGCGCGTGACGCGCACGCCGAGATGCGCGAGGGCATCCTCCACCGCGTTGGCGATCGCCGCGGGTGGGGAGATGGCGCCGCCTTCGCCGATGCCCTTGATGCCGAGGGGGTTCCGCGGCGACGGGTACTCCAGATGGACGGTCTCGATGGCCGGCAGCTCCATCGCCGTCGGGACCAGATAGTCCATGAAGGTGCCGGTGAGGAGCTGCCCCTGCTCGTCGTACACCATCTCCTCGAGCAGGCCCCCGCCTACCCCCTGGGCCACCCCGCCGTGTATCTGCCCCTCGACGATCATGGGGTTGATGAGCTTGCCGCAGTCGTGCGCCACCATGTAGCGGAGGAGGCGCACCGCGCCGGTCCCCGGATCCACCTCGACATGGGCCACGTGCACCGCGCTCGTGTACGTCACCGTCGGCTGGTGATGATACACGGTGGCCTCGAAGTCGGCCGTCACCGGCCCGGGCTTGGCGAAGGTGGGCAGCGCGGACCGGATCACGCGCTCGAGCGGCACCGATGAGGCCGGCGCGCCGCGAACGCTCGCCATGCCGTCCACGATCTCGACGTCGCCCGGCGCGGCTTCCAGCAGCGCGGCCGCGGCGGCGGTGAGCTTGTCGCGCACCTTGCCGGCCGCGTCGAAGATCGAGCTGCCCGCGTTCACCGCGCTCCGGCTCGCGAAGGTGCCGACGCCGAACGGAATGGCGGCGGTGTCCCCGCCCACGACGGTGACCCAGTCGAGCGGGATGCCGAGCACGTCGGCCGCCACCTGGGCGAACGAGGTCTCGTGCCCTTGGCCCTGGCTGCACGCGCCGGTCGCGACGATCGCCCGGCCGGAGGCGTCCATCCGCACCGTGGCGCCCTCATAGGGTCCGATGGCAGTGCCCTCGACATAGCCGGAGATGCCGAGGCCGCGCAGGATCCCCTGCTCGCGGACCACCGCCTGCTCTGCGCGCAACCCGTCGTATCCGATGGCATCGAGGGCGGTATCCAGGTTGGCGCGGAAGTCGCCGCTGTCGTAGACGAGGCGATTACCGTCGCGGTAGGGAATGTCCAGCTCGTACGGCAGGTCGGCGGCGGAGAGATAGTTCCGCCGGCGCAGCTCGGCGGGATCCATGCGCAGCTCCCGCGCGAGACAGTCCACGATGCGGTCCATGGCATACACCGTCTCGGGCCGGCCCGCGCCTCGGTACGGCGCGTTGGGCGTCTTGTTGGTCACCACGCCCCGGCATTCCACCTCGAGGGCGGGCACGCGATGCGGCCCGAGCAGATGCGCCACCGTGTTGTACGGCAGCACGATGCCCCAGGAGTTGTACGCGCCCAGATCCACCCAGATCCGATCGCGGAGGGCGAGCATGGTGCCATCCCGCGAGGCGCCCAGCTCGATGTCGTGCACCTGATGGCGCGCATGCGCGGAGGCCAGCATGTGCTCGCGGCGATCCTCCGTCCACTTCACCGGCCGCCGGCAGGCGATGGCCGCGGCGGGAATCAGCAGATCCTCCGGGTAGCCGTTGGCCTTGGTGCCGAAGCCGCCGCCCACGTCGGGCGCGATCACGCGGATCTTGTGGGCGGGCAGGCCCAGCGCGGCCACCAGACCCTGCTGGACGAAGTGCACCACCTGCGTGCCGTTCCACGTGGTGAGGGTCCCGTCGCGCACGTCCCACTGCGCCAGCACACCGCGGGTCTCCATGGGCATGCCAACGTAACGTTGGACGTAGAATCTTTCGCGCACCCTAACGGCCGCGACCTTCAGGGCGGCGGTTGCGTCCCCAAACCCCGTCTTGAAGCGCAGCGCCACGTTGTCGCCCCAGGCTTCGTGGATGACGGGAGCGCCCGGCTCGCCGCCCGCCACCATGTCCACCACCGTGGGCAGCGGGTCGTAGTCCACCTCCACCAGCTCGGCGGCGTCCTCGGCCAGCGCACGGCTGTCCGCCACGACCATGGCCACGATCTCGCCCACGTGGCGCACCACGTCGCGCGCCATTGCGAGCTGGCCCACCTGCTTCATCGTGACCTCCACGCGCGCGGCGAGGCCGGGCGGGATGGCCCCGAAGAGCGGCAGCGGCTTCATCCAGCGCTCGAGGTCGGCGAACGTGAAGACGCGGAACACGCCGGGTCGCCGGGCGGCCTCCTCCGCGCGGATCGCGAGCACGCGCGCGTGCGCGTAGGGGCTCCGCACGAAGGCGGCGTAGAGCATGCCCGGCAGCTTCATGTCGTCCACGAAGCGCCCCTCGCCCCGGAGCAGGCGCGGATCCTCCCGCCGCGGGACGGAGGCGCCGAAGAGCTTGGCTCCCATGCCGACGCTAGCCTCCGAGATAGGCGCGCTTGACGTGCTCGTCGTCGAGCAGCGCGCGCGCGGGACCGTGCAGCGTGATGCGCCCCGTCTCCATGACGTAGGCGCGGGTGGCCATGCGAAGCGCCATGTAGGCGTTCTGCTCGACCATGAACACGGTGGTGCCGTCCTTCTGGATCTCGCCGATGATCCGGAACGTGGTCTCCACCACCGTGGGCGCCAGCCCGAGCGAGGGCTCGTCGAACAGGATGAGGCGCGGTCTCGCCATGAGGGCGCGTCCGATGGCCAGCATCTGCTGCTCGCCCCCGGACAGCGTGCCCGCGGCCTGGCGGCGGCGTTCCGCCAGCACGGGGAAGTGCGCCAGGACGCGCTCGAGATCGGCGGCCACCGCGCCGGTGTCCTTGCGCACGTAGGCCCCCATCTCGAGGTTCTCGCGCCCGGTGAGATGTGGGAACACCCGCCGCCCCTCCGGACAATGCGCGATGCCGGCCCGGAGGATGTCCTGCGGCCTCCAGCCCTGGATCTCGCGCCCGTCGAACACGATGCGCCCGGCGGACGGCCGCACCAGGCCGGAGATCGTCTTGAGGGTGGTGCTCTTGCCCGCGCCGTTGGCGCCGACCAGGCACACGAGGTCGCCCTGGCCGACCTCCACGCTCACGTCGGACAGCACGGGCGCGCGGCCGTAGCCCGCGCACACGCCATCAAGCCGCAGCATGCGAGGTCCCCAGATAGGCGCGGATCACGTCCGGATCGCGCTGCACCTCGGCCGGCGTGCCGTCGGCGATCAGGCGGCCGTGGTTCAGCACGAGCACGCGGTCCGAGATGCCCATCACCATGCGCATGTCGTGCTCGACGAGCAGGACGGTGACGCCCGACTCACAGATCCGGCGGACCAGCGCCGCGGTCGCCGCCTTCTCCGCCGGCGTCATCCCCGACGCGGGCTCGTCCAGCAGCAGCAGCCGTGGGCGGGCGGCCAGCCCGATGGCGAGCTCGACCAGCCGCTGCTCGCCGTAGGAGAGGTCGCTGGCACTCTCGTCGCGCCGGGCCGCCAGGCCCACGAACTCGAGCACGCCGAGGGCTTCACCCCGCAGCCGCCGCTCCTCCTCGGCCACCCGCCGCCGGCGCAGCAGCGCCGCGCCGATGCCGACGGCGCCCCGGAGATGCAGGCCGGTCAGCACGTTCTCCAGCACGGACAGCGCGGGGAACACGCTCGTCTTCTGGAACGTGCGCACGAGGCCGAGCGCGGCGATGCGGCAGGGACGCCAGCCGGTGATGGCGCGCCCGGCATAGGCGACACGGCCGGCGGTGGGCGCCTGGAACCCCGTGATGATGTTGAACGCGGTGGTCTTGCCCGCGCCGTTCGGGCCGATGAGGCTCGTCACGCCACCTGCCCGCACGCTGAAGGAGACGCCGGCCAGCGCCGCCACCCCGCCAAAGCGCATGGCGAGGTCCCCGACGTCCAAGCCCTGGTCGGCGCCCGAGGGCACGCTCATCGGCGCGCGACCCGCGCGGCCAGCGCGGGAACGATCCCGTTCGGCATGAAGAAGAGTGTCGCGATCAAGAGGATCCCGTAGAGCAGCATCTGCCATTGCCACGACGTGAGGGCGCGCAGCGCCTCCGGCAGCACGGTGAAGATCACCGCGCCCACCACCGGCCCCGCCAGCGTCCCCTTGCCGCCCGCCACGACCATGATGACCATGGTGACGGTGTAGGTGAAGAGGAACACCTCCGGGCTGACGAAGCGCGTGTAGTGCGCGTAGAGACCGCCCGCCGCCCCGGCCATCGCCGCGCTGATTGCCGCGGCGAGCACGAGGTAGAAGGTGCCGTCGATGCCCACGGACTCGGCGAGGGTCTCGTTCTCGCGCAGGGCGACCAGCGCACGCCCGATGCGGGAGGCAATGATGCGCCGGCAGACGAGGTAGGCCAGCACCACCGCCGCAAGCACCAGGTAGTAGAACGCCCCCTTGGTGCGGAGCGAGAGCTCGGGCAGCCCGGGGAGCGCGATGGCGAGCGCGGGCACCCCGGGAATGCCGAGGGGCCCGTTGGTGAGGTCCATCCAGTTCACGCTCACGAGCGAGATGACCCCGGCGAACGAGATCGTGAGCAGCACAAAGTACGCTCCGCGCAGCTTCAGGGCGAGCCGGCCGATCCCCCACCCCGCGAGACCCGGCACCACGATGGCCGCGAGCATCCCGAGCCACGGCGACCACTCCAGCTTCACCGACAAGAGGGCGGAGGCGTACGCGCCGATGCCGAAGAAGGCGGCGTGGCCCAGGGACAGCTGCCCCGTGTAGCCGAGCAGGAGGTTCAGCGAGAGCGCGAGCACGGCGAAGATCCCCGCCATGATGAGGGTGTGGAGCTGATAGGGGTTCCACACCACGAGCGGCGCGAGGGCCGCCGCCACGACGATCACCGCCCCGCGCGCGGCCGCCGCGCGCCGCATCAGCCGACGCGCTCGGCGCGCGCGAAGAGCCCGGAGGGTCGCACGAGCAGCATGAGCACGATGATGACGAACCCGACCGCGTCGCGGTAGCCCGAGGAGATGTAGCCCGCGCCGAGCTCCTCCGCCACGCCCAGGAGCACGCCGCCCAGCGCCGCGCCCACGAAGTTGCCGAGCCCGCCCAGGATCACCACACTGAAGGCCTTCTGCGCGGCGAGATCCCCCATCGACGGATAGAGCAAGAACACCGGCCCGAGCAGCGCCCCCGCCGCGGCCGCCATCCCGGCTCCGAAGGCGAACGTCACCGTGTGGATGCGCTCGATGCTCACCCCCATGAGGGCGGCGGTCTCGCGGTCCTGGAACGTCGCGCGCATCGCCCGCCCGAGCCGGGTGCGCGCCAGGAGGAGGTGCGCGCCCACGATGAGGACGAGCGACACCCCGAACACGAAGATCCGTAGGACCGACACCGACAGGGGGCCCAGCACCACCGGCGCGGTGGAGAACGGGGTGGGCACGCTCTTCGCCACTCCGCCCCACGCCAGGAGCTCGCCGTTCTGCAGCGCGATCCAGAGCCCGATCATGACGAGCATGGTGGTGTCGATGGAGGCGCCGCGGAGGGGACGCAGGAGCAGGCGCTCGCAGGCGGCGCCGATGAGGGCGCCGCCCGCGATGGCGAGGGGGATCGCGAGGAAGAAGTTGACCGAGCCGAAGGCGAGCGCGACGAAGACGCCGTACGCGCCCAGCGTATAGAACTCGCCGTGGGCGAAGTTCACCACGTTCATCAGGCCGAAGACCAGCGTCAGCCCGATCCCGAGCAGGCTGTAGGTGCTGCCGAGCAGAAGCCCGTTCAGGAGGTGCTGGAGGAGCTGGTCCAAGCCCGCAGCGTGGCCGCCTCGCCTACTTCTTGGCGGCGAAGGCCGGAAGCGCGATCTTCCCGTCCTTGATCTGGACGATGAAGATGCTGGGCTTGCTCTGGCCGCTCTCCTTGCCCGCGGGCCCGTCCTTCTCGAACTTGATGGGCCCGTTGACACCCATGAAGCTCACCGTCCACAGCGCGTCGCGCACGGCCTTGGGGTCGGGCTTGCCCGCCGCCTTCAGGCCCTCCACCGCGGTCATCACGCCGTCGTGGCCGCGAAAGCCCTCGGTCAACCCCTCAAAGGGATGGCCGCGCTTGTTCCACTCGTCCACGAAGGCCTTGGCGAGCTTGCCGTCGGGCATGGCCTCGGGGAACCACGGCAGGAAGAAGAGGATGTGCATGGTGCCTTCCGCCGCCGGCCCCGCCTGCTTGATGAGCTGCGACGGCGACGAGCTGCCGCCGGTGGTGATGACCTTACGGACCAGCCGCTGCTCCTGCGCCTGCTTGAGGACCAGCGTGATCTGCTCGACGCCGGTGGTGAGGAACAGGGTATCCGCCGAGCCCGCCTTGACCTTGGTGATCTGCGCGTTCATGTCGGTGGCGGCCTGCTCCATGAACTCCACCGCGCCCACCGTGCTGCCGGTGCGCTTCAGGAGGTCACCGAACGCGGTCACCGAGCCCCGGCCCCAGTCCGTGTTGACGGCGAGGAAGTCGGCCTGCTTGATCCCGAGGTCCTTCACGTACTTCTCGAGGCCCACCGCCTCCATCTCGCTGGGCGGGCTGATGCGGAAGACCCAGGGATTGCCCCGCTTGGTGATGCTGGCGGCGCTCGAGGTCTCCACGATCATCGGCACGCCGTACTCCTCGAGTTTCGGCATGGCGGCGAGGGTCATCGACGAGCCCCACGCGCCCACGAGGACCGGCACCTTGTCGCGCACGATGAGCTTCTCGGCGGCGGAGGCGGCTTCCTTGGGATCGGACTTGTTGTCCTCGACGAGGAGCTGGACCTGCCGGCCGAGCACGCCGCCGCGCGCGTTCACCCAGTCCCGCGCGATCTCGGCGCCCATGCGGATGTAGTTGCCCGAGGCGGCGACCGAGCCGGACAGCGGCTGGATCACGCCGATCTTGATGGGGTCACCTTGCCCCACCGCCGGCTGTGGAGGCAGCAGCATGAAGCCGAGCAGCATCGCGATCACGAGACAGAGACCGATCCCCACTCGCTTCATTCGCAGCCTCCCGTGTGTGCTCCTACGAGGTGTGACACGCTTCGCGGGTCGACACTGATCCGCCGTCGCGGGTACTTATCGTACATTTCATGTCACGTGTCAAATGAAAACCCAATTGACATTCCCCGAGCGCGGCCACAAGAATACGAGCGCCATGCCCGATCGCCCCGTCGCGCCCCTGCTCTACGAAAGTCTCGGCGAGCAGGTCTATCGCACCGTGCGCGATCTCATCCTGAGTCAGGTGTTCCCGCCGGGCAGCAAGCTGAACGTCGAGCAGCTCTGCCGCGACCTCCGCGTGAGCCGAACGCCGGTGTGGGACACCATGCGCCGCCTCGAGAGCGAGGGGCTGGTCAACACGGTGCCGCGCCATGGCGTGTTCGTCATGAACTACGGCGTCGAGCGCATCCGCGATCTCTTCGCGGTGCGCGGCGCGCTCGAGGCGCTGGCCGCCCGTCAGGCCGCCGAGCACCTGAACGACCCGGGGCGCGCCGCGCTGGAAGACGTGGTGAAGCGCATGGAGGTGCACGCCCGCGCGCGCGACGTCGAGCCCTACTCGCGGGCGGCCATCGAGTTCCACGACGGCATCCTCGCCGCCGCGGCCAACCAGGTGCTCAGCCGGCTGCTGGAGAACGTCTACGCGCAGATCCTCGTGCTGCGCCTGCGCTCCCTGCATCTCGCCGAGCGCCTCGAGGAGAGCCTGGGCGAGCACACCGCGATCTGGACGGCGGTGGCGGCCGGCGACGCGGCCACCGCGGAGTCCCTGTCGCACGCGCACGCCGCGCACGTGCTCGCGGACGCGCTCGCGTTCACCGCCCGCGGGGAGGCCGCGCCATGACCATCGCGCCCGCCGAGTACGACTTTCGCGCGGCGCGCCGCCAGCTCGAGGCCAAGCCCAAGTCGGCGGGCGAGAAGCTCGTGAGCCTCGCCGACGCGGCGGCCCGGGTGCCCGACGGCGCCACGCTCGCCATCGGCGGGATTCTCTACAGCCGCACGCCGCTCGCCCTCCTCCGCGAGATCCTGCGCCGGCGGCCGAAGGGGCTCACGCTGGCGCGCAACCTCATGTGCTACGAGGGCGAGTGGTACATGGTGGCCGGGGCGGCGAAGAAGCTCGTCACCGCCTGGATGGGCATCGGGCTTCCCTGGGGCCTCTCGCGCATCATGCGCGAGTATGTCGAGTCCGGCCGCGTGCCCATCGAAGAGTGGAGCCATCTGGGGCTGGGCCTCCGTTTCCGCGCCGCCGCGATGGGCCTGCCCTTCCTCCCCACGATGACGATGCTGGGCTCCGATCTCATGGGAGTGGGCGGCTCCAAGACCATCGCCTGCCCCTACACGGGCGAGACCCTCCACGCGGTGCCCGCGCTCTTCCCCGACGTGGGGCTGCTCCACGTGCAGCGCGCCGATCGCTTCGGCAACTGCCAGATCGACGGCTACCCGCACATGGACGCCGACATCGCCTTCGCCTCGCAGACCGTGCTGGTGACGGCCGAGGAGATCGTACCCGAGGAGGAGATCCGCCGGCGCCCCGACCGTACCGTGATCCCCGGCTTCGCGGTGGACGCGCTCGTCCACGTGCCGTGGGGCTCCTACCCGCACGAGTGCTACGGGCTCTACGACTCCGAGCCGGGTCACTTCGGCGAGTACGTGGCGGGCATCCAGGCCCAGGGCGCGGAGGGCGTCGCGCGCTACCTCGAGCGCTACGTCTACGCGCCCCCCACGCATGGCGACTATCTCGCGCTCTTCCCCGAGGGCATGCGCGAGGCGGCGGCCGAGCGGGGGAAGGAGCTCTGCTCGTGAGCACGGGATTCGAGGGCGTCAGCTCGAACGAGCTGCTCGCGGTGATGGGGGCGCGCGAGCTCGCCGACAACCAAACCGTGTTCACCGGCGTGGGCGCGCCGATGATGGCCTCCGTGCTCGCCCAGCGCCTGCACGCGCCGCGCCTCACCATGGTGATCGAGGGCGGCATCGTGGGGCCGATGTGGCGGCCGGGGTGGCTCCCCATCTCGACCAACGAGATGCGCGCGGCCTATCACGCGCAGATGCTGCCGGGCATCACCGACGCCTTCCTGCTCGCCCAGCGCGGGTTCCTCGACGTCGGCTTCATCGGCGGCGCGCAGATCGACCAGTGGGGCAACCTCAACACGAGCGCGATCGGCGGCTACGACCGGCCCAAGGTGCGGCTGCCGGGCTCGGGCGGGGCCAACGACATCATCTCGCTGTGCCGCGCGGTCATCATCCTCACCGTGCACGAGAAGCGTCGCTTCATTCCCAAGGTGGACTTCATCACGAGCCCCGGCCACGTCGCGGGTGGCGACTCGCGGGCGCGCAGCGGCCTCCTTTTCGGCGGCGTGCGTCGCGTGGTCACCACGCTCGGTCTGTTCGACTTCGAGCCCGAGTCGCGTCGTATGCGGCTCGAAGCGGTGCACCCCGGCGTCACCGTGGAGCAGGTGCGTGACCACACGCCCTTCGACCTTCTCACCGTCGAGCGGGTGGCTACCACGCAGCCCCCGACGGCCAACGAGCTGGGCATTCTCCGCTCGCTCGACCCCGAGCGGCAGTTCATCGGCTAGCGCGATGGCGCTCGAGACCTGGCTCCTCTACGTGGCCACCTGCTTCGCCGCCACGCTCACGCCGGGCCCGGCCGTGCTCATGACGATGTCGATCGGGCTGCGCGGGGGGGCGGTCCCCGCGATCCTCACCGGCACGGGGGTCTGTGCGGCCAATTCCATCTGGATCACGTTGTCAGTCGCCGGCCTCTCTGCCGCGCTCCTCGCGTCGGCCACCCTCTTCCTTGCGCTCAAGTGGGCCGGGGCGCTCTACCTCGTCTCCGTGGGCCTACGCTTGATCCTCAAGCGGGGCACCGCGCACGCGGAAGTCCAGGTGGGGCCGGCGCGCCGACGCGGTGCATTTGCGCGCGGTTTCCTCGTCCAGATGACGAACCCCAAGGCGATGATCTTCTTCGGCGCGCTCGTCCCCCAGTTCGTCCACCCGGAGCAGCCACTGCTCGCCCAAGGCCTGGTCCTGGCCAGCACGTTGATCGTCATCGAGCAGCTCGTGCTGGCGGGCTACGGCATCCTCGCCGCGCAGGGCGCCCGCCTCGCGGGCCGCGAGCGCTGGACGCGGGTGACGGAGAAAACCTCGGGCGCCCTCATGATCGGCGCCGGCCTTGGGCTGGCCACCCTGCGGCGCAATTAGGAGATGCATTCGTGACTCAGTACGGATTGGCGGTGCGCAACTTCGTGGGCCCCGGCGAGGTGCCGGACATCCCCGGCCTCTACGCCTATGCGGAACGTGCGGAGGCGCTCGGCTTCGAGTCGCTCTGGGCGTGGGACCACGTCCTGCTGGGCGTGGAGCCCTCGTTTCCCATCTTGGACTCGATCACCATGCTGGGCGCGATCGCCGCGCGCACGAAGACGATCAAGCTCGGCACCGGCGTGCTCGTGCTGCCCCTGCGGAACCCGGTGGTGGCGGCGAAGTCGCTGGGCAGCCTCGACGTGATCTCGGGCGGCCGCCTGATCCTCGGCGTGGCCGCGGGCTGGTACGCGCGCGAGTTCGACGCGGTCGGCGTCCCGTTCAAGCAGCGCGGCAAGATCTTCGAGCGGAACCTCGACATCCTCGCGCGGCTGTGGGCGCAGGAGCGCGTCACCCTCAAGGTCGACGAGTTCAACCTTCGCGAGGCGGTGATGGTGCCGCGGACGGCCCAGCGGCCGCGCCCGCCGATCCTGGTCGGCGGGTACGTGGACGCGGTGCTCAAACGCGCGGGCACCGTCGGCGACGGCTGGCTCACCTACTTCTACACGCCGGAGAGCTTCACCAAGGGCTGGGAGAAGGTGAAGACCTTCGCGCGCGAGGCCGGGCGGGATCCGAAGACGCTCAGCTCCACGAATCAGCTCGCGGTGTACGTGGGCAGCTCCCGAGCCCAGACCACCGAAGATATGCGACACTGGCTCTCGACCGAGTGGGACACCGCGGCGTGGTCGGAGTCCACCATCGAGCACGCCATCCACGGCAGCGCGGAGGAATGCGTGGCGCAGCTCAAGGCGCACGTGAAGACCGGCGTCGATCGCATCATCCTGATCCCCTACCGCTATCAGCCGGAGCAGGTGGAGCGGATCGCCAAGGAGGTCTTGCCGAGGCTATGACGACCTACATCGACATCAACTGCGACATGGGCGAGAGCTACGGCCGCTGGACCCTGGGCGCCGACGACGAGATCATGCCCAACATCACGTCCGCCAACGTGGCGTGCGGCTTCCACGGGGGCGACCCCCACGTCATGCGCAAGACGGTGGAGTCCGCGGTGCAGCACGGCGTCGCGGTGGGGGCGCACCCGAGCCTGCCCGACCTCATGGGCTTTGGCCGCCGGCGCATGGACGTCTCGCCCCAGGAGCTCAAGGAGATCCACCGCTACCAGATCGGCGCCCTCTGGGCCTTCTGCAAGGCCTCCGGGACCACGCTCCAGCACGTGAAGCCGCACGGCATCCAGTACCACATGTTCGAGGAGAACCTGCCGCTCGGCCGCGCCACCGCGGAGGGTGTGAAGGAGCTCGACCCGTCGATCATCCTCATGACCATGGCCATGACCAAGTACGACACCGAGGCCCGCAAGGTCTCGGGGGTACGGGTTGCGGCGGAAGGCTTCGCCGATCGCGTCTACGCCGACGACGGCCAGCTCGTCTCGCGCAAGCTCGGCAAGGACGCCCTGGTGTCGGATCCGGCCAAGGCCGCGGATCAGGCGGTCAAAATGGTCATGGAGGGCAAGGTCAAGACCATCACCGGCAAGATCATCGACGCCCGGATCCAGACCATCTGCATCCACGGCGACAGCCCGGGCTCGGAGAAGATCGTGGGCGCGGTGCGCGAAGGCCTGGTGAAGGCGGGCGCCGTCGTCAAGCCGCTCCGCGACTGGTTCAAGTAACCGCGCGCATGCCCGCCTGGGCGCGCTACGCGAAGGCGCTGTCGTCGATCGCGCAGGCCGTCGGGAACACGCCGCTCGTCCGCCTGAACCGCGTGACGCGCGGCGTGACCCCGCCCGTCTACGTGAAGGTGGAGTGGTACGGGGCCACCGGCAGCCTCAAGGACCGGATCTATCTCCACATGTTCGAGCGCGCGGAGGCGCGCGGCGATCTCAAGCCGGGCATGCGCGTGCTCGAGTGCTCCACCGGCAATGCCGGCATCGCCTGCGCCTGGGTGTCCGCGGTCAAGGGCTATCCCTGCACGATCGTGATGCCGCAGGGCATGAGCGAGGAACGGAAGAAGATCATGCGGGCCTACGGCACCACGCTGGTGTTCACGCCCGGCGGCGAGAGCGATGTGGATCTCTCGCTCGCGCGCCTCGGGGAGATCCGCGCTGCCGAGCCCGGTCGCTACTGGGTGCCGGGGCAGTTCGAGAACCCCGACAACGTCGAGGCCCACACGCTGTCCACCGGGCCCGAGCTCTGGGAGCAGATGGGCGGCGCGCCCGGCAAGATCGGCGCGTTCGTGGACTCGCAGGGGTCGGGTGGCCTCATCACCGGGGTGGGCCGCTATCTCCGTGGCAAGGACCCCGGCGTGCGGCTCTACGCGGTGGAGCCCGCGGAGTGCGCCCTGCTCGCGCGACGCGAGTGGGGCCATCACGGCATCGAGGGCATCGGCGACGGGTTCGTGCCGCGGAATCTCGACGTGTCGCACCTCACCGGGGTCGTCACGACGACGACGGAGGAGAGCATCGAGATCGCCCGCCGCCTCGCCGCCGAGGAAGGCATCTTCTGCGGGATCTCCAGCGGATGCAATGTCGCGGCGGCGCTCAAGCTGGCCCGCGCGCATCCGGAGCTGCCCTCGATCATCACCATCATCAACGACACCGGGCAGCGCTACTTCACCACCGCGCTGTGCGGAGAGACCAAGCACGTCGATATCCCGGAGCGGGAGCACCCGATGGACGCCTACACCACCGGCGAGCTCGACCGGTACCAGAAGGGCTGGGAGATCCTCACCTAGCCTCGTTGCTGCCTGCCGTCAATCGGTGCTAGGCTTCCCGCGTGACGCGGGTCCAGCGGATCCACGATCGCGCGGCGACCCTTCCTGAACGCCCTTGGGCTCGCGCTGTCAGTGTCGACCACCCCCGCGCTGGCCCAGACGTCGCGCTCCGTGCGTCGTCTGGGGTTCCTCGGCGGCGCGACGGCCGGCGGCTACGCCAAGTACCTGGACGCCATGCGGGCGGGGCTACGGGAGCTGGGGCTCGTCGAGGGCCAGAACGTCCTCATCGAGTACCGCTGGGCCGAGGAGCGGCTCGACCGGCTCCCCGCGCTCGCCGCGGAGCTGGTGGGCCTCAACGTCGAGGTCATCATCACCCAGGGCACGCCCGCCGCCTTCGCGGCCAAGCGGGCCACCCAGAGCATCCCCATCGTATGGCCATTGTCGGCAGCCCGGTCGAGAGCGGCGTGGTGGCGAGCTACGCCCGGCCCGGCACCAACATGTGGAGGAGCGGGCCCAGGCGCTCAAGATCGAGGTGGCGGTGCTCGCGGTGCGCTCGGTGGAGGACGTGACGGCCGCGCTCGGCGCGTCCCGAAAGCCCGTGGACGCCTTGGTGGTGCCCGATGACGGCCTCCTCATCGCCAACGCGCGGCTCGTCGCCGCGCTGGCGGGCACGGCGCGGCTGCCCGCCATCGGGTTCCGCGAATTCTGCGAGGCGGGCGGGCTCCTCGCGTACGGGGTAAATCTCGCCCACATCTGGCGCGAATCCGCGACGCTCGTGGACAAGGTCCTGCGCGGCGCGAAGGCCGCCGACATTATTCGAGCTGATCGTGAACCTCCAGGCCGCGAAGGCGCTCGGCGTGGCGGTTCCCCAATCCTTCCTCACCCGGGCGGACGTCGTCCTCGAGTGAGCGGGACCTATCCCGCCGGCGCGCCCGCGAGCTGACGCGACACCAGCCGCGCGTAGAGGCCTCCGCGCGCCAGCAGGGCGGCGTGAGGGCCCGCCTCGACCACGCCGCCTTCGTCGAGCACCACGATCTGGTCGGCGCGGCTCACCGTCGAGAGGCGGTGGGCGATGATGAACGTGGTGCGATCGCGGGCCAGCCGCTCGAGCGCATCGTGCACGGCGCGCTCGTTGACCACGTCCAGATGCGAGGTCGCCTCGTCCAGGATCAGAACAGGCGCGTCCTTCAGGAACGCGCGGGCAATGGCCACCCGCTGGCGCTGCCCGCCGGACAGGCGGGTGCCCCGCTCGCCCACCACCGTCTCGAGTCCGTCCGGCAGCGCGGCCACGAACTCGGCCAGCGCGGCGCGGCCCACCGCGAGGTCGATCTCCGCGGGGGTCGCCGTCGGGCGCGCGAGGGCCACGTTCTCACGAAGCGTCAGGTGGAAGAGATAGGTATCCTGCGCCACCAGCGCGACGCGGCCGCGGAGCTCGTCCAGGCGATAGCGGCGCGCGTCCTCCCCGCCGTAGCGGACCTCGCCCCGCGCCGGATCCCAGAAGCGGAGCAGCAGCGCCGCCACCGTGCTCTTGCCGGCCCCCGAGGGCCCCACGATGGCCGCGGTGCTTCCCACCGGCACGCTGAGCGACACATCGACCAGCGCCGGGCGCCGGCGCCCCGGATACGTGAAGGTGACGCTCCGCAGCTCGACCGCCGGCGTGGCGGGGTCCTGCCGCGGCGCCGCGCCGGGCCCGTCGGTCACGGGGACGGGCTCTCCGTGCACCGCATGGAGCCGCCGCGCCGCGCCCAGCGAGTCGGCGAGCTGACGGCCGATCTGGGCGATCTCCCAGATCGGCACGAAGGCCGACATCGCGAGGAGGGTCAGCAGCGGCAGGAGCCCCGCGTCGAGCCGGCCCCCCGCCGCCAGCACGGCGCCCGTCCAGATCACCGCGAGCCCGCCCACCCCCGTGGCGACCTCCTGCAGCGAGGCCTGGATGGCGAGATCGCGCAGGAGCGGCGATCGAGCCTCGGCGTAGTCACGGGCCAGCCGCGCGAAGGCCATCCCGCGCGCGGGCGTGGCCCCGAAGGCCAGCAGTTCCCCGAGCCCCTGCACCGAGTCCACCGCGTGCGCGTTCATGGCGCCTGACGCCTCGCGAGCGGCGGCGCCGAGCCGGTCGATGCGCTCGCGGCCGAGGACGGGGCTGAGCAATCCCAGGACGAGGAACGGGAAGAGGACGAGGGCCAGCATCGCCCCGTGAGCGCCGAGCGTGATCAGCACCGCGAGCGGCACGAGGATCGCGACGAAGGCCGGCGCCACGGTGTGAGCGAAGAAGTACTCCACCAGCTCCACGTCCTGCGTGGCCACGCTGACCAGATCGCCGCTGCGCCGGCGCATCAGATAAGCCGGCGCGAGCGATTCGAGCTTCCAGTACAGGTCCATACGCATGTCGTGCAGCAGCCGATAGGCCGCATCGTGGGCGATCCACGACTCGAGCCAGTGGAGCACGCCGGCCAGCGGCGCGACCGTCAGCAGCGCCGCCACCAGGCCGCCGAACGGCTCCCCGCGCTTCACCGCCGCCACCACGAGGGCGCCGAGCACCCCCACGCCGATCAGAGCCGCCACGCGTAACAGACCGAGCACGAAGGCCAGGGCAAGGCGGAGAGCCTCGCTACGCGCCAGGCCCAGCAGCACCCGCAGCGCCGTGGGCCAGGCCATCCCCCGCGCCGGCACCAGATCGTCCGCATCGGGCGACGCCCCTTCGCGCTCGTCCGCGGAGTCCTCGTCCGGCGCGCCGGAGTCGGCGCCATCCACCGCGACGTCATGGGGTGTCGCCGCGCCATCGCCAAGCTGCCCAGCCATGAGCCGCGCGTACACGCCCCCCTGCGCGAGGAGGGCCGCGTGCGGGCCCGCCTCCACCACCCGCCCCGCCTCCATCACCAGGATGCGGTCCGCGCCGATCACGCTGGAGAGGCGATGGGCCACGATCACGGTGGTGCGGCCGGTCATCAGCCGGTCGAGCGCGGACTGTACCAGCGCCTCGCTCTCCGCGTCCACGGAGGACAGGGCCTCGTCGAGCACGAGAATGGGCGCGTCCCGCAGCAGGGCGCGCGCGATGGCAATGCGCTGGCGCTGGCCGCCGGACAGCCGGATCGCGCGCTCGCCCACCCGGGTCGCGTAGCCCTGGGGCAGGCGGCGAATGAAGTCGTGCGCGTTCGCCGCGCGGGCGGCCGCTTCGAGCTCGACCTGGGTGGCGCGGGGCTTGCCGAGGCGCAGGTTCTCCTCCACGGTGCCATGGAAGAGATAGGTGTCCTGGCTCACCACGGCGATGTGGCGACGGATCTCATCGGGCGGGAGGCTCCGCAGGTCGTGCCCGCCAATCGACACGCGCCCGCCCTGCGGATCGTGGAAGCGGAGCAGCAGCTTCACCACGGTGGACTTGCCCGCGCCGCTCGGGCCCACGATCCCCACCCGCTCGCCCGCGCGCACATCGAGCGACAGCCCGTCGTGGGCGACACGGCGCGCGCCCGGATAGCGGAAGGTGACCGCCTCGAAGGCCACGGTGGGTGCGAGCGGCCGCGCGCCGTCGGTCCCCGCCCCCGACGGCGGCACCTCCGGCGTGGCGGCGAGCAGGGTGAACACGCCCTCGGCGGCAGAGCGGCCCAGCATGCCCTGATGGAGCAGGGCGCGCAGCTCGCGCAGCGGACGGAACACCTCTACGCCGAGCATGAGAATGATCAGCAGCGCGGGCAGGCCGAGCGCGCCGTCGGCTACCCGGTATGCGCCCCAGGTGAGCGCAAGCGCCGCCCCCATGGCCAGCCCCACGTCGGTGATGCCGCGGGCCGCCGTGTTGGCGCCCAGCACCCACATGGTGCTCTCGAGCAAGGCGCGGCTCTTCGCGGCCAGCCGCTCGCCCCAGCTCCGGCTTTGTCCGAAGGCCTTGAGCGTGCCGAGCCCCTGGATGGCGTCCAGCAGCTCGGCGCCGAAGGTCGCGTAGGCGCGGCTCCGCGCGAGACTGGCCGCGCTCTCGCTCCGGTGCCAGACCATGGGGGCGATCAGCGTGAAGAGCGCGGCGGCCAGCATGACCACCCCGATGCGCAGGTCGAGCACGGCGACCGCCACGAAGATCAAGGGCGGTGTGAGGAGGGCAACGAAAAGCTGCGGAAGATATTGGCCGAAGTACACCTCGAGCTGCTGCACCGCCTCCACCAGGGACAGCGTCACGTCGCCCGTGCGGCCGCCCACCACGTGCGCCGGGCCCAGCGTGACCAGGTGGGCGTAGAGCCGCTCGCGCAGTCCCGTCTGTACGCGCGCGGCCGTCTCGTGGGCCACCATAGCGCGCCAGTACTCGAGAAGCCCTCGAAGGCCGATCACGGCCGCGGTCGCCGCCGCCGGCATCGCGAGGGCAAGGGCGCCGTCGCCGGCAGCGACCCGCGCGAGCAGCCAGCCCAGGAGGGCCAGACGCGCGATGCCGGCCGCCACCGCGAGCAGGCCGATCAGCACCGCGGCGGCGATGCGGAGGCGCACGCCCTCGGTCAGCGCCCACAGCCGACGATCTATGTACATACGGCGGGGGACCGAGTATATCACCCGGCGCGGACGGCTCCGGGCGGCCTTGCCGGTCTTCGCTCGATGGAGGATAGTGTTCGGGCGATGGCGACGATGCGGGAAGGGATGGCCCGGATGCTGCGCGGCGAGGCGCCGCCACCTGCGGCGGCGACGCTGATCGGCATGGCCCTCACCCGCTTCGGCGACGGCGAGGCCGTCGTCACCCTCACCATCCACGACGGCCAGCTGAACCCCATGGGGACGGTGCAGGGCGGCATCCTCGCCGCCCTCGCCGACGCTGCCATGGGCTGGGCCTTCATGACGACCCCGGGCGAGGACGAGAGCTACACCACGCTCGAGATGAAGGCGAACTTCCTCAAGCCGGTGCGCGAGGGAACACGGTCCGCCCGCGCGCGCGTGAAAAAGGCTGGGCGCACCGCCGGCCTCGTGGAGTGCGACGTGGTGGACGAGGGCGAGAGCCTGGTCGCCCACGCCGTCAGCACGTGCCTGATCCTGCGTGGGGACGCCGCCGCCGGCCGCTAGCGGCCTCGGAGAATCGCCTCCAGCCGCGCGCTCGCACGGTTCCAATCGAACTCCCGCCGGATGAAGGCCTGGCCGGCGCGCGCGATGCGATCGCGCAGCACCGGCTCGTTCACCATGCGCGCCAGCGCGTGCGCCAGCGCGTCGACGTCGCGACGCGGCGCGACGAGCGCCGTCTCGCCGTCACGGGCATAGTCGCGGCAGCCGCCGTTGTCGTAGGTCACCAGCGCGGCGCCGCAGGCCATCGCCTCCATGGGCGGCATGCCGAGGCCCTCGTCCCACGAGGGACAGAGATAGATCGGGCAGTGACCGTAGAGCCATGCCAGCCGGTCCTGGGGCAGATCGGCATGGAACTCGTCGTAGGGGCTGGGGCCTTTCGGCGGCTTCACGCCGAAGCCCACGAGGCAGAGCTCACGGTGCCGGGCTCGCACGCGGCGCACCGCCTCGACGCCGTCGGCCACGCCCTTCCACGCGTACTCGTGGTGGAGCATGAGCACGCGCAGCCGTCCATCGCCCCACTCGAGCGGCACGGGATGAAACAGCATCGGATCCACCGGGGTCACCAGCACCTCGGCGGCGGAGCCGAACTTCTCGCGCATGATATCGGCCAGCCACGTGGAGATGCAGACCTTCCGGAGCGGGAGGCGATATGTCTCGTCCACGCGGCCCGCGTCGCCGTGATAGAGGCTCTCGTAGTGCTGGACGAGATAGAACTTGGCGCCGCAGCGGTCCGGCGCCGCCGCCACCGCGTCGGCGCTCTGCCACGCGGTGGCCACGAGCGCGTCGCCGTCGGGGAGGCGCGAGGGATCCCAGGCGTTCACCCAGCGCAGGCGCGCGCGCAAGCCCGGCATCCAGTCGGGGACGGGCTGGGATCGATTGCGCCGCCAGGCGCGCCACCGCGAGCCGGCGGGCACGATCACCGAAACG
>Ga0111539_10000523_pt1 | contig 48534 bp, 40 predicted proteins | sample RhiMethybrSRZTD1_FD_79667 | JGI IMG/M metagenome (GOLD analysis project Ga0111539, IMG submission 79667) | Populus rhizosphere microbial communities from Tennessee, USA - Rhizosphere MetaG P. TD hybrid SRZTD1 (version 2) (version 2) | ecosystem: Host-associated > Plants > Roots > Rhizosphere >... | reverse complement strand
GTGGTGATAGCGGCCGTCGATCCGTTGGTGCGCGCCAACACGTTTGCCCAGGGCCTGAGGTTGGGATGCTGTGCGATCGGCACGAACGCAATCGGCGGCGTGCCGCCACGAAGCGTGGCGTACATCGTGTCGCCGACCACGCCGACGATCTCATAGGTCGTCTCGGGATAGCCCGGTTCGGCGAAGGTGCGCAGCGTCTGTCCCAGCGGATCCTGGCCAGGCAGCATCGTGCGGACAAACGCGTCGTTCACGACGATAACGCGCTGAGACGAGGCGGTGTCGGACGTCCGAATGCCTCGCCCGGCCACGAGTGCAATCTCCATCGTCGTGAAGTAGTCGGGTCCGACATAAGAAAACTTGGAGCTGCGACGCCCCTCCGTGTCGATCAACCGAAATGCTTGTGACCAGCTCGCGCCGTTCAGCGGGGTGTGTGTCGACGGCGCCGCCGCGATGACACCAGGAGTGGCGCGAACTTCGTCCGCGAGCTGCTGCTGGAACAGGGCGCGCTCATCGGGTGGCACCTTCGCCGACAGCAGATCCAGAAACTGGATCGACAGGATGCCGTCCTGCTGAAACCCCATCTTCACGTTCGCGAGATTCCAGACGCTTCGCGCGAACACCAGCGCGGAGGAGACCAGGAGCACCGAGACGGCGATCTGACCGACGACGAGCACCCGCCGGAGCAGCGACCGACTGTCGAGACCGGCAACGCCGCGGCTCGCTCGCCGCAGCGCGTCCTGCGGATTCGTCAGCGATAAGCGGAGTGCCGGCGCCACGCCGAACGCGACTGCGGTGCAGAGTGCGACCGCCGTCGAAAACGCGCCCACGCGCCAATCGCCGGTCAGCTCGAGGTACACGGGGTTGGCGCTGGTGCTCAGGAACCGAACCAACCCGCGGCCGGCGGCCAGCGCGACCGGCACCGATGCCACGGCGCCGATCACGGCGACCACCAGGCTCTCGAGCGACAACTGCGACACGATGCGGGCACGCGACGCGCCATGCGCCACGCGAACACTGATCTCCGCCGCGCGCTCGCGCGACCGCGCCAGCATCAACGTGGCCAGGTTGCCGCAGGTGATCAGCAGCACCAGGCCGGTCATGCCGAACAGCAGCCAGAGCGGCCGGCCGTACTCCTCGCGGAGAAAGCTGACGCCACGGGCGGCCGACCAGACACCGAGGCGGAACTCCCGGTAGCGCGCCGTGCTCTCGGCGCTGTAGCCGGAAGGGACGGTCGCCTCGAACAGCGCGGGACTGAGTGTCCGCACGTGATCGCTCGCGGTCTCGACGTCCCATCCCGGCTCGAGCCGCCCCATGACGGTGAGCCACCAATAGTGCTTTTGATCGAGCGCGGTGCCCCACAACGCGGCCGCGCAGACGGGCAGCACGATGTCGAAGGTTCGGCCGACCTCGAGGCCAGTGAAGTCAGGCGGCGTCACGCCGATGACGGTGAAGCGCTGATCGAGAACGACCAGCGGGCTGCCAACGGCTGACTCGCGCCCGCCGAAATACCGCTGCCAGAACGCATGACTGACGACGACCGAGGTCGCACCGCAGCCGCGGTGATCGTCGGCTGACATCAACAGCCTGCCGCGCGCGGGTTGGACGCCGAGCACGGAGAAGAAATCACCGCTGGCCCACAGTGCGCTTACCTGCCGAGCGTCGGCGCCGCGGCCCACCAGCGGATTGAACCGTCCCCAGGCGAACACGCCGCTGAAGGCCTGCTGGTGCGCGCGAATCTGCTCCCAGAGCGGATAGGTGATTTCCGAGTTGAAGCCGTCGGAGACGCCGAAGTTGCGAACACCCGCCACTTTGACCTCGGCCAGCTCCTGGGGACTTCGGACGCCGAGGCTGCGCAGGTGCACGTGATCGATCAGCTGGAAGAACGCCGCGTTCGCGCCGATGCCGAGCGCGAGCGAGGCGATCGCCACTGCGGTGAACACCGGACTGCGCCGGAGCAGACGAATCGCGTGCCGCAGATCCCGAAGCGTGTGGTCGACCAACGAGACGCCGCGGTGATCGCGGCATTCGTCTTTGCGGGCCTCGAGACTCCCCATCGCGCTGAGCGCCGCCGTGCGCGCCGCCGACGGAGTCATCCCACGCGCGAGATTGACCTCGATCTGCCGTTCGACGTGATACCGCAGCTCGTCGTCCAGCTCCTGTTCGACCGCGTTGCGCCGGAACAGCGAACGGAGCCGCAGCGGGAGCACGTACCACCAGCGACCGAACGACATGTCACGCCTCCGGCAGCTGCACGACGAGGGAAATCGCGCTCGACAAGCGCGCCCAGTCGGCGGCTTCGCGTTCGAGGTGCCGCCGCCCCAACCGTGTCAGGGAGTAGAACTTCGCCTTGCGGTTGTTCTCGCTCGGTTTCCACTCGGCTTTGATCCAACCCTGTTGTTCCAGTTTGTGCAGCGAGGGATAGAGCGAGCCGTCGCTGACCTGCAGCACGTCGCCGGAGACCTGCTTCAGCCGCTGGCTGATGGCCCATCCGTGCTGCGGCTGGAGCGCCAGGATCTTGAGCAACAGCAGGTCGAGGGTGCCCTGGACGAGGTCGGCGGGCCGGCTCACGATCTCCTCACGGTTACCGAGTGGAGCATACGACACGTTCCACTCGGTAAGCAAGGGGAACGTGCTAGACGTCGCAGATGCCGATGGCTTTGGCCAGCACCGCGATCGGATCGCTGCCCATCTTCGGTGTGTACTCGTGCGTGACGAAGCCGGTGAAGCCGAGCGCGGCGATCTCCTGCATCACGTAGCGATAGTTCAGCTCCTGCGTCTCGTCGATGTCGTTGCGGCCGGGGTTGCCGCCGGTGTGGAAGTGACCGATCAGCGCGATGTTGTCGCGGATGGCGCGGACAATGTCGCCGTCCATAATCTGCGCGTGGTAGATGTCGTAGAGGATCTTCACTCGCGGTGAGTTGAATCGTGATTCCTTCGTCCTCGGCGTGCGCCTTGACCTTGTTCAGGAACGCGACGCAGTTGTCGGCGCCTTCCTGGTCGGCCATGCCGCGCCGGTTGCCCGAGAACGTGATGATGTTCGGCACCTGATTGGCGGCGCACTCGTCGATCGCCGCACGCAGCGACGCCTCCAGCTTGGCGTGGTTTTCCGTCCGATTGAGCGCGTCGGCGATGGTGCCGCCGGGGCCGAGCGGATACATCGACGGCACGAGGCCATACTTCCTCAGCACCGGCCACTCCGGCGGGCCGATCAGGTCGAAGCCCTTGATGCCGAGGCGAGCGGCCTCGCGGCAGCACTCCTCGAGCGCCATCCCGCGCGCGAACACGCCACGGGTGACGCCTTGTTTGATACGGCCTTTCCGAGGGAGAGGCGCCTGCGCCACGGCTGTCGGTGTAAGAACGAGGGGAGCAACCAGCCCGAGCAGGAAATCTCTGCGGTCCATGTGATGCTCCTTCACCACCGAGGGCACGAAGAGATTAGCCACTAAGATCACAAAGATCACTAAGGATCTTTCTTAGTGTTCTTAGTGTCCTCAGTGGCCAAGTCTCGGCGTTCTCCGTGGCGAATTTTGCGCCCAATCAACCGTCGAGCAAGAATGCGTGGCTTACGGAATCCACATCGGGACAGGAGAAACATCGTGGCTCGAATCGGTATGGGGCTGGTCGGCGCCGGCTTCGTCGGCCCGCATCACATCGACGCCGTCCGCCGCCTCGGCTTCGTCGATATCGTCGCCGTGGCGGGAAGCAGCGAGGAGTCGGGGCGCCGCAAGGCCGAGGCGCTCGGCGCGCGGAAGGGATACGGCAGCTATCAGGCGCTGATCGACGATCCCGACGTGCAGGTCGTGCACAATGCCACGCCGAACTACCTGCACCACGAAGTCACCGCCGCCGCGCTCGCGCGCGGTAAGCACGTGGTCTCGGACAAGCCACTCGCGATGACCGCCGCACAGTCGAAGGACCTCGTCGAGCGCGCGGCGCGCGCCGGGGTCGTCACCGCGGTCACGTTCAACTACCGCGGCAATCCATTGGTCCAGCAGGCGCGGCTCTCGGTTGCGCGCGGCGACATCGGGGCGCCGCATTTCCTGCACGGCTATTACCTGCAGGACTGGCTCCTCAAAGACACGGACTATTCGTGGCGGCTCGATCCGGCCAAAGGCGGGGCCTCCTCCGCTCTCGGCGATATCGGGTCGCACTGGTGTGACCTCGCGCAGCACGTCAGTGGCCTGCGGATCACGCACGTGCTCGGTGACATCACCACCGTGATTCCCACCCGCAAGAAACCCCGTGGATCACGCGAGGCGTTTCAGGCCAGCGGCAACGAGGCCGTCGACCTCGTCGACGTCACGGTCGAGGACCTCGCCTCGGTGCTGGTCCGCTTCGACAACGGCGCCAAGGGCACCTTCTCGGTGGGTCAGGTGTGCGCGGGCCACAAGAACGATCTGGTGCTCGAGGTGTGCGGCTCGAAAGCGGCCATGCGCTGGCGGCAGGAACATCAGAACGAGCTGTGGATCGGCCATCGCGATTCGGCGAACGAAACGCTGCAGAAGGATCCGTCGCTCATCGATGGCGAGGTGCGCGGCTACGCGCATCTCCCTGGCGGCCACCAGGAGGCGTGGGCCGACGCGTTCTGCAATCTGATGCGCGACATCTACGCCTGCATCGCGGCAGGTAAGCCATACCGGCCGCTGCCCCCCGCCGTCGCCACGTTCGACGACGGCCACCGCGCCAACCGCATCGTCGAAGCGATTCTGGAGAGCGCGAAGAAGGGTGCCTGGGTTGCAGTGTAGGCCGGCCTTGCTCCTTAGGCCCGGCGACAAGAGTCGGAGCTCACGATGAAGCCATTCGAACCCTCGTTCATGAAAGTCGGCATCCTCACCGCCGCTCTGCAGGAGCTGACGCCGCGCGACGTGCGCGACGCCGATCCCGATCGCGCCATCGAAGAGTGGCTGGCATTTGCGCGCGAGATCGGTGCCGGATACATCCAGCTGTCCGCGGCGCTTCATCCGTCGGAGACCGACGTACCTCCGGAAGCGATGCTCGATCCGGTAGCGAACACCCTCGACCTGCGGCAGCCGTTCGACCCGACGCGCGCCCGGCGCGTGGAGTCGGCGATCAAAGCGGCCGGCGTGGGCCTGTCGGACCTCGCCTACTTCGACAACCTGCTGCACCACGATCCGGCCACGCGCAAGAAGAAGCACGACTTCCTGCTGCGAGTCTTCGACGCCGCCACCGCGCTCGGGGTCGATGCCGTCTGCGGCTTCGTCGGACGCAATCAACAGCACAGCATGGACGAGAACCTGATCGACTTCGAGCAGCACTTCATCCCGCTGTTGAAAGCCGCGAAGGAGCGCGGTCTCACCTACCGCGTCGAGCAGTGCCCGATGCCAGGCTGGACGACCGGCGACAACTGGCACAACAACATCGCGTACACGCCGGGCGCGTGGATCGCGTTGCATCGCATCTGCGAACGGCACGGCGTCGGGGACCACTTCCGCATCCACTACGACCCGTCTCACGCGATCCTCATGGGACAGGACACGCGCTCGCTGTTTCAGTATCTGAAGGACAGCGGCTACGCGTTTCTCATCTCGGGCTTCCACGTCAAGGGACAGGTGGTCGACTCACGCGGCGTCTCGGCGTGGGGCTACGGCGGCCAGACGATGGAACGCGGCGACTGGGTGAAGGGCCGACCGTCGGAACGGCCGGCCGATCAGCTGAACGCGTGGAAGAAGCAGGTGGTACTGTGCGAGCACGAGCTGCCGGGGACCGCGCGGCACGACCCGTTGGCGTACCTCCAGAACCGCAGCGTCGACTGGCTCGACCATCAGCTCGCGGCGCGCGAGCTGCTGCCGCTCGACGTCGCGAACACGCATTTGGTGGTCGAGCACGAGTATCCCAAGGCGCGCATCCAGGATCGCGAGCGACTCAAACCCATCCTGCAGGGCTCGCTGGCGTTCGTGCGCCATATCGATGAGGCGGCGGCGTGCATGTACGCGCTGCAGCACGAGGTGCTCGCGGCGCAGCGCATCCCCGTGCAGGGCGTCGGCCGCGAAGCGTTTCGCTCGTAACCCCGTGGTACACTCCGCCGCGAGAGGGGGCGTGATGTCGAGACATCGGCTGGCCATCGGCGTGCTCGTCCTTGGCGCCATCGCCTGCTCGGCGTGGGCCATCAACAACCTGCGGCCGGTGCTACAGCTCTTCGGAGCGGGCAGCGGCTTCTTCGGCGGCGCCTCGACGGCTGTCGACGCCTTGTGGTTTGTCGTCGCACCCGTCATCGCGCTCGTGCTGGCAAGCCGCGTGCGTGAGCGTACCGGCCTCGCCCGGCTGCTCCGACGGACTCATATCGTGACGTCGCTCGCCGTCGCGGGACTAGTGTTGGCGTTTGCTGCCGCGACGATCATCGGCCTTGTCGGCAACGGCCTCGACGGCTTCTGGTTCTTCGTGGCCGCATTGGTCGCCACGTCGGTGTGGCTGCCACTCCAGACTTTCTTCGCCACTGGATTCGTCGGTCTGCTCATCGACCAGCGTCGAACGGCGTCCTAGGCTGTGGTGCGGCTGCTCATCATCGTCGCCTGCATCGCCGCGTCGGTCGTCGCGCGGGCAGCGGCGCCGATTCCGGTGATGATCCTCGACGGCGAGGCGGGCGGCCCGTATCACGACTGGCAGCACGTCACGCCCGCGCTCAAGAAGATGCTCGACGAGACCGGGCTCTTCGCCGTGACCATCGTCACCGCACCAACCGCGACTGCTGATGTCGCGGGCTTCTCCCCCGGCTTCATGAAGTACCGCGTCGTCGTGCTCAATTACGACGCGCCGGACGAGCGGTGGCCGGCGGCCCTCAAGTCGTCCTTCGAGCAGTACGTCAGCGCGGGCGGCGGGGTCGTCGCGGTGCACGCGGCCGACAACGCGTTTCCGGGATGGGCGGCGTTCAACGAGATGATGGGCGTCGGCGGCTGGCGCGGCCGCACCGAACAGGCGGGCCCGTATTGGTATCACCGTGAGGGCACGCTGGTCTCCGATCCGACGCCAGGACGCGCGGGCAGCCACGGTCGCCGAATACCGTTCCAGGTGTCGGTGCGCGAACCGAATCATCCGATCGTGAAGGGCCTGCCGCGCGTCTGGATGCACCAGGGCGACGAGTTGTATGCGCGCCTGCGCGGACCGGGCAGGAACATGACGGTACTCGCGACGTCATTTTCCGATCCCGCCAATGCCGGAAGCGGACGCGAGGAACCGCAGCTAATGGTGCTCACTTACGGGAAGGGGCGCGTCTTTCACACCACGTGGGGCCACGACCTCGCCGCCCTCAGCTCGGTCGATTTCGTCGTGACGTTCCAGCGCGGCGCTGAATGGGCGGCCACAGGACAGGTCACGCAGAAGGTCCCGTCCACGTTTCCGACGGCTGACTCGGTGAGCTATCGAGCCGACATCGCGGCCATGGATCCCGATTTCAAGAACGGCCTCGACAACCTCGATCTGCCACGCCGCTAGCCACCAAGAACACTGAGCGTTGGCCACCAAGAACACAAAGATCACTAAGCTTCGTGTTCTTAGTGTCCTTTGTGGCCATCTCTCCGTGCTCTTCGTGGCTAGATGAGATGCGTGATGTTCGGTTCGATCCCGAGCAGCGCTTTGCCGTACACCTCGAGGTTCACCTGCCACTCCGTGATCGCATGATGGCTCGCAGTGTGGACGTCGCGCCAGAGTCGCTGCATGCGGTTCGAATCGGCGAGGCTCGACGTGCCGTGCGCTGCGACCAGCAGTTCCACCGCCTCGCGGCTGTACTTGGCGGCGAGCGCCGTGTCGATCCGCACGCGAGCGCGCGCGGTCAGATCCATGAGGTGATTCTCGCTGGCGGCGCGATCGAGGTCGTCGGCGGCGCGCTGGGCGTGCAGCGTCGCCGTGTCGATCTTCATCGCCGCCTCCGCGACCAGCATTTGGAATCCAGACGACTCGGCCTGCGTCGCGAAGTTGGTGTGCGTGATGCCACGCGTCGGCGCCTTGGCAATGGCGAGATCGAGCGCGGCGCGCGCCACACCGAGCTGTGATGGCGCGAGGATCAGCACTGTCACCGGCACGAGCGCGACGCGATAGACGACTTCGTCGGTGAACTCGGTCCGATACTTTCCAGCGAACGCGTTCGGATACGGCAGGAAGCGGTGCTCGGGCACGAACACGTCGGTGGCGACGATCGTGTTGCTGCCGGTGCCCTTCATGCCGACCATGAACCACGTGTCTTCGACGCGCAGATCGGTCATCGGCAGCAGCGACAGACCGAAGTTGGCCATCTCGCCACGCTCGTTCTTCATGTGGATGCCACAGGCGCCCCACTGCGCGTGCAGCGATCCAGATGCCCACGGCCAGCGGCCCGTCACCCGCCAGCCGCCGTCGACCGGAACAGCAGTGCCGTTCGGCGCCAACGAGCCCGCGATCCACGCGTCCGGGTTCGAGCCCCACACGTCAGTCTGCGCGCGTTCGGGAAACAGCGCCGCCAGCCACGCACAAATGTTCACCAGGCTCGCGACCCACGCCGTCGATCCGCAGCCGCGACCAAGCTCGGTGAGTACGTCGATGTAGGTGCGAATGCTCGTCTGATACCCGCCGAAGCGCGCCGGCACCATCAACCGGCACAGTCCGGTGTCCTTCAACGCCTGCACGTTCTCGTCGGCGAGCCGTCGCTGCGCGTCGGTCTTGTCGGCATTGCGCTCCAGGATCGACCGCATCCCGGCGGCTCGAGCGAGAAGCGTTGCAGTCTCGGGCGAGGTGGTGATCGACATGGATCTCCTCGGATAACGAGCGCCAAAGAGCTATTGCACGATTCGCGAGGCCGTGATGAACCGCCGATAATTGGTCAGCGTCTGCGTGATGCGCATTCGCTGCACGCCCTCACCACGAATCACCGTCACGGTTTCGACCCGCGCGGGCAACACCAGCGTTTCCTCCGGATCCTGGAACGTCACCCGGCGATATGCGATCGAGGTATCGGCGCGTTCGATCGTCCAGTAGAGCGGCGAGCCAGGTTTTCGCAGCTGCGCGGGCGGCGATCGCACGTCGACGATGCCGGTGAGCTGCTCGTCGAAGCGGACGATTTCGGCGGTCTCGGGATCCGCCCAGACGCGGCCGCGTGAGCGGCCTGGAATGTTGAACGAAATACAGTCCTTGTCTCCATCAGCCGTCGGCGGATCCGTCTTCAGCGATCGGTACTCGACGAGCATCGTCGCGCGGCCATCGACTCTGGCCAGGCCGGCGCTCCTGAACGTGAACTCGTGTCGTCGTGCTGGAAGGAGAAACGCGAGCGGCTCCGGCGAGATGCCCTTGGGGTCCAGACACTTGGGCTCGTCCCCTGGGCGCGGCGGCTTGCCATTGATCGTCATCAATTGACGCGTGATCGTCGCAGGCGAGTCGTCGCCGACCGCGGACGGATTCCATTCGAGACGAACCTCGTACACCAGCCGGCGAGGAAAGCCGAGGGCGCTCAGATCGCGATCGAGTGGCTGCACGGCGACCGCCTCGTCGGCCATCAGGCTTTGCGCACGCTCGTAATACCGCGCCACGTACTCGCCAAGGCGCTCGACTGTCTGCTCTGCCCCGCTTTGGGCGGCGACCGACGAGGCCACGCAGACCAGCGCCACCAACGTCGTCGCCGACGCCAAAAGTCCGGACACACCGCTGTGGACCCGTAGGACCATCTGCTGTGTTACCTTTACCGCCTTCGCGATCTGCGGGAGACGAGCCGTATGGCACGCACCCGCGATCACAATTCGAAGGCGCTATTCTACGAAAGGAGTCCAGATGCGCAGGATGCACCACATTCTCGCGGTATTGGCAGTGGCCGCGCTTGGATCTCTCGTCGCCTTTGCCCAGGCGCCTCAACAGCCTGCCGCTCCGGCCGGCCAGGGCGCCGGCGGCGGGCAGGCGGGGCGCGGTGCCCCGGCCCCGAAAGGACCACCGTCCTTCTTCATCACGAGTGTCGGCAAGGGTGACGGCGCCAATTATGGCGGCATTGCCGGAGCCGATGCGTATTGCGCACAGATGGCGAAGACCGGCGGCCTCGAGACGCCGCAGGGCCGGACGTGGCGCGCGTACCTGAGCCAGCCTGCGGCAGGGGGTCAACCGGCCGTCAATGCCCGAGATCGGATTGGCGCGGGCCCCTGGTTCAACGCGCGCGGCGCAGTGATCGCGCAGAACGTCGCCGATCTCCATGGTGACGTGCAGCGCGACCGCAACCAGGTCAACAAGTCGAACGCCCTGAGCGAGAAGGGCATGCCGATCAACGGCCGCGGCGACACCCCGAATCAACACGACATCCTGACGGGATCCGATTCGCTCGGAAAGGCCATCGCCGGAGACATGGACTCGACCTGCAGCAACTACACGAGCAACGCCGATGGCCGCGGCAGTGTGATGCTTGGTCATCACGATCGCGACGGCGGGGGCAACACCTCGTGGAACTCCGCGCATGGATCGCGCGGCTGCAGCCAGCCGAATCTGGTGGCGACGGGCGGAGCAGGATTGCTCTACTGTTTCGCGGCGAACTGAGGGGAAGCCGGCTGAAGCGGATACGACATCGAGGGTTCAGGCGAAAGCCCGAGCCTTCGATGGTTTACTCGTCGACCTGCCAGTCGGCAGGTGGTTGAGGGCCGAGCTTGATGTGCGCGATATCGGGATCGCCGTCGCCCTCGGACTTGTTTTCCGACTTTCGCGCTTTGGCATCCTGGCGCCGGGCCGCCTTCTGCTGACGGCGCTCGATGAGCGCCTTTTCGCGCTCGCGTTTCGCGGCAGTGGGTCGTGCGTTTCTCGCCATCCGGGGTTGACAGCATACTCCATCCGTCGCCTCCCATCTACGGGCCCGACCGTCTCGCCGACACGACAGCGAATCGTGCCGATCAAGGCCGCGTGCTAGCATCCGAGGCCTCCGTGCGTGCTATCCCGCTTCGCGACATCGAGGCCTCCGCCGGTGCCATCTACGACGTCGTTGTGCGAACGCCACTCATCAGGCTGGCGTTACCTGAGCCTCTGGCCGACCGGCTTTCCGGATCCGAGATCTTCTTGAAACTGGAAACGTTGCAGCCGGTCGGGTCCTTCAAGATTCGTGGCGCGCAGAACGCCGTCCGTCAGCTCGTTCGCGACGACTGCCGCGATGGCATCTGGACCGTGAGCGCTGGCAATGCCGCACAAGGTGTGGCTCTCGCGGCCCGCCATGCCGGCATGCCTTGTTCCGTGATGGTGATCGACACCGCGCCGCAGGCCAAGCTCGACGCCATCCGCCGACTGGGCGCGACCATCGTGCCGGCTACGTACGACGAATGCTGGACGACCGTCCAGACGCACGGCTCCCCACGCATGCGAGGCCGGTTCATCCACCCGTTCGACGACGACCAGTTCATCGCGGGAAACGGGACGCTGGGTCTCGAAATCCTCGAAGATCTGCCAGAGGTTGACGTCGTCGTCGCGTCCGTCGGCGGCGGCGGCCTCTTGAGCGGAGTCGGCTCGGCCATACGCGGACGAAAGCCCAACGTGAAGATCGTCGCGGCCGAGCCGGAGACGGCGGCACCGTTGGCCGTGTCGCTGCGGAACGGCCGGGCCAGCTGGTTCGAGGGCTGGCGCGCGTCGTTCGTCGATGGCGCCGGTGGCAAGTCGGTGCTGCCGACGATGTGGCCGCTGTTGTCGTCGCTGGTCGCAGAATCGATCGTCGTGCCGCTGTCGGAGATCGCGGTGGCGATGAAATTGATCGCTGAGCGGTGTCACGTGATCGCGGAAGGCGCCGCGGCGTGCGCGGTCGCGGCTGCTCTCAGTGGTCAGGTTCACGGCCGCATCGTCGCAATCGTGTCAGGCGGAAATATCGACCTCTCAACGTTCGCGCGATTGGTGAGCGCGTGCGATGAAGACGCGCGCGCGTAAATGCAAAATGCAAGATGCAAAATGCAAAAGGTGTCCTCGGCCCTTCGGTTGGCGTCCCCATTTTGCATTTTGAATTTTGCATTTTGAATTTCGAGGATTCGCATTGACCCCATTGCCCGACCGGATCAGCCGACTCGAGGCCCTGGCGAAAGATTTGTGGTGGAGCTGGATTCCCGACGCACGGGAAGTGTTCCGCCGTCTCGATTACGCCGTCTGGCGGCTGACCGCTCACAACCCCGTTCGGATGTTGCAGGTACTGCCAGCGGAGACGCTCGCGCGCGCGGCGTCCGATCCCGACTGGCTGGCCATGTACGATCGCGCACTGGCGCGACTCGATGCGGCCAGAGCGGCCCACAACACGTGGTGCGAGAGTCACTGCCCGGAGCTCGGCGGCAAATCGATCGCCTACTTCTCGGCGGAGTTCGCGCTGCACCAATCGCTGCCGATCTACGCCGGCGGCCTGGGCGTGCTTGCCGGCGATCACTGCAAGGAGTCGAGCGACCTCGGTGTGCCGCTGATCGGCGTCGGGTTCATGTATCCGCAGGGTTACTTCCACCAGACGCTGACTGCCGACGGCTGGCAGCAAGAGGTGTACGAGAAGCTCACGTGGACAGCGGCGGCGATCGAGCCTGCCATCACGCGCGAAGGGAAACCGTGCATTACGGCGGTTCCGCTCGGCAACCGCACTGTGCTCGTCGCGGTGTGGCGCGTGCGATTGGGCCGCGTCACGCTGTATCTGCTCGACACCGATCTCGAGGAGAACGCGCCGTGGGATCGCGAGCTGTCGGCGCGGTTGTATGGCGGCGACCGCGAGACCCGCGTGCAGCAGGAGATCATCCTCGGGATCGGCGGCGTCCGCGTGCTCAAGGCGATGGGGGTGCAGCCGGCGGTGTATCACCTCAACGAGGGCCATGCCGCGTTCGTCGTCCTGCAACGAATTCGCGATCTCTGCGAGACGGGGTCGAGCTTCGACGATGCGTTGGAAGACGTGCGGCGGACGACGGTCTTCACCACGCACACGCCGGTGGCGGCGGGGCACGACGCGTTTCCGTTCCATCTCGTCGAAACGCACCTCGCCGGCGCATGGGGCGACCTTGGCGCGCACCGCGAGCGGTTTTTCGCGCTCGGCCACTTCGACAACGGCGGCGGTCCGATGTTCAACATGACCGCGCTGGCGATGCGCACCAGCGCCGCGATCAACGGCGTCAGCGAGCTCCACGGCGAAGTCACGAAGCAGATGTGGCAGTCGATCTGGCCTGGCACCCCGTTCGACCAGCTGCCCATTCGTTCGATCACGAACGGCGTCCACGTGCCGACGTGGATGTCCTCCGAGATCGGCAAACTGCTCGAGCGCTATGTCGGGCCCGACTGGCTCGATCGGCACGACGATCCAGCCGTGGCCGATCGCGTGCTCGACATTCCCGACGAAGAGTTGTGGGCGGCGCGGCAGTCGTTGCGCGCGTTCCTCTTCAACTTCATCCGCGAGCGCGCGCGCACGCGATGGACGCAGGAGCGGGTCAGCGCGGCGCGCATCGTCGCCGCCGCGACGATGTTCGATCACAACACGTTGACGATCGGCTTCGCGCGCCGCTTCACCGGCTACAAGCGCGCGGAGCTGATCTTCACCGACTCCGAACGGCTGGCGCGGATTCTGACGCAGCCGGGGCGGGCCGTGCAGATCGTGTTCGCCGGCAAGGCGCACCCAGCCGACGATGTCGGGAAACACGCGCTGCAGCGGATTTACCGCCGCGCGCTCGATCCGCTGTTCGGTGGACGGATCGGCTTCGTCGACGATTACGATCTGCACGTCGCGCACTATCTCGTGCAGGGCTGCGACGTCTGGCTCAATAATCCGAGGAAGCCGCTCGAGGCGAGCGGCACCAGCGGCATGAAAGCGGCCATCAACGGAACGCCGCACATGTCGATCGGCGACGGATGGTGGGCCGAAGGGTTCACCGGCGACAACGGCTGGCTGATCGAGGGGCAGGCCGATCCCAACGATCACGGCGCACAGGACTGGGCGGACGTGCAGGCGCTCTACAAACTGCTCGAGGAGCAGCTCGTCCCGACGTTCTACGATCGCGATGATCTCGGAGTCCCGCGGCGATGGATGCGGATCGTGAAGGAATCGATCCGGACCGTGCTGCCGAGATTCACTGCGCGACGAATGGTGAAAGACTACGTCCGCGACATGTACTTGCCCGCGGTACGCCGCGAAACTGTCACACGATAGCCACAACAGAGGCTCTAGGCTTTGAGCGCTCGGCTCTGGGCTGCCCACCGCCAAAAGCCAAGCGCCCAGAGCCACGTTCTGAGTGCATACTTCGTCTAACCCTGGCGAGGTGACGATGCCGCGAACAGCAACAGCCACGTTCGTCGTTCTTCTCGCGGTGGTGGTGACGAGTCGTCCCACTCCCGCCGCCGGCCCCCCTAACGACCGCGCCGCCGTGGAGCATGCGCTGAACCGGCTGACATTCGGTCCACGCGCCGGCGAGATCGAACGAGTGCAGAAGATTGGGCTCGCCACGTGGATCGATCGGCAGCTCTCACCATCCAACATCGACGACTCGGCGCTGACCCCGCGATTGCCCGCGCTGCCGGACCGGCCGGATATCGATTCGCCACAGCAGGCGCGCCGGTACGGGCGCGAGGCCGTTCAGGTGCTCGCCGCGGCCAAGATGATGCGCGCCGTCTACAGCGAGCGTCAGCTCGAAGAAGTGCTCGTCGACTTCTGGTTCAACCACTTCAACGTCTTCGCCGGCAAAGGACGGACGAGTCTCTTCATCCCGGACTACGAACGCGAGGCGATTCGTCCGCACGTGCTCGGGAAGTTCCGCGATCTGCTCGGCGCGACCGCCAAGAGTCCGGCGATGCTGTTCTATCTCGACAACTGGCTGAGCGCGGATCCTGAAGGCGCGGCGCGGCTCGCCTCGGAACGCGAAGAGCGCCGGAGCGCTCGCGGACTGCCGCCGCCGCAGAATGCGCAACAGCGCCGCGGGCTCAACGAGAACTACGGGCGTGAGCTGCTCGAGCTGCATACGCTCGGCGTTGACGGCGGTTACACACAGCAGGACGTGATCGAGGTCGCGCGCGCGTTCACGGGCTGGACGATCGGGCCGCCGGAGCCGGCCGGAGGACGTCGTGGGCTCGCCCGTCGTCGTGGGCGGGCGCAGGCCGCACCGGCGATGGACGTCAATCCTGCCGACGCACAGTTCCGGTTCATTCGCGCTCTCCACGATTCGGGGGAGAAGGTCGTGCTCGGCCATCGCATCACCGGCGGCGGTGGGATCGAAGACGGTGAGCGCGTGCTCGACATCGTGGCGGCGCATCCGGCGACGTCGCGACACATCGCGACCAAGCTCGCGCGGCGCTTCGTCAGCGACGATCCTCCTGCGGCTCTGATCGATCGCGTCGCGAAGCGCTTCCGGGAGACCGACGGGAATCTGCGCGAAGTCGTCCGGGCGGTGGTCACGTCGCCGGAGTTCTTCGCCGCAAACGCGCGTCGAGCCAAGATGAAGACGCCGCTCGAGTTCGTGACCAGTGCCGTGCGTGCGACAGGACGCGACGTCGCCGACGCGAGACAGATGCTGCGCGCGCTGCAACAACTCGGCATGGCGCCATATATGTGTCAGCCGCCGACCGGATACGACGACATCGCGGAGACGTGGATCACGGCGGGCGCGCTGGTCACGCGGATGAACGTCGCGCAACAGATCGCCGGAGCCGACCGCGTGACCCTGATTGGCGGACCGGAGTTTCAAAGACGGTGAATCGACGTGATCTTTGATTAGTGATTAGTGATTCGTTGTTGATTGACGATTGCTGAATGTTGATTGAAGGCTGAGACACGGAGGCGCGCGCTATTCGACAATGGACAGAAACGCCATGCTCTCAAGACGCGTTTTCATCAAGTCGGGGTCGGTTGCTCTCCTTTCGCTTGGCTTCGCACCTTCGTTCCTGGCGCGAGCCGCCGAAGGGGCAACGGCTCGCAAGCGGCTGCTGATCGCGATCTTCCAGCGCGGCGCCGTCGACGGGCTGAACATGGTCGTGCCGTACGGCGAGGCCGACTACTACGCGTTGCGCCCGTCGATCGCGATTCCCCGTCCGGGAGCGGCCGACGGCGGCATCGATCTCGACGGCTTCTTTGCGCTCCATCCGCGCATGAGCGGGCTCAAGCCGCTGTGGGACAACGGATCTCTCGCGATCGTCCACGCGTGCGGCTCGCCAGACGTGACACGCTCCCACTTCGACGCGCAGGACTACATGGAGACGGCGACGCCCGGCGTGAAGAGCACACGCGACGGCTGGCTGAACCGCTACCTGCAGGCGACCGGCGCGGAGACCTCGCCGCTGCGCGGCGTCGCGGTGGCGCGCCAGATGCCCCGTTCGCTGCAAGGCCGCGCGCCGACGTTGGCCGTGGGCAACATCGAGTCGTTCGACGTGCGCGGCGGCATGGCCGCCGAGCGGCAGCTCGAAGACGCCTTCGCGGATTCGTCGAGTTCGCTGCTCAGTGGCAACGCGAAGGCGGCGTTCGAAGCGATGCGCACGCTGCGCCAGGCCGGCGGCGGCTCCTATCAGCCAGCGGCCGGCGTCGACTATCCGCGCTCGCCGTTCGGCCAGGCCCTGCAGGAGATCGCGCGCGTCGCCAAGGCCGATGTCGGTCTCGAGATCGCATTTGCCGAAGCGTCGAACTGGGATCATCACGTCGCCGAGGGCGGCACTCAGGGTCAGATCGCGCAGCGGCTCGACGACTTCTCGCGCGGACTCGCCGCGCTCGCCGCCGATCTCGGCGAGAGGCTCGCCGACACGGTGATCCTCACGATGTCGGAGTTCGGCCGCGCGGTCGCCGAGAACGGCAATCGCGGTACCGACCACGGCCACGGCAACGCGATGCTCCTCATCGGCGGACCGGTGAAAGGACGGTCGGTCTACGGGCGGTGGCCCGGGCTGGGCGCGCCGCAGCGGTTCGAGGGGCGCGACCTCGCGGTCACCACCGACTTCCGGGATGTGTTCGCCGAAGTCGCGACACGACACCTTTCGTTGACATCCGAAGCGGTCGCGCGGGTATTCCCGCGTTACACCGTTGGCACAACGCTCGGGATCATCCGGGCGTGACCGGCGCCCCCGACCGGCGCCGGTCCGTCTGAAGCCGGACACGACGTCTCGTCGCGAAATATAATCAAGGGATGCCGCCCAGGAAATCCAACCTGGCCAAGACGAAGTGCGCGCTCTGCGGGTCCAAAGAGGTCTCGGAGCCGCGCGGCGAAGAGCGCTACTGCCGCGACTGCTGGGAAAAGAAGATCGCCGTCGAGGAGATCGTCGCCCGCGAGTTCGCGCTCAAGCGCTACATCCGCGCCCACAGTGCCGAGAAGTACCTCGTCTATCACTCGACCATCAAGCGCCCCTGCGGCCAGATCATCGTCGTCGACGACGGCTACGACCTGTTCCTGTCGATGATTCTCTACCCCAACTTCCAATGGGATGAGCCTGCCTACCACCTCGAGGGCGACCCCGAGGGGCGCACGTTTGCCGAAGTGCTGGTGGACGTCGTCGCGACCGAGGTCATCGAGCCGTGGGGCGGCGGGAAGTGGCACCTCGAGATCTTCCGTTCGGCCAGTCCGGAACCCGAGGACTGGAACGGCGAGATGTAAATGGGGCTATTGAAGAGCCCTGTATATAATTGCGGCGCGTTCTTGGGGGAGGTCACATCATGAGCGGTCAGAGACGTACGTTCCTGACTCTAGTAGGCGTCGTGTTCCTGGCGGGCGGAATCGCAGCCGAGCAGGCGAAACCAGCCGTAGCACCGCCGGCAGCCACGACACAGAAGCCGAACGACGAAGGCGCTGCCCCGTCGGGCAAGCTCGTCGCGCCGGTGCGCGGCGAGGCGGAACTCGGTTACACGAAACCGGCCGTCAAGAACGACGGCAAGTTCCTCACCACGACGATGAAAGTGAAGAACTTGTCCAAGGGCGCGATCGCCGGCCTGAAAATCGACGAGTTCTGGTACGACAAGGACGGCAATCCCATCAGCGGCTCGCAGTCGTTCCGATACCGCAAGCCCCTGCAGCCGGGCGAGGTCATCGACGTGACGCTGAAGGTGCCCGTGATCGCCGCGATGAAAACCGGCCGGAACCAGTACAAGTTCGAGCACGCCAACGGCAAGATCAAGCCGACGCTGCTGCCGAAGCTGTAAGGTAACGGAGATTGCGGAGGGAACGGATTCACAGGAGAAACGAAGGAACGGAGTTCTTTTAGCCCAAAGACTGTTCCGTTGCTCCGTTTCTCCTGTTGATCCGTTATCTCCGTAACCTCCGTTGCCTCAGAGTGGTCACTTCACTCGAATCTGAATGTCGCGGCTCGTCGTCGAGACGTCCTTGGTCCGCGACTGCCCTTCGACGTGGAGGACGTACAGACCCGGTGCGACGTCCTCGAGTGGCATGCGCGCGCTGAAGCCATAGCCGCCGCTGCCACCCTGCAGTTCCGATGACGATCGTTGGTCCATCACGGTGCGCACGACGGTGCCGCCTTCCGCGCGCAGTTCGGCCTTGAAATCGAGCATGTGCACGGGTGCGCCTGGCTTGCTCTCATAGAATTCAGCGAATAGCGCAATCTCGTCATCGCGCGCGAACTCGCGCGTCGTCGTCGGCGGCCCGGGCAGATAGTCGCCCAACGGATTCTTGGGACGGATCGTCGGCGCTTCAGCGCTGGCGCGCGACGTGATCGAGACGCCGCTCATCGAGAACGGCTCCTTCTGGAAATCGGGCACGTCGAGGTCGTACAACACGCTGCCGGTCGTGCCCGCCTTGTTCGACACCGCGACGCGCATCTGATAGCGCCCCGGCGGCAGGTTGACCTGCGACACCATCCGGAAGCCGCGGCTCTTCACGCGTGCGAACGTATCGGGCTTCATGGCCAGGTTGACCGTCTGACGATCGCCTGGATAGACCTTGCCCTTCGAATCGGTGGCGCTGTTCAGGAATTCAATCTGCTCGACGTAGGTGCCGTCCTTCTCGACGAAATCGAGTCCGTTCACGTCGATCTCGACGGCAAACGCCACCGAGGCATTGGGCGCCTGGCCCTTATAGGCCGCGGCAAACATCTTCATCGGTACGCCGGTCACGGGAAGCGGACTGCCGATCGCCGACGTCAAGGCAGGCGGAGTCGTCGATGCCGACGGCGGCGGCACTCGCCTGCCGCCGCGGGCTTCGTAGTAGCCTTTGCGCGCACGCACCTGCAGCCGCGGGTTCTTCACCTTCACCTCGATCTTCCGGAACCGGCCGTCGCGGCGCTCGTTCGGCGAGTAGTAGCCGAACAGGTAGTAGCTGCTGTTCTCGGTGACGATGCGATCGAACGCGCCGTCCATGTCGTTGCGATTGACGGCGGCGAAGCCGCCCGTGCTCGACGCCAGGACGCGAAGACTGTCCTGCGACAGCCGCAGCTCGTTCTGGATCGACCGGCTGTCGGCATCGCCGATGGTGCTGCTGGTGGTGATGAGATCCTCGTCGCCGGTCTGCAGTCCGCGCGGATCGATCGCGTAGATCGCCACGTTGCCGCGCGTGGCCGCGGCGATGGCGTCGTGTGTATCGAGCATCACCGACGACGCGGTCGCGCCGAGGACGCCGGTCGCCTCGTAGATGTCGTAGTCCACGCCTTCGCCGACGAGCAGCAGCGCCTTGCGGCGGCCGTGGACACCCGCCATGAACTCCGACAGCTTGCGGATGTTCGCCATCACCGATCGCGCGCGGAACGCCCGATCCATCTGGTCGACGTCGTCGCCGGGCTGCAACGTCCCCGAATCGGGGTTGACGCGGGCGCCCTCGATGCGCGTCAGCGTCGCCGACCGCAGCTTGCGGCCGACGAACTTGTCCACGGCCGCGAGCAACAGCCGGGTGTTGTTGGTGAAATCCTGCGAGGCCTCGGATCGACCAGTGAAGACGACCGCTGCCAGATCGTTCACGCCGAAGTTCTGCGAGAGAAACCGCCGCATCGACGCTTTCACGCGCGGCGTCCGCGTGAAGTCGGTGTGCACATCGTCGAGGACAACGAGGTAGATGCGGCCTTCCGAGTGCTCGTTGCTCTGGACGTCGGCTTCGATCGGTGCGGCGGTGAAGATCGGACGCTCGGTGCGTTCGATCGGGATGTTGACCAGCGAGAAGGACGAGATCTTCTGCGGTTTGCCGTCCTCGACCACCTCGAAATCGTCGGCGGTGAGCCCGGTGACCGGACGGCCCTGCGCATCGGTCACGATGGCGTCGACTTCAACGAAGTTGACTTCGACGCGGAACGTGACGGCTGGCTGCTGCGTTTGGGGCGCCGGCTGAGAGGGTGACGGCTGTTGCGCCGCGAGCAGGCCGGTTGCGGCAGTCAACAGGAGGGCGACCGTAAGTCGATATGTCATAGCTGGTTGAGCGGCGTGGCTGCCTCGATTATAGGTGCAACAGACTTTCAACTGGTCAGTCACGTCAGTAACAGATAGAGGGGTCTATACTGGCGGAGCCGGGGTTCGCGCCAGAGCCCCGGCCCGTGTGGAGGCGTGCCGAGCGACGAGCATGGGACTTGATGTAGCGGCAGTACAGCGCGCGCTGCGCGCGGCAAACCTGGACGGCTGGTTGTTGTACGACTTTCACGGGTCGAATCCGATTGCGGCACACCTGGCCGGGCTCACGAGCGGCGCGCACATGACGACGCGGCGGTGGTACTACCTGATCCCGGCCGAGGGCGAACCGCGCGGCCTGGTGCACGCCATCGAGCGGCACAATCTCGATCAGCTCCCCGGTGAAAAACAGGTTTACGCAGGGCGGCGGCAGCTCGAGGACGGGCTTACCCACCTGCTCGCCCGTGTCCGCCGTATCGCGATGGAGTACTCGCCGTACTGCGCGATCCCCTACTTGTCAAGGCTCGACGCCGGCACGGCTGAAGCGATCCGCGCGAAGGGAGTTGAAATCCTGTCGTCGGGAGATCTCGTCCAACAATTCGAGGCGGCGTGGACGCCAGCGCAGCTGGCGACACACCGCACGGCCTCGGCAGCGTTGTACCGCATCAAGGATCGCGCATTCGACGTCGCGGCGACGGCGCTCCGTGCGGGTCGCAGGTTGACCGAGTACGATCTGCAGCAGCACATGGTGGAGTGGTTCGAGGACGAGGGTCTGGTCAGCGATTCGGCGCCGGTCGTGGCGATCGGCGGCAATGCCGGCGACCCGCACTACCTCCCGAGCGAACGGCAGGCGCGTCCAATCGTCGCCGACCAGGTCCTGCTGCTCGATCTGTGGGGGAAGACGCGGGAGGCAGGGTCGGTGTTCGCGGACATCACGTGGGTCGGCGTGACGAGTCCACGGGTACCGGACGAGGCCGCTCGAGCGTTCGACGCGGTCGCGGCGGCACGTGATGCCGCGGTGGCGCTCGTCGAGACTGCCGTCGCGAGTGGACGCGACCTGCACGGATGGGAGGTCGATGACTCGGCGCGGCGCGTACTGGAGCAACGGGGCTACGCGGACCGCATCCTGCACCGCACCGGGCATAGCCTGGGAGAGCTCGTGCACGGAAATGGCGTGCACATGGACGACTACGAGACGCACGACGATCGGCGGCTGCTGCCCGGGACGGGCTTCACGGTTGAGCCCGGTCTCTACTTCGACACATTTGGTGTGCGAACGGAGATCAACGTCTATAGGGGCGAACGGGAAGCACTCGTCACGGGGGCCCGGCAGGCGGAAATCGTCACGCTACTGTGAAGACCGGTTTGGTTCGAAACTTGAGTAAGTCAGCCGAAGAAGAGGTGTGGAGGCATTCATGTCCAACCGAGGAATGACCTGGTTTTACGCGCTGTTGATTGCGACGACCTCGGCCGCCGCGGCGCTGGTGCTCGCGTCACGCCTGGGGCTGGCGCCGGAGTCGTCGGCTCAGACGACGGCACTTCCCGTTCAGAACAGCGCGCCGATCACCGGCCCCCTGAACGCGACAACGTTCCGCGAGATCGCGAAGGCGGCGACACCAGCGGTGGTCAACATCAAGACCGAATCGCGCCAGCGCACGCAGGACCTCAGCGACTTCTTCGGCGGCGGAGGTGATCTGTTCGATCGCTTCTTCGGTGGCCCTCAGCAGCGAAACCCGCGACAACAGCCGCGGCAGCGCGATCAACTGGTACAGGCCGCCGGCACCGGCTTCATCATCGACAAGGCCGGTCTCATCCTGACCAACAACCACGTCGTCGAAGGCGCGACGCGCATTCGCGTGTCGCTCTACGGTGAGGACGAGGATCAGGAATACGACGCGAAGATCATCGGACGCGATCCACTCACCGATAGCGCCTTGATCGAGTTGACCGAGAAACCTGATCACGCGCTGCCGGTCATGGCGTTCGGCGACTCTTCGAAGCTCGAGCCGGGCGACTGGGTGATGGCCATCGGCAACCCGTTCAATCTGGCGCACACCGTGAGCGTCGGCGTCATCAGCGCGACCGAACGTCCGTTCGAGGTCGCCGACAATCGCTTCGCGCAAGTGCTGCAGACCGACGCCGCGATCAATCCGGGCAACTCCGGCGGTCCGCTCTTGAACGTCCGTGGCGAAGTCGTCGGCATGAACACGGCGATTATTGCCGACGGACGTCAGTCCGGGAACATCGGCATCGGCTTCGCGATTCCGATCAACACCGTTCGCGATCTGCTGCCGCAGTTGCGGACGGGCAAGGTCTCGCATGGCCGCATCGGCGTGTCCGTCGGCATCGTGCCGCGCAATGCGGTCGACGAGATGGGGCTGAAGGATCGCAAGGGTGCGGTCGTCAGCTCGGTCAGTCCCGGCGGCGCGGCGGCCAAGGCCGGCATGGAGCCGGGCGACGTGATCGTGTCGTATAACGGCAAGCCGGTGAACGGCCGCGACGAGCTCGTGCGCATGGTCGTGGCGACGAAGCCGAATACCACCGTTCCGGTTCGCATCATCCGCGACGGCAAGGATCGGACGGTCAGCGTGACTGTCGAAGAGCTCGATCTCGAGGCCGAAGGCAATCTCGCACGCGGCGGCGGTCGCGACCGCGGCGACAGCAACGACCCGGCGCAGGAGACCAGCGCTGGTTTCGGTCTGTCGCTCTCGAACGTCACGGCTGACGCGGCCCGTCGTCTGAAGCTCGATGACACGAAGGGCGCCCTGATTCAGGAAGTGGAACCGGGTAGCCCGGCCGCACGCGCGGCGCTGCAGCCTGGCGACGTGATCGTGCGGGTCGGACGCACGCCGGTGGCGAGCGCAACCGACGCCTCGCGCGAGCTGAGCCGTGTGCCCGCGAAGGGAACGGCTTTGCTCCGAGTCGTCCGGGGAGGCACGGAGACTTTCGTACCCGTCACGAAGGACTGAGCGTCGCTCGCCATTTCACCAACGCATCAGCGTTGGCCGACATCGAGACATGGAGCCCCCGTCGCTCGCGCGGCGGGGGCTTTGATTCTTTGAGCACGGTTGGACCTCCTTTTCGCGTAGACTGCGTAGCCTGCTGAATGCCGGGCCCCAGAAGGCCCGGCCCACACTGCCCACAAGCGGAACTGGAGCCCGATGCTCGAACGCGAAGTCAAGCTCCCATTCGGGAGCCCGGCCGAAGCCAGGCAAGCGATTATCGCTGCCGGGGCAGCCCCGCTCCGTTGTCGCCGATTCCAGGAAGATGCGCTGTTCGATACCGACGATGAGTCGCTGCGCCGGCGCGGCTGCACATTGCGCGTCCGCGCCGACTCAGGACGCAGCCTGCTGACATTCAAAGGGCCGGTCCAGCCCGGGCCGATGAAAGCACGCGAAGAGCACGAGACGGTCGTCGGCGACGGCGACGTGCTCATTCACCTGCTCCAGTCGCTCGGCCTGCACGTGTGGTTTCGGTATCAGAAGTTCCGCGAAGAGTTCGCTGCCGAAGACGCGACGATTGCCCTCGACGAAACGCCGATCGGGACGTTCGTCGAGATCGAAGGCGGCGAGCGAGCCATTCTCGGGCTCACCCAGGCGCTCGGACGAACCCCGGACGATTTCATTCTCGATTCTTACCGCGGACTGTTCCTCACACGGCGCGACGAGTTCGGCCTGCAGGGCACGAACATGGTTTTCGCCGACGAATGGTCCCTGCGCTAGTGCTGACGGCGGGTCTGGCGACGCGGCTGCGGCCGTTATCGCTGGTCCGCGCGAAAGCCGCCCTGCCGGTCGCCGGCGTCCCGCTGATTCATCGCATTCTGATCCGACTCGCCTCGGCAGGGGTGCGCGATGTCGTGCTCAACCTGCACCACCTGCCGCACACGTTGACGGCCATCGTCGGTGACGGCAGCGACCTCGGCATGCGCATCCGGTATTCGTGGGAAACTCCGGTGCTCGGCTCGGCTGGTGGCCCGCGTCGCGCGGTCCCGCTGCTTGCCCAAAGCGGATCGACGTTCCTCATCGTGAACGGCGATACGCTGACCGACGTCGACGTGGAGGCCCTCGTCGCCGACCATCGGCGATCGGGGGCGCTCGCGACTCTTGCTGTGATCGACAACACGGAATCGGACAAGTACGGAGGCGTACTGGTCGACGCGGAGGGCGTCGTCGCGGGATTCGTAAAGCGCGGTTCTGCACAGCCATCGTTCCATTTCGTCGGCGTCCAGGTCGCCGAGGCAGCGGCGTTCGCCTCGGTGCCACCGGATACGCCGTACGAAACGTTTGCCGCGCTCTACCCCGCTTTGATGGCCGGCCGTCCCGGCTGTGTCCGCGCGTTCTTCTCGCCGTCCGAGTTCTTCGACATCGGCACGCCCGCCGACTACCTGGAGACCTCGCTGCTGCTGGCGGACCGCGAACGGACGAGCCTGATCGGTCGCGCGCAGGTCGGTCACGGCGCCCGCATCGACCGCTCGATCCTGTGGGATGACGTCGTCGTCGGAACCGGCTCGATGCTGCGCGAGTGCATCGTCACTGATGGTGTGCACGTGCCGGCCGATACTTCATGGCATGGGGTCACGATCCGCGTCGCCACAGGTGAGCTCGCGTCCGGAGAAAGACGGATCGACGACCTCGCGATCGCCAGCCTCTGAAAGCGCGATGACCGACCCGATCCGCGCGCGCATCGATCGCTATCTCGCGGAGGCGGGGCTCGCCGCGGGGAATCCGCGTGTCGTCCCATTGACCGGTGATGCCTCCGACCGGAAGTACTTCCGTGTGCTGTTGCGTGAAGCTCCGTCGCAGGTTCTGGCGGTCCATCCTCAGGAGATCGACTTCGAGCGTCTGCCCTTTGCCAACGTCGCGAAGCTGATGAGCGCGATGCCGGTGCCGGTCCCGGCGATTCTCGGCCACTCGAATCCGCTCGGGATCATCGCGCTGCGGGATCTCGGCGACGTGACGTTGCAGGCGCATCTCGGGGCGGCGTCGCGTGCCGAGCACGCGGCGCTCTACCGCGAGGCGGTGATGTTGATCGACACGTTACAGCGGCGGGGCGCCGAGCTCGCGTCACCGGACTACGTGCCGTACGGGATCGCGTTCGATGTCGAGAAGCTGACGTGGGAGCTGCAGTTCTTCACGAAGCACTTCCTCGAGGCGTATCGCGGCGCGGTGCTGACTCCGGCTTCGCGAGAGGCGCTCGCGCGCGAGTACGCCGTGATCGCCGAGGAACTGGCCGGCGAAGCCCGCGTGTTGTGCCACCGCGATTATCACAGCCGCAATCTGATGCTGCACGAGGGGCGCCTCTACATCATCGACTTCCAGGACACCCGAATGGGTCCGGACACCTACGATCTGGTGTCGCTGCTTCGCGATTCGTATGTCGAGTTCACCGAGCCGCAGATCGACGAGCTAATTGCGTTCTTCCTGGCCCTGCGTGGCATCGGTGTCGCCTCGAGCCCGGAGGGGGCCCACTTCCGGCGCCGCTTCGATCTAATGGCGCTGCAGCGCAATCTGAAGGCGCTGGGGACGTTCGGCTTCCAGACGGCCACGCGTAACAATCCCGTGTACATCCAATACATCCCCCGCACGCTGACCTACGCACGCTACAACATGGACCGCCACGCGCGATTCGGTCGGCTGCGTGAGCTCCTCGCTGAACACCTGGAAGAACTGCGTTAAGCGGTCATCGCGGCGGCTAAAGCCGCCGCTCTACGGTACAATTTTGGTTTGGGTCCGTCGCGTCCGCGCGGACCTGCCTCCTCATGAATCGCTTCGGCATCTCGACGCATCTCTTCCACGAACATCGATTGACTCGGGAGCACCTGGTCCACATTGCGGCGCACGGGTTCGACGCGATCGAGCTGTTCGCGACGCGGACGCACGTCGACTACCACGATGCGGACGCGGTGACCGAGCTGGCCGAATGGCTTGCGGACACACGCCTCGAGCTGCACTCGGTGCACGCGCCGATCGTGGAGAGCCTGAAAGACGGCAAGTGGGTCGGCTCGTTCTCGAATGCATCCTCGGACGACGCGCGCCGCAAAGCGGCGCTCGTCGAAACGGAAGCCGCGCTGAGCATCACGAGACAGATTCCGTTTCGATATCTCGTGCTCCATCTCGGCATGCCGACGGTGGAGCGCGTTCCTCCGGGCGACAACCAGCCCGGCGCCGCGCGGCGCAGTCTCCAAGACATCGCCGAGCTCGCCGGACGCGTCGGCGTCGGGGTGGCGGTGGAGGTCATTCCCAATCCTCTGTCCAGCGCCGATGCCCTGGCGCACTTGATCGAGGACGAGCTCGAAGGTCTCGACATCGGCGTGTGTCTGGATTACGGGCACGCCCATCTGATGGGCGACGTCGCCGAAGCGGTCGAAACGTTGTCGGGCCACCTGTGGACGACCCACGTGCACGACAACGGCGGAAAACGCGACGAGCATCTGCTGCCCTATGCCGGTACGATCGACTGGGACGCGGCGATGATGGAGACGCAGAAAGTCGGCTACGACGGCGTGCTGATGTTCGAGGTCGCCGATACCGGCGATCCGATCGCAGTGTTGAAAGGCGCCGTGAAGGCGCGCGAGCGGTTGGAGAAGACGTTCGTGACCTTCTGACGCGCGTAATTCAGAATGCAGAATTCAGAAATGCAGACACTGAGTCGTCGCAGCGTACGAGTGGAGTCCGCCGCGCATTCCACCCCACTGCTACGCGTTTCGCACTGTCTGAATTCTGCATTTTGAATTCTGAATTACGTGCCCTAGAAGGCCGCGTGCCCGGGCGTCCGCGGAAATGGAATCACATCCCGGATGTTCGCCATCCCGGTCGCGTAGATGATCGTCCGCTCGAGACCGAGGCCGAAGCCGGCGTGCGGCACGGTGCCATAGCGGCGGAGATCGCGGTACCACCAGTACGCGTTGGGATCGAGGTGGAGTTCGGCCAGCCGGCGATCGAGCTGGTCGAGCCGCTCTTCGCGCTGTGAACCGCCGATGATCTCGCCAATGCCGGGCGCGAGCACATCCATCGCCGCGACCGTCTTGCCATCGTCGTTCTGCCGCATGTAGAAGGCCTTGATCTCCTTCGGGTAGTTCATCACGACCACGGGCGCCTTGACGTAGTCCTCGGTGAGCCAGCGCTCGTGTTCGGACTGGAGGTCCATGCCCCAGTGAACCGGGAACTCGAAGGTCTTCCCGCTCTTCTCGAGCGCGGCGATCGCGTCCGTGTACGACATCCGCGTGAACTGCGACGTGACGAACCCTTCGACCCGGGCGACGCACGTCTTGTCGATACGATCGGCGAAGAACTTCATGTCGTCGCCGCGCTCGTTCAGCACCGCGCCGAGGATGTACTTCAGAAACAATTCGGCCAGGTCGGCGTCGGCGGCCAGATCGGCGAAGGCGATCTCGGGCTCGACCATCCAGAACTCGGCCAGATGGCGGCTGGTGTTGCTGTTCTCGGCGCGGAAGGTCGGCCCGAAGGTGTAGACCTTCGAGAGCGCCAGACAATACGTCTCCACGTTGAGCTGACCGCTGACGGTGAGAAACGCCTCCTTGCCGAAGAAGTCCTGCGCAAAATCGGTGCGGCCTTCTGGTGTCCTCGGGACGGCGCTCAGATTGGCGATATCGAGCGTGCTCACGCGGAACATCTCGCCGGCGCCTTCGGCGTCGCTGGCGGTCACGATCGGCGTGTGCACCCAGAAGAAGCCGTGCTCGTGGAAGAAGCGGTGGATCGCCATGCTGAGACAATGACGCACGCGAGCCACGGCGCCGAGCGTGTTCGTCCGCGGCCGCAGGTGGGCCACCTCGCGCAGATACTCGAAGGAGGCGCGCTTCGGCTGAATCGGATAGCCCTCGGGATCGTCCACCCACCCGACCACTTCGACCTGGTCGGCCTGGACCTCGACGGCCTGGCCTTGACCCTGGCTCTGGACTAGCGTCCCCGTGGCGATCACGGCACAGCCCGAGGTCAATCGCTTGACGTCACTCTCGTAATTGGGCAACTGCGCTGGCGCAACGACCTGAATCGGATCGAAGCAGGAGCCGTCGTGCAGGTGGATGAACGACAAACCCGCTTTCGAATCGCGACGCGTACGGACCCAGCCGCGTACGGTGACGTGAGTTCCAACGGGTATCCGGCCCTTGAGGAGGCCGGAAATGTCGGTGTAATCGGCGGTGGGCATGCGCGTACCGTATCCTAGATCGGTCCCCTGAATAACTGAGACCGCGACCAAATGAAGATTGGCATGGTGTCCCTCGGCTGCCCCAAGAACCTCGTCGACTCCGAGGTGATGCTGGGGCTCGCGCAGCAGCAGGGGCATCAGCTCACCCGCAATGCGGCCGATGCCGACGTGCTCGTCGTCAACACATGTGCGTTCATCGACAAGGCCAAGCAGGAATCGATCGACACGATTCTCGAGATGGCGGAGCACAAGAAGACGGGGGCATGCAAACGGCTGATCGTCACCGGCTGCATGGCGGAGCGCTATCGCGACGAGCTGCGCGCGCAGATTCCCGAGATCGATGCGGTGCTGGGGACGAGTGAAGTTCCTGGGATCGTCGATGCGATCGGCTCGGGGAACGGGGGGTGTGACTCGCGGCAGGCCTACACTGTCCCGTTACTGCGGTCGAACGGCCAGCCGGTCGTCATGAGACCGGCCGAGGCGACGCACTCTTCGCAAGCGTCGCCGAGTCTCGTCCGCCTACGTGCGTCCACAGATGCGCACTCCGGCGAGACCTCGCCGGAGCCTTGGCGTAGACGGGCCGTAGCGGAACGCGAAGGCGGAGGACTTCCAACCTACCTGTACGACTCAAACACACCGAGACTGCTCGCGACTCCGCGGCACTACGCCTACGTGAAAATCGCCGAGGGCTGCGACTACAAGTGCGCGTTCTGCATCATCCCGACGCTGCGCGGCCATTACCGCAGCCGGCCGATCGAATCGATCGTCACGGAGGCCGAGCGGCTCGCGGCCTCCGGCGTGAAGGAACTGCTGCTCATCTCGCAGGACACCAGCTTCTACGGCAACGACCGCGGCGAGCGCGGATCGCTCGCGCGGCTGCTCCGCGCGCTCAACCGTGTTCCCGGGCTCGAGTGGATCCGGATGCTGTACCTCTACCCGACGACGATCGGGGACGAGGTGCTCGACGCGATCGCGGAGAGTCCCAAGGTCTGCCGCTACATCGACCTTCCGCTGCAGCACGCCTCGGACCCGGTGTTGAAGCGAATGAAGAGGCCTGGAACACGCGCGAGCTACGAGCGCCTGCTCGACCGGATCCGCACCCGTCTTCCCGGCGTCACATTGCGTACGACCTTCATCGTCGGATTCCCGGGCGAGACCGACGCCGACCACGCCGAGCTCGAGTCCTTCGTCCAATCGATCGGGTTCGACCACGTCGGCGTCTTCACCTACTCGCACGAAGAGGGCACGACGGCGCATGAGCTCGAGGACGACGTGCCGGCGGCCCTGAAGCGGCGGCGGCAGTCGGCAGTCATGCGGCTGCAGAAGCGCATCGTCCAACGGGCCCAGCGGACCAGGGTGGGCACGCGCGCCCGCCTGCTGGTGGACGGCCCCTCGGCCGAGCACGACCTGGTCCTCCGAGGGCGGCTGGAAGGCCAGGCGCCGGACATCGACCCCCTGGTCTACTTGACGGAATGCGACCCATCGACCGTCCCGGTGGGCCAGTTCGTCGAGGCGGAGATCGTCGGAAGTCGTGGTTACGACCTCCTCGCCCGACCGGCCGCGCTCGACTAGCTTGGTGGCCGGTCGTCTCGCCGAAGCAGCCGCGAAGCGGATGCGTAGGCGGACCACCCCTAGTGGCCCGGGAGCGCAGTCGCGTGCTATTCTTGAACGTTACCTAGGCGGAGGAACACTCCAAGTGGGCTCGTGCCCACTTTTTTTGTTTCAGCCCCAGCATGCAACAACCGCTGGAACAGATTCGGTCGATCGCCGAGCGGGTGGCCCGCTCGCGGGGCTTGGAAGTGTGGGACATCCAGAGCCGTCGCGAAACGGCCGGGCACGTAATACGGGTCTTTATCGACAGGCCTGGCCCTTCGGCGACGCCCGACGACAGCGTGAGCATCGAGGACTGTGAGCAGGTCAATCGAGAGATCGGCACGATCCTCGACGTCGAAGACCCGCTTCCCTTTGCCTACACGCTCGAGGTTTCGTCGCCCGGGCTGGATCGACCGCTGCGGACATCCGACGACTATCGTCGCTTCGCCGGACGTCTCGCGAAGGTCGTGGTGAGCGAACCGGTGGACAACCAGAAGGCGTTCGAGGGTCGGCTGCGGGGCGTCGAAGACGACGCCGTGCTGCTCGAGGCGCCCAACGGTCGGCAGCACCGCCTGCCCGTGCGGCTGATTGCGCGCGGTCGGCTCGAGGTCGAGTTTTAGCGGATGTGCCGATCGAGTAGGAACGGAACAAGATGCAGAACCCGTTGATGCAGACGATCGAGGCGCTCGCCAAGGAAAAAGGCATCGAGCCCGAGACGATCATCACCGCTATCGAGGACGCCGTCCTCACCGCGTCGCGGAAGTACTACAAGACCAACGAGAACCTGAAGACCCGCTTCAATCAGGAGACCGGACAGGTTGATCTCTTCGCCATCAAGCACATCGTCCCGGAAGTGACGAACGACGCGACCGAGATCTCGCTCAAAGAGGCGCAGGAGCTGTACGGCGACGAGGCGGAAGTCGACATGGAGATCGAGTTTCCGAAGCGCACCGACGTGCTCGGACGCATCGCCGCGCAGACCGCCAAGCAGGTGATCTTCCAGAAGGTGCGCGAGGCCGAACGCGAGAACGTGTTCGCCGAGTACAACGATCGCGTCGGCGAGGTCATCAACAGCACCGTGAAGCGGTTCGAGAACGGCGATCTGATCGTCGAAATCGGCCGTGTCGAAGCGGTGCTGCCGCGGAAGGAACAGTCGCGCGCCGAAAGCTACACGCCGGGCGAGCGCATCCGCGCTGTCATCAAAGGCGTGAGCCGCAGCGCGAAGGGGCCGCAGATCGTGCTGTCACGCACCGATCCGGCGCTGCTGATCAAGCTGTTCGAGCAGGAGGTACCGGAGATCTACGACGGCACCGTGATGATTCGCGGCGCCGTGCGCGAGGCCGGCGATCGCGCCAAGGTGGCGGTCTACTCGCGCGAACGCGATGTCGATCCCGTCGGCGCGTGCGTCGGCATGAAAGGGACGCGCGTGCAGGCGATCATCCGCGAGCTCCGCGGCGAGAAGATCGACATCGTCGAGTGGTCCGAGGATCCCGTGCTGTTCGTCACCAACGCGCTCAGCCCTGCCAAGGTGCAGCGCGTCTCGATCGTCGACGAGAGAGAGCGCGTGATGGAAGTGGTCGTCGAGGACAAACAGCTGTCGCTGGCGATCGGCAAGAAAGGACAGAACGTGCGGCTGGCGGCCAAACTGACCGGCTGGCGCATCGATATCAAGAGCGAGGAAGAGAAGCGGAAAGAAGTGGAAGCGCAGTTCGGCGCGCTCGAGGCGAATGTCGAGGGTGCCGAAGAGCCGGCAGCGGTAGCAGAGACGGCCGCCGATGATGTTGCTGCGGACAGCGGCGCTGCAGACAGCGCTGTCGAGAACGCCGCCGAAGGAAACGACGAAAAAGCGCAGAACACGTAGCGCGCGGGCTTGAGGCCCGCGCGGGCATAGGACATAGAGGAACAACGATTGTCCACGGTTCGGATCTATAAGGTCGCGGAGCTGCTCGACACCACGAGCCAGGAAGTGCTCGCACTGCTGAAGCGCGATCACGGCATCGAGCTGAAGAGCGCGTCGAGCACGATCGAAGAGGTCGTCGCGCGTTCCTTCGTCGAACGCGTCGCGCGGCAGCGCGGGATTTCGCTGCCCGGCGGCGACATGTTCGTCGAGCACGCCACGCCGGCGAAGGGCGCCAAGAAAACCACGCCGGCCAAGAAGGCGGAGCCGCCGAAACCGGCCGTCCCGGTGCTCGGCCCGCCACGGCTCGTCAAGACCATCAGGCCAGCCGCTCCGCCTGCCGAAGCGCCAGCACCCGCGCCGCCGCCGCAGCCGATCGCCGCCGCCGAACCGCACGTCGTCGAGCCGCCGGCATCGGCGCCGCCTCCGCCGCTGGCGCCCGAGCCCGAGCCCGTTCCCGTGGCTGCTGCGCCGCCGCCCGTTGAGGAGGAAGTGGTCCCATCACCGCCGCCGCCCGCATTCGAAGAGCTCGAAGCGCCAGTCGAGACGGCATCGGAATCGTCGAGTCCGGCTGCGGCGCACCAGGCGGCGTCCGCGGGTCGATTCGTTCCACCGACGATCCGTTTGCGAATCGAAGAACCGGGACAGATACCACAGCCCGCTCGGCCGCTCACGCCGGCCAAACGGCCGCAGGTCTCGCAGCCGCGGATGGTGCAGCCGCCACCGTCGGCGCCGCCACCGGCCGTCAGCGCGAAGTCTGGTCAACCGGCGAGCGCGAAGCCCGCGCCTGCCGGTGCATCGCGGCCGGGCGTTTCAGGCCAACCGCGTCCACCATATTCGCCGCCGCGTCCCACGACGCCTGGCATGCTCGGAGGCCCGCGACCACTGCCATCGCAGCCGGTTCGCCCGCAGCAACCGCAGCAGGCGCGTCCAGGCATGCCGGGACAACCGGGGCAGCGTCCTCCGTTTGGGCAACCGCGACCGCCGATGGGCCAGATGCGTCCGCCCTCGCGGCCGACACAGACCCGCCGAGAGCGGCCGAGTGCGCCCATGAGCGCGCCAGCGCCGGCGGCCCCGCCACCGATCACCCGCACGATCACCCTGGCCGAGGGCATGACGGTGAAAGACCTCGCCGATAAGCTCGACGTCCGGGTGAAGGACGTGCTCGCCAAGCTGTTGATGAAGCGCATGATGATGACCATCAACAGCACGGTCGATGTCGAGACGGCGAAAGACCTCGCCCGCGAGTTCGGCGCCGAGATCGAGATCCGCAGCTTCGAGGAAGAGCTCGTCTCAGCCGAGACCGACGAGTCGAAGCCCGAGGACGTCAAGCCGCGCGCTCCGGTCGTGACCGTGATGGGCCATGTCGACCACGGCAAGACCTCGCTGCTCGACGCGATCCGCGAGACGAAGGTGGCCGAGCGGGAAGCCGGCGGCATCACGCAGCACATCGGCGCGTACCACGTCGACGTGGGCGATGGCCGCAGCGTCGTCTTCCTCGACACGCCGGGCCATGAGGCGTTCACGCTGATGCGCGCCCGCGGCGCGAAGGTCACCGACGTCGTCGTGCTCGTCGTCGCGGCCGACGACGGCGTGATGCCGCAGACGCGCGAGGCGATCGATCACGCGCGCGCGGCCAACGTGCCCATCGTCGTCGCGATTAACAAGATCGACAAGGCGGGCTCGAACCCGGACAACGTCAAGCGTGAGCTCGCCGAGCTCGGGCTCGTGCCGGAGGACTGGGGCGGTCAGACGGTCACGGTGCCGGTGTCGGCGAAGAAGCGGCAGAACCTCGATCAGCTGCTCGAGATGATTCTGCTGTCGACCGACATCCTCGAGTTGAAGGCCAACCCGAAGCGCAGCGCGTCGGGTGCGGTGCTCGAGGCCAAGCTCGATCGCGGCCGCGGTCCGGTGGCGACGGTGCTGGTGCAGGACGGCACCCTCAACGTCGGCGACAACTTCATCGCTGGCCCGGTGGTCGGCAAGGTTCGCGCGCTCATCGACGATCGCGGTCGGGCGGTGAAGGCCGCCGGTCCGGCCACGCCCGTCGAAGTGCTCGGCCTGACGAGCCTGCCGCAGCCGGGCGATCCGTTCCAAACCGTGGCCGACGCGGCCAAGGCGCGGCAGATCGCGACGTTCCGTCAGGCGCAGGCGAAGGAGCGCGCACTCGGCGCCAAAGGCGGCCGTCTCACGCTCGAATCGCTCAAGGAGCAGATCGCCGAAGGCGGCATGAAGGAACTGCCGCTGATCGTCAAGGCGGACGTGCAGGGCTCGGCCGAAGTGCTGGCCGACACGCTCACCAAGCTGTCGGACGAGAAGGTCAAGATCCGGATCATCCGCTCGGGCGTCGGCGCGATCAACGAATCGGACGTGCTGCTGGCGTCGGCGTCGAACGCGATCATCATCGGGTTCAACGTCCGGCCCGATCGCAACGCGCAGGACATGGCGGAGCGCGAGGAGATCGACATCCGCCTGCACTCGGTCATCTACAACGTGACCGAGGAAATCAAGAAGAGCATGGCCGGCCTGCTCGAGCCGACGTTCAAGGAAGTCCGCATCGGCACGGCGGACGTGCGCGAAGTGTTCCGCGTGCCGAAGGTCGGCTCGATCGCCGGGTGCATGGTGACCGACGGTCGCATCACCCGCGCCGGCGAGACGCAGGCGCGCCTGCTGCGCGACAACGTGGTCGTCTTCGAAGGCAAGATTGCGTCGCTGCGCCGCTTCAAGGACGACGTGAGCGAGGTCAAGTCGGGTTTCGAATGCGGCATCGGCCTGCAGAACTTCAACGACATCAAGCTCGGCGACGTGATCGAGGTCTTCACCATGGAGCGCGTCGCGGTCATTGCGTAACCGCGACAACCTGTGGCGGCGGGTCTAACGGCCTGCCGTCCATTGCCATGCGCATAGCCGTCCTGCACGTCGAACTCCATCTCCCGTACGCGCAGTCGCTGAAGGACAAGCGCATGGTGCTTCGGCGCGTCAAGGATCGTCTGCAGAAGTTCAACGTTGCCGTCGCGGAAGTGGATCACCAGGACGTCTGGCAGCGCTCGACGCTCGGCATCGTCGCCATCTCGACGACGACCGAACATGTCGAGCAGTCGCTTGCTGCCGCGGCGGACGAAATCGACCGCGTCGAACCCGGCCTGGTGACGAGGACGGAAATAGAATTTCTCATGTAATTCAGAATGCAGAATTCAGAATGCAGACACTGCGAAGAAACCCGTGCCTCCATTTCTGAAGTCTGAAGTCTGAATTCTGCATTACACGTTGATGGCACAAGGCCACCGCCCCGACCGTGTCGGCGAGGAGATTCGCCACGAACTGAGCGACCTGCTCAGCCGAGGTGAGGTGCACGATCCCGGTATCGGCTTCATCACACTGACGCGCGTGAAGGTGTCGCCGGACTTGCAGCTGGCGCGGGTGTTCTACACGACGATGGGCGACGACGCCGCCAGGCGGCAGACGGCCAGCGCACTCGAGCGTGCCACGCCGTTCTTCCGCCGGCACATCGGCTCGCGGCTGCGGTTGCGTCGCGTGCCCGAGCTCGAGTTCCGGTTCGATCAGTCGATCGCCAACCAGGATCGGATCGAGCAGATCCTGCGCGACCTGCACGAAGAGGAGGCCCAGCGTGCCGGCGGACACGATGACGATGACAACGAGAGCCGCTGAAGACGTCCTGGCGCAGATCGTCGACGTCATTCAGTCGCGACAGCGGTTCGTGGTCGTGTCTCACAGCCGGCCCGATGGCGATGCGGTCGGGTCGTCGCTGGCGATGGCCTACGCACTTCGGCATCTCGGCAAATCGGTGCGCGTGGTGAGCCGCGACGCGCCGCCGCAGCCGATGCTGGTGTTCCCGGGGGTTCCCGAGATCGAGGTGACCAGCCGTGTCGACAGTCCGGGCGATGCGGTCATTGTCATGGAATGCGGCGACCTCAACCGTACCGGCGTCGATGGTCTCGAGGCCGGCTTCGTGATCAACATCGATCACCACCCCGGCAACACGATGTACGGCGCGATCAACTGGTTCGACGTCTCCGCCTCCGCCTGTGGCGAGATGGTGTTCGATCTGATTCGCGCACTGGGAGTGCCGCTCACGTTCGAGATCGCCACGCACGTCTACATCGCGATCCTGACCGACACTGGGTCGTTTCATTACTCGAACATCACGCCGCGCACGTTCGACATCTGCCGGCAGTGTGTCGACGCCGGTGTCAGCCCGGCTGCGGTCGCTCGCAGCATCTTCGACAGCAACAATCTGGGTCGACTGAAGCTGTTCGGCGCGGTGCTGAATGCCATGCAGCTCGATCCGTCCGAGCGCGTGGCGACGCTGTGCGTCACGCAGCAGCTCGCGCGCGAATCGGGCGGCACGTATGAGGATACCGACGGGTTGATCAACCTTCCACTCACCGTCAAGGAGATCCTCGCGGTCTCGTTTTTCAAGGAGCAGGGGCCCGACGATTGGCGAATCAGCATGCGGTCGAAGGGCGACATCGACATCAACGCCATCGCCAAGCAGTTCGGCGGCGGCGGCCACAAGAACGCCTCTGGCTGCAGCGCGCGCGGAGACCTGACCGCGCTGGAGAAGCTGTTCGAACAGAAACTCCTCGAGGCGATCGACAAGGCATCGGGCACAGGCTTTCCTGATTCCTGATTCCTGATTCCTGGCTTTTTCATGGACGGCGTCCTCATCATCGACAAGCCGAAGGGACTCACGTCGCACGACGTCGTCGCCATCGCACGACGGTGTCTGCGCGAGCGGCAGATCGGCCACACGGGCACACTCGATCCGATGGCGACGGGCGTGCTGCCGCTGGCGTGCGGCCGCGCAACGAGACTGGTTCGATTTCTGACCGCCGCCGACAAGGACTACGACGCCGGCATTCGTTTTGGACTCACGACCGACACTTATGACGTGACCGGTCGAGCGACCAGCCAGTCGGGCGAGGTGCCCTCTCATGTGGCGATCGAGCGCGCGCTGGTGTCGCTGAGCGGCGAGTACGGGCAGACGCCACCGCCCTTCTCGGCGAAGAAGGTCGACGGCGAACGCGCCTATCAACGCGCGCGGCGTCACGAAGAAGTCACGCTCGAGCCGGTGCCGGTTCGAGTCACACGCGCCGAACTGATCGACCTCGACGGGGCGGTGGCACGCATCGGGATCACGTGCTCGTCCGGGTTCTATGTCAGGGCGTTCGCGCAGGCGCTGGGCCAGCTCACGGGCACTGGCGCGTGCCTGGAGTCGCTGTGCCGGACACGCAGCGGACAGTTCAGCCTGACGCACGCCATCGAGATTGACGGCTTGCAGCGCGGCCAACGGGAGTGGGCTGCCGAAGTACTGCCGCTCGAGCGGTTGCTGCCCGGCTTTCCCTCGACCACGGTCAGTGAGGAAGGGCGACGCCGCGTGTCGCACGGACAGGATCTGCTGGCGGCGCACGTCGTCGAAACACGGGCCGGCAACAATCCCGAGGGAGGATGGGTGCGGCTGCTCGACGTCGAGGGGCACCTGCTCGGCGTCGGAACGGAGGGAACGGCCGAAGGTTCTTTACACCCGGCGGTCGTCCTGATTTAGAATCAATGGTTTAAGGGATCCGTGGATTCCGTATGTACGGCGGCTTGGTGGTTTCGAGTTCCCCTCTCGAACCGTTCTGAGCCGTGCGTGAAGGAGTGCCTGTGGCTTTGACCAGGGACCGCAAGAGCGGCATCATCGGTTCGTACAAGACCCACGACGGCGATACCGGATCGCCAGAAGTTCAGGTGGCGCTCCTCAGCGAGCGCATCAACTACCTCACGGAACATTTCAAGGTCCACGCGAAGGACCACCATTCACGCCGAGGCCTGCTGAAGCTGGTCGGCCAGCGCCGCCGGCTCCTCGACTATCTGAAGAGCAAGGACTCGGATCGATACGCGGAACTCATCCAGCGTCTCGGCATCCGCAAGTAAGCGACGCACAACATGCACAACGTCCATCTACACACACGCGAGGTCCAGGTCGGATCTCGACGCATCTCGATGGAGACGGGCAAGTTGGCCAAGCAGGCCGACGGCTCCGTCCTCGTCCGCTCAGGCGACACGGTCGTGCTCGTGACAGCCGCGCACGCGGCCAATGCACGTGAGGGCATCGACTTCCTGCCGCTCACCGTCGACTACCGCGAGTACACCTACGCCTCGGGGCGTATTCCCGGAGGCTTCTTCAAGCGCGAGGGCAAGCCCTCGGAAAAGGAAGTGCTCACCAGCCGGCTGATCGATCGGCCGATCCGTCCCCTCTTCACGCCGGGCTGGCGCTTCGAGACACAGATCATCGCGCTGCTGATGTCGGCCGACACCGAGAGCGACGCCGACGTGCTGGCGATCACCGGCGCGTCCGCCGCGCTTGCGCTGTCGGAGATTCCCGTTGAGAAGACGATTGCCGGCGTGCGCGTCGGCCTGATCAATGGCGAGTTCGTCATCAATCCGAGCTACCCCGAACGCAAACAGAGCTCGCTCGATCTCATCGTCGCCGGCACGCGCGACGGCATCGTGATGGTCGAGGCTGGCGCGAAGGAAGTGAGCGAGGCCCAGGTCGTGGGCGCGCTCGAAGCGGCGCACGCCGCGATCAAACAGATCGTCGCGGCCATCGAGGAGCTGAGGAGCGCGGCTGGCAAGCCGAAGCTCAGTGTTCAACAGAAGGCGATCGGCCACGAGTTCTACCGCGAGGTCGAGGAAAAAGTCTACGTGCCGCTCAGCGAGGCGATGCGCCTGCGCGGCAAGCTCGAAAGCTACGACCGCGTCGATCAGGTCCTCGAGGAGCTGATCGCCTCGATGCCCGAAGCCGAGATCGAGCGCAAGGTCGAGGCGAAGAAGATCTTCAGCGAGCTGAAAGAGAAAGTGCTGCGGGACGAGGTGCTCGATCGCGGCGTCCGGCTCGACGGCCGCAAGTTCGACGAGATCCGTCCGATCTGGAGCGAGACCGGCGTGCTACCGCGCGCGCACGGGTCGGTCGTGTTCACGCGCGGCGAGACGCAGGCGCTCGTCACGTGCACGCTCGGCACTGCCGACGATGAGCAGAAGATCGAGCACGTCAGCGGCGAGTTCTACAAGCGCTTCATGCTGCACTACAACTTCCCGCCGTTCTCGGTGGGCGAGGTGCAGTTCCTCCGCGGCCCCGGCCGCCGCGAGGTCGGCCACGGCGCGCTCGCCGAGCGCGCGCTCGCGCCGATCGTGCCCGGCGACGACAAGTTCGCCTACACGATCCGCCTGGTGGCGGACATTCTCGAATCCAACGGTTCCTCGTCGATGGCGTCGGTCTGCGGCGGCTCGATGTCGATGATGGATGCGGGCGTGCCGATCAAGGCGCCGGTCGCCGGCATCGCGATGGGCCTGATCATGGACGAGAAGAGCGGCAAATGGGCCGTCCTCTCGGACATCGCCGGCGCCGAGGATCATTACGGCGACATGGACTTCAAGGTCGCCGGCACCGCGCAGGGCGTCACGGCCCTGCAGATGGACATCAAGGTCACCGGCATCACGTCGGAGATCATGGCCAAGGCACTCGACCAGGCGCGCGCCGGCCGGCTGCACATTCTCGGCGAGATGGCCAAGACGATTGCCTCGACGCGCACGAACATGTCGATGTTCGCGCCGCGGATCATCACCATCAAGATCCCCGTCGACAAGATCCGCGACGTCATCGGTCCCGGCGGCAAGATGATCCGAAGCATCATCGAGCGCACCGGCGTGAAGATCGACGTCGAGGACGACGGCCGCGTCAACGTCGCGTCGGCCGATGGCGAGTCGGCGCAGAAGGCCATCAGCATCATCCAGGAGCTGACCGCGACGCCCGAGCTCAATAAGACCTACATGGGCAAGGTGCAGCGCATCACCGACTTTGGTGCGTTCGTCGAGATCATGCCCGGCACCGATGGGCTCCTGCACGTGTCGGAGATCGCTACGCATCGCGTGAAGGACGTGCGCGACGAGCTGAAAGAAGGCCAACAGATTCTCGTGAAGGTCATCAACATTGATCCCACGGGAAAAATCAGGCTGAGCCGTAAAGCTCTGCTCCAGGAAGAGGCACAAAAGGCTGGTGTGCCCGCACCAGCGGCGAAGGAATAGCCGAGTCGGAAACCGCCGCGCCGGCTCGCTCGTCTAAAATAGGTAGATGAAACCGACGTGGCGGACTCTCGGTGTGCTCGTCGGAGGCCTGGGCCTCGTCCTTGGCGCATCACTGCACGCACGTGCGCAGTCTGCGTCAGTACGGCCCGTATCGTCCCCGGCTGAGCAGGATCAAGCGCCAAACCGGCGTGAATTCACGATCACCGCGCGCGATTACCGGTTCTCCCCTGACCGGATCGAAGTCGGGCAGGACGATCTGGTCAAGCTCGTGGTGCAGAGTCAGGACGTCGCCTACAGCCTGACCATCAACCAGTATCGCGTCTCCCGCCGAGTCCCGGCCGGCGGCTCGACTGTCGTCGAGTTCCGCGCCGACCAGGCCGGCACGTTCGAGTTCTATTCCGACATGAAGAACGACGCCCGGCATGGCGAGATGAAGGGCCAGCTGGTCGTGCGGCCCCGGTAGGAAGCGCTCGAGCGCACGCGCTCACATCTGCCACTCTTTCGCGGCGTCGATCCGCTCTGCTGTTGATGGATGCGTCGAAAACACGCGCGCGATCAGCGATGGGCGTTCTTCCGCGAGGTTCTGCGCCGCCAGGCGCTTCATCGCCGTGATGAACGCTGATGGGTTGCGCGTGAGCGTCAGCGCGTAGCGATCGGCCCGCCGTTCGTGCGCACGCGACACGGCGGTCGCCACCGGCATCAGGGCAAGCGACACGGCGCCTGCGGCCAGCACAAGCAGTGGAAGGCCTGCCGCGTCGCCCTTCTCAACGAGACCAACGCTCGAACCGTACCTGGCCAGCGCACCATCCGCCAGATAGAACCCCAGCCCGATCAGCGCCGCCTCCAAGGCGATGCCGGTCCAGATGTCGTGATGAATGTGATGCGCGAGCTCGTGCGCCAGAATCACTTCGATCTCGTCGTCGGAATGGTCGGCGAGCAGCGTATCGGACAGCAGAATGCGCCGGGTCGCCCCGATGCCGGTGAGCGCCGCATTCGCTTTCTTCGTCCGGTCGCTCAACCGCCACTCGAACACGCCAAGCACGCGCGCGCCGGCACGTTCGGCGAGCACCAGCAAGCGGTCCCGCAACGCATCGCGCGTGAGCGGCTTGAGGTCGTAGAACAGCGGCAGCAGGATGACGGGAGCCAATTGCGCCAGCAAGACCAGAATGGCCGTGAACGCGACCGCCCCATAGATCCACCAGCGCTCAGGACTCACTCGCATCAGCGCCAAGACGATCAGCGCGGCAGCGATTGAGAACGCGAGCGCGACTCCACCCGCCTTCAGATGGTCGATCCACCATTTCGCGGTCGCCTGCGTCGACAGTCCGTACCGACGCTCGAGCGTCATGCTCGAGTAGAACGCCCACGGTAGCTGGACGAGTTCGAGCAGCACACCAAGCATGACGACGTATGCGATGACAACGGGGACGAAGTTCCGTCCAGCAATATCGACGGCGGCCTCGCGCATCGCGATCGACGCACCTGAGACCAGCAGGACGACCAGCAGGAATGCCTGGGTCGCCGCGCCGAGGACCGACGCGCGGCGCTTCAGACGGTGGTATCGAGTGGCCTTGTCCTCGTTCGCCATCAGCGGCTGGAATCACCTAGACGCTCGCGACGGCGTTCGTCGTCGTCGAGCCTTCCCGCTCGTACGCGAACCGGCCCATTGGTCGTCTGCGCGATGATGCGCGGACCGCCCTGGTTGACGCGCGCAACGACGCGTTGTGGCGTGCGCTCGGCCGCCGACAACGAGACGTTGTCGGCCACCATGACGTTGCCGTTGACGACGCTGGCCTCGAGCGACGCGCCCACGGTCGGCGCGAGCGCGAGATCCACCTGGCCGTTGACCGTGGTGAAGCGAGAGTCACCCGTGATCGCGGCGAGCTCGATACGAACGCGACCGTTGACGGTCGAGGCCGTGATCGCACCCGACAGGTCCCGTCCGACGATGGCGCCATTGACGGAGTTGGCGTCAACGTTCCCCTGTATTCCGGTCAACCTGACGCCGCCATCCTGGGTCTTGAGCGAGACATTCAGACCAGGTGGGAGCCGCAGCGTGAATTGGACGGTGAGCCGGCCTCCCCCTCGGCGTTCGACACGCGATTCGACCGAGACGCGATCGGGCGTCACCTCCTCGACCATCCGCGCCTTGTCGAGAATCGCCTTGGCCGCCTCGTCGGTCGTCGCCCTGGCCTCTCGAGTGGCGGTGACCTCGACGTCCGGCCCTTCCGCACGGGAGGCGGTGATCAGGCCGCTCACATTGATGATGTCGAGATGACCGCCGGGGGCGAGGCGATAGGAGCGCTTCCATTCGTCGGAGGCCTTGCCGTGAACGACGTCGACTGACACGCCGTCCTGCCCGACTTTCACGTCGCAGGCCACGACCAGCCAGGCCGTACAGATCGCACCGAGGAGACCGAACGCGCGAGTCGTCATGGCGTTCAATACGTCCGCACCGGTTGCGGTGTTCGCCTCACAGCGGGCCACGACGCGTCATTCCGGCGCGATCAACGCCCGTTGCTCAATGCAACTGCACGGAGATCAGCTTGGAGACGCCCGGCTCCTCCATGGTGACGCCGTAGAGCCGATTGGCGATCTCCATTGTCTGCCGATTGTGGGTGATCAGGATGAACTGCGTTCGATCGAGCATGCCTTTCAGCATCTCGACGAACCGGTGCACGTTGGCGTCGTCGAGCGGCGCGTCAATCTCGTCCAGCAGGCAGAACGGGCTCGGCTTGTAGCGGAAGATGGCGAACATCAAGGCGATGGCGGTCAGCGCTTTTTCGCCGCCTGACAGCAGCTGCACGCTCTGCAGACGCTTTCCGGGCGGCGAGGCGACGATGTCGATGCCGCTCTCCAACGGATCGTTCTCGTCGAGGAGCGTGAGGCCGGCGCGACCGCCGCCGAACAGCGTCGAGAACGTAATCTGGAAGTTGCCTTGAATGGCGGTGAACGCTTCGCTGAAACGCGCCTTCGTCGTTTCGTCGATGCGGGCGATCGCCTCGGTGGTCTGCGCGATTGAGTCGACGAGATCGCGCCGCTGCGTCGTCAGGAACACGTGGCGCTGCTCGAGCTCGTCGAACTGCTCGATCGCCATCATGTTCACCGGGCCGAGCCGATCGATCTTGGCCTTGAGTCGCGTGATCGCCTCTTCTGCGGTCATCGACGCCGGTACGTCGGCGGGAACCGCAGGCGGCGCGTCGACTGCGACCGTGCTTCCTTCCTCTTCCGCTTCGGGATCCGGCTCGTCGGCCGCGATCGCCTGGGCATCGGGGACCGCCTGGCCGGCCTGCTCCATCTGCTCGACTTCGGCGAGCACTTCATCGAGCGAGCTCTGCACCGCATCGATGCAAGCCTGCGCGACATGGGTCAAGTCGCTTTCCGCGCCGACCCGTTCGAGCTCGATCTCGCCGGCCTCGGCGCGCACGGCATCGAGCCCGCCGCGCGCCTCGCGAATGATCACGTCCTGCGCGTCGACGGTCGCCCGCAGGGCGGCCGCGGCCTCGTCGGCGACTCGCAGCTCGTCGCGCTTGTCTGAGAGCACGCGAATATCCACATCGAGGGCGCGCTCGCTCTCGGCGACGCCGGTCAGCAGCGCGGTGCGACGCTCGTCGGTCTGCTGGCGCTCGGTCACACGCGCCTGAATGCGAAGCTCGAGGTCGCGTGCGCTCTCTTCGAGGCGCAACACGTCGGCGTCGAGCGCGGACGCACGCTCGACCAGGGCCGCGTGGTTCGCCCGAGCCTCGGCGGCGTGAGCGCCGAGCGCACCGGCCGCGTCACGCGCCTCGGCGAGCACGCGCTGGGCGTGGCCGAGACGCTCCTCCGCCTGCCGCTGCTCGCCCTCCATTCGCAGGATCGATGCTTCGGCCTCCAACCGGCGTGACTCGAGCGAGGCCCGTTCTTCCTCGGCACGCCGGCGCTCGAACGCAATGACGTCCGCCTTGCGTTCCAGCCGGATCGTGTCGTCGCCAGTGCGCGCGAGCTGCGCTTCGTAGGCGACGATCGCCTTCTCCTGCAGATGTTCTTCTTCCTGCAGCGCCGCAATCGCGCCGGTCGCCTGCGCGATCGTCAACTCGAGCCGTTCGGCTTCGTCGGTGAGCCGGACGAGGACGTCGCGTTCGGCGGCGACGCGCACGCGCAGCTCCTTGATCTCGCGCCTCGTCGCCAATATTCCGCGCGCCTCGACCTTGGTACCGCCGGTCACCAGATGCGGGCCACGCAACACGTCGCCGTCGAGCGTCGCGATCGTGGCGCTCGTCTCTCTCGAGAACGACACTGCGTCGGCGAACGACTCGGCGACGTACGCCTCCGGCAGAACCTTGTGAATGGTGATGGCGTGAGGACCCTGCACGCGCAGCACGTCGGCGACGGGAATGATGCCAGGGGCGCGCAGCATCTCGCGGGGGTGATATCCGTTCGAGCCGGGATCGACGACGACGAAGCCGCACCGGCCGGCATCCTGCTCGCGCACCAGCGACAGCCCGGCGGCGGCTTGATCGTGCCGTTCGACGATCACGTACTGCAGCAGCTCGCCCAGGCACGCTTCGACGGCACGCTCGTAGCGGCTCTCGACCTCGAGGTAGTCAGCGACCGCCCCCTGCTGGCCGACGTGTCCATTCGCCTGCACCAGCACGGTGCGGGCGGCGTCGCTGAAGTCGGCGCGGCTGGCGGCCATTTCTTCGAGCGAGGCCAACCGCGCCTCGAGCGCCGCCAGTTCCTGCTCGCGCGTGCGCACATCGCGGGTGCGGCCTTCGTGCTCGACGCGGGCGGTCGTCAGCTCCGACCTCCGGGCAGCGTGCGTCAACCTCACGGTATCGAGTGCGGCGCGCGCGCGGTTGAACGCCTCGATGGCCGTCTCGCGATCGGATTTCACCCGTTCGTGCTCGCGTCGATGGTCGTCCTGCTCCACGTCCAGCTTGCCGAGCGTCTCGCCGACGCGCTCCTGCTGCACGGACGTGTGCTCCAGCACGTGGCGCACGGCCATCACGGAGTTGACGATGGTGAAGAGATCGGATCGAGCGGCCTCGACGTCGGTCTCGAGACCGTCGATGCGCTGCAACGCTGAGGCATGCTCGGCGGTGGCCGCCGTCACGACGTCGGCCGCATCGTCGCGCGATTGGTGCGCGTCGGCCGCCGCCTGGCGGCGCGACTCGATCGCGATCCGCGCCGGCTCGCGGCGTTCGTCGAGATCGCGGATTTCGACATCGATCTCACGCCCGCGCGTCTCGAGTCCCTCGGCCTGCTGGCGATTGAACTCCTGCTGCTGTTGCCGGCGCGTGATGTCGAGCTCTCGGGCGTGTGCGTCCTCGCGAACCGCCGAGGCGCCGCTGTCGGCCTCGGCTTGCTCGATGCGCAAGCGGCCGAGGTCAGCTTCCACTTCAGCCACCCGCGCCGCCGCCGCCGCCTCGCGCTCGCGCGTGACGCCGAGCCGCGCCCGCGCGTGTTCGATGGTGGCCGCGAGCTCGCGATATCGCCGCGCAAACAGCACTTTTTCCCAGCGGCGCAGCTCGTCGCGCAGCCGGCGATAGCGCCGGGCCTTGGCCGCCTGACGCTTGAGCGTGCCCCGCTGCTTTTCGACCTCGAAGACGATGTCGTCGATGCGCGTCAGGTTCTGCTGCGCGGCCTCGAGCTTCAATTCAGCGGCGCGCCGACGGGACCGATACTTCGTGATGCCCGCCGCCTCTTCGATCAGCTGGCGGCGATCGGTTGGCCGCGAGCTGAGGATCATGCCGATCTTGCCCTGCTCGATGATCGAATACGCCTTCGCACCGAGACCCGTATCCATCAGCAGTTCGTGCACATCCCGCAGACGGCACACTTCACCGTCGATGAGGTATTCGCTTTCGCCCGACCGATAGAGACGCCGCGTCACCTCGACGTCCCGCGTCAGCGGCGGCTCGCCTTCCTCGAATTCGACGACGGACGCGGGCAGCGGCGAGACCGGCCCGGCCTCGACGTGTCCGATCCCAGTCCCGTTCGCATGGCCATTCCCGTTGGCGTGGGCGGGATGAAACTCTTTGAGAGCTTCGACTTCGCTGACCGGCGTCGCGGGGATCGCCACGCGCGGTATGGGCAAGCCCGCCAGTCGCAGCCGGACTTCAGCGGTCCCGCCCGGCTTGCGCGCGTCGCTGCCGCTGAAGATCACGTCCTCCATCTTGTCGCCGCGCAAACTCTTGACGCTCTGCTCGCCAAGCACCCACGTGATGGCGTCCGCCACGTTGCTCTTGCCACAGCCGTTGGGCCCGACGATCGCGGTGACGCCGCGGTCGAATGCCAGCTCGGAGCGATCGGAAAAAGACTTGAAGCCGGAGATTTCGAGACGTTCGAGGCGCATTACGGTCCCCTTACCGCGGTCTGACGTGCTGAGATGACGACCGACCCCTCGACCAGTTGGGGGCCGCTCCCGGGCGAAGTCGAGGGGGCGGCGCGTGAGGCGTGAGGCGGGCCGGCTCGATCAGCCGGGCAAAACTGGGCCAGTCTAGCAACGGCTAGCCATTGTGGCAAGACCAAAGTCCCACCACTATATTTTGGGCTAGCCACCCCAACAGCGGGTGCCGGTTTCGCTTTTGCCTTCCTTCCGCGGTCCGCGACGTTTGGCGTCGTGGGAGGCCGTCACGTCCTCAGCGCGACGCGCGTCGGGCGCGAACCTGCTTGCTCGCGTCGAGCAGCGTCTGCGCCTCGGGAAACAGCGTCAGCGAGTACTGCAGCTGCGGGTCGTAGCGGGCGATGTTCTGATAGGCAGCCGCGACGCCGAACAGATCGACATCGATCTCCCGATGAATCATCGCCTTGATGAACGGGAGATCTTTCTGCCACATCGCCTCGTCGAACGGGATCGGCGTCGTCATTACGAGTTGCTTGAACTCGGTGAGCATCTCGTCGGTGACATCGTAATCGGCCGTGAGCTCGCGCGTCTTTGCATCGCGGAGCGTCAGTCGCGTGTCGCCCTTCTTCGTGAAGCGCTGCGCGTACTGATCGAACAGGTTGCGCGCGCCGATCGCGCGCCCTTGCCGCGTCGGATTGAAACCCTCCGACGGACCATCGAAACGCCGATCGGGTTCGACGCCTCCACCGCCATACACCTTGCGGCCCGAGTCCGTGTACTTCAACTCGTCGGTCTTGTGCGTGCGGTTCGGATCCTGATCGCGGTAGACGTACGTCAGGTACTCGTCGAACGTCCCATCCCAGGGCCGCTGAATCATGCGACCGCTGGGCGTGTAATAGCGAGCCGTGGTGATCGCCGCACCGGCGTTGTTCGACAGTCGATAGACCGACTGCACGAGCGCCTTGCCGAACGTCGTCTCACCCACGATTAACGACCGATCGTGATCCTGCAGCGCGCCCGACACGATCTCCGACGCGCTCGCGCTGGTGCGGCTGACGAGCGTGATCATCGGCAGATTGAGGTAGTCGCTCGTCTCTGTCGCGCGGTAATCCTGATCGGAGTTGGGAACGCGGCCACGCGTGTAGACGATCAGATCGCCCTTCGGCAGGAAGCGATTCGACACGCGAATCGCCTGGTCGAGCGCGCCACCCGGGTTGCCGCGCAGGTCGAACACGAGCCGTTTCATCCCTTTCTGCGTGAGCTCGCGCAGCGCCCGTCCAAGCTCCTGGTCGGTGTTCTCGCCGAAGTCCTGCAGCTTGATGTAGCCGGTCTGAGCGTCCAGCATGATCGCCGCCGGCACCGTCGGAATGTGGACTTCGTCGCGGTTCACAGCGAGCTCGATCGGCCCGGGATAGGCCGACCGCCTGATCGTGATGTGGACTGCCGAGCCCTTCGGTCCGCGCAGCTTGCGCACGGCCTGCTCCGTCGTCCATCCCTTGGTCTCTTCGTTCTCGATCTTTGCGATCACGTCGCCCCGTCGCAGCCCTTTTTGGTACGCCGGCGATCCCTCGAACACGTTGAACACCGTCACGTCGCCCTCGACGACGTTGATGGTGATGCCGAGACCGTAGTAGCGGCCCTCCTGGCGCTCGCGCATCTGGGCGAACGTCCGGGGATCCATGAAGCTCGAATGGGGATCGAGCGTCTGCAGCATTCCGGTGATCGCTGCGTAGACGATGCGATCCGTCTCGTACTCGCCGACGTAGTTGGCTTCGACCGCCGCCAGCGCGCTCGAAAAGACCTTGTATTGCTCGGGGATCTTGTCCTGGGCGACGAGCGCGGCGCGGCCGAACAGCCCCCCTACCAGAGCGCAGACGGCGATCACGGAACCAGCGGCCGACAAAGAGCGATAACTGCGCATGATTCCGACTGTACACCCTGCCGTCTTGACGGCCAAGACGCTTTGGAAAATGTGTTCAGGTCGACGCCTCGCTGGCTTGACCCCGTCCAGACGGCATTTCTATAATGCTATGAAGGACTTGCGGGAACCCCTCCCTGAAGCGCGAGAGCGGCGGGGCCCGGGTCGCGGCCCTAATGCCGGTGATCGCCGGTTGGAGTAACGTCTATGTTTGGTTCAGTCGGGATGCCGGAGCTGCTGATCATTCTGGTGATCGCGCTCATCATCTTCGGGCCGCGCAAACTCCCTGAGCTCGGCCGGTCGCTCGGCAAGAG
>Ga0111539_10000519_pt1 | contig 48758 bp, 51 predicted proteins | sample RhiMethybrSRZTD1_FD_79667 | JGI IMG/M metagenome (GOLD analysis project Ga0111539, IMG submission 79667) | Populus rhizosphere microbial communities from Tennessee, USA - Rhizosphere MetaG P. TD hybrid SRZTD1 (version 2) (version 2) | ecosystem: Host-associated > Plants > Roots > Rhizosphere >... | reverse complement strand
GCGAAGTTCAGGCAGATCGACTTGGCATGACCGATGTGCAGATAGCCGTTCGGCTCGGGCGGAAAGCGCGTGCGGACCGTCGCATGTCCGGCGGCGACGTCGTCGGCGATGATCTTACGAATGAAATGGACCGGCTTTCCCGCCGGTTCGGCTGCAGGGGGCTTCATGTCAGGTCGTTTCCTCGTGCCGGCTCAGGCTGAGCGGATTCGGCGTCGCAGCGGCGATCCGGCGCAGCGTATTCGTGTCGCGATGATCGAAAGGCGGCGTGCTGCCGCGGATTGCCAGATCAGTGCGCGTCACATAAGTCCAGCTGTCGTCGCGATTGAAGGTGATGTCGATGCGGTAGTAGTCGGTGCGAAACGCCGCTTCGAGAAAGCTCGTCGAGCAGATCCCAAGGCGCGTGTCCCCACGCCGCGCTTCGACCGAAATCCGGTCGTCATCGGGCCGGGCAGTGCCGCCGGCGAGGACCACCTGTCCGCGCGGAATGGCAATCGACTGCATGATGAGTCCCGTCGCCGGCTCCCACAGCCAATAGCCAACCTGGTCATGGAAGGTGATCGCCTCCTCCGGCGTATTGATGTGGATGTGGTAGCGCAGCCCATAGAGAAGCTGAGGACCGTTGCTCTGCGCGTCGATCGGATCCATCCGCACATACTCGCGATACACGCGTCGCTCCGGCCCGTCCGCCTTGGGATTGATGTCCACGCCCTGATCGGACTGCCAGACGCCGGCCAGGCGCAGCAGCGGACCCAGATTCGCCAGCGTATCCGGCGAAGCCTCGGATTCGGTAAAGATGTCGTCGGGAATGCTGTGCATGGACTCCTCGGGATGACCCGGAGCAGCGAATGTGCCCGTCGGACCCTGCGATGGCAAGCATGCCCTGGGGCCAAATTCTCTTCCTGCGCTACAACCCGGCGGTGGGGCCACGCCTATAGTGCACGCCACCACGGCGAGGTAAGAGGCATCCAATGAGAGCATCAGTCTGCGCGCAATTCGGCGCGCTGTTGGCGATTGGTCTGGTCCATTCGAGTCTCGCGTCCGAGGCGCCGAGCGACCAGGTACGCAAGGAACTGCTGGCAGCGCGGGAAACGGCGTGGCGCTCCTTCGTCCAGAAAGACGCTGGCGTAGTCGAAGGAATCCTCGCGCCGGAGCTGATCGCGATCCAGGAGAGCAGCGACCGCTGGGAGAACCGCGAACGACTGGTCGCGCTGGCGAAGTCGATGGGCGAGCGCGGCGTCCAGATGACGCGACTGGAGTTCCCGCGCACCGAGATCCAGTTGTTCGGCGACACGGCAATCCTCTACTACACGTACATCATGGAGCAGAAGCTCGGCGCGCAAACGTCCCTGAGCGCAGGCCGCGGCACGGAAGTATTCGTGCGCCGCAACGGCCGCTGGGTCGACGTCGGCTGGCACCTCGACAGCGGCGCGTTCCGGCAGAAAGATGGCACGTGGATGCGGGTCGGCGAGCCACTCGATTGAGACCCCGGCAGGGCCGGGGTCTCAATCCACTTCACCTCATCGCGAGCTCGAGCTCACTGGGCTGCGCAGCTCGTTCCAGGCTGGAACGACTCGGTGATCTGGACGCCGGTTGCGGTCACAACGCCTTGTGCACCGACCCCGATACCGAACTGCGCGAAGGCCTGCCATACGAGCGCGCAGTGTTGGGAGCTCCCGCTGCTGTTCGCGATTGCGGCGAGGATCCCGTCGCGCATGTCTTCATACGCCGGAGTCGATGGCGTGTAGTTCATGCCGTCGACGACATAGCCGAACAGCGTTTCGCGATCGTTGCCGAACAGCTCCATCAGTCGCCAGATGACTGCGGCATAGATCTCGCCGTCGTTGTGCACCTCGGCACCGGTCACATTCTTATATGTCAACGGATAAGCCGTGTACGGCGCCCGACGGAAGCCGTTCGGGTTACTCGTCGAGTATTCGGCGATGCGATCGTCACCGTTCAGCAGCATCGCGATGCCGTCCGAATTGCCTTCGCCGATTGCGCCTGCCAGCGGACCGTCCATGCCGCCGATCATCCGCCAGCTCAGGCCATGCCCGTACTCGTGAAAGACCACATCGGCATCCAGCGTCGAGTCGATCTGCAGCGGCAGCACGGCAATCTCCCGCATGGTGACCTGCGGTGACGCGATGAGTTTCAGCGCCGCGCCGTCGTTCTGACTGATCATGAGTGCCGGTATCTTGACCTTCGATCCGACCGCGCCCGGCCCCATCACGCTGACCACGGTGGCGCCCTGGTTGTTCGCGATGATCACCCCGACCGCCTTGGCCTTCTGTGCATTGAGGGCCTTGACGCCAAATTCGCAAGTCCCGCGGTCGATCACCGCAATCTTGCCCGCGACGGCGGATGTGATGGCTGCGCATCCATCGGCGGGCTGGGCAACGACGACGTCGCCAGTGAATCCAGTCTTCGTCAGCTGCTGTCCGAAGTCGGCGCGCGCAGCGTTGTACAAGGCCGAGACCGGCGAATTCACCACGACCTCGTGAGTGTTCCCGGCTCCCGTGAACAGGAACATCTGCATTCGCGGGTTTCGTCCGTCCGGGGGCGTTGCGAAATTTGCATTGTCGGTGCCGCCACCATCCTGTGCCTCCGCCTGCACTGCGTCGGTGCCGCGTCCGCCCCTGCCGAAGTTGTCGACCTGAAAATTGCCCGTCGCCTCGGTGAAGCCCTTGGAGTACAGGCGATCGTGCATGACGTTGTTCAGATAGAACAGGTTTTGCACGGCGACCGCCTTGTTGGCGTTGGTCGTGGGCGCAGTTGCGAGATCCACCGCGGTCAGGAAATTGCCGTCTGCGACAACGGTGCCGCCCTTGTCCGGCTGATTGTTCACGGCAGTGTCGAGATACGAATCGACGTTGTTGCCGGAGATCTGGAACGTCGACTGATCACCGCCGCCGAGCCACCCGGCCGGCGAAAGCAAGCCGCCTGGCGCCGGCCCGGACACGTTCGTCTGCGCGCCCTTGAGCGGATCCTCGACGAAAACCCTGTAAGCATCGTTGGCCGTACGCTTCTCGACGTCCAGCACGCGCCCATCGCCGTCCACGATCGTGTGGTGCAGCAGGTTCGTCTGCGCAGTCCAGGTCTCGACCAGCCAGCCGCGCGCGAGCCGGCCATCCGCCAGCGGCAGCACGATGGCGGTCGCAGTCGGTGCATCGTGGAAGAACGCCCCGCCGTCGAAGCGCGTGGTGTTGCCTTCGGTTCCGGCGCTGCGCAGGACCAGTCCCGTCGCAGCGGGGTGGACCTTTGCCATTGCAGCCTTCAACGCCTGGAGTGCATCGATACGGCTCCGACCCGGCGTCGAGACGGCAACGCTCCGATCGATCACCTGCAACAGTTCGCCGCGCTGATTGGTCGCTCCTTTGACATACGCACCGTGCACTGTCAGGCCATCGATCTGCTGCTCCATGCGCACGTGCTTGACGCCGTTGCTGCTGCTCGATCGATCGACGACGCGCAGCGACGCCACCACGTCAGCCGCACGACCGTGGCTCCGCAGATAGTCAGTGACCACTGCATCAGCACTCGCATTCGATGCCGCTGTCAGCGGCTTCCCGGCTTGCGCCTGGGTGACACGAGCGGCGCTGCGATCCAGCTCGGCTGCGCTTGCGCTCACTACTGAAATCGCTGCGGCGACTGCAGCCAGCGTGCGGAGTTGCTTCCTCAATCTCTTCTTGATGTTCATTGCTCCCCCATTCTCCTCAGCGTACTGCCACCGCAATCTCGCGGCGACGGGATGGGTTGCGAGCCTACGGTGCCTGCGCGCGGCGTCAATTACGTCGAAAGGGGTAGATGCAGTGCGTCGCCACTTTTTATTGATACAGCAACCGTATGCGCCTCTGCTAGGCGTCCGGTTTCCCCACAACGCAAGAACAGGCGAAACCAGGCCTAACAGAACTAAACAGAGGAGCACCGGCCATGAACAAAGGCATGTACCTGTCCGTCGCAGCAGCGCTGGCGACATTCGGCGTCGGCGCTGCGCAGGCAGCCAATGAGATCAGCGCACAGCCGTCGTCCGTCAAATTCGAAGCATTCGAGCAAGACCCGACCGGCGGCGTCCCTACACTGGTCGCGTCGAACACCGTGACTTGTCAGAAGGTGAAGTAGGCAGCGAATAGCGTAAGCGAGGTCCGACACGAGCATATGTCGTTTGCCGGTTGACGCGCGCCTGACACCAGCTAACATGCTTTACAGGTGTCTAGACGAGGCCAGGCGCTTGAGCAAACGCAGTGTCTTTTACGGGTGGTGGGTGGTCGCGGCGGCTTTCGTGATCACGTTCGTGGGTTTCGGCTGCGCTTATACGTTCAGCGCTTTCCTCGAACCGCTGCAGAACGAGTTCGCCGCGACGCGCGGAGCGATCTCGCTGGTGTTTTCGCTTGCCGGATTCCTCTACTTCATCCTTGGCGTTGCGAGCGGCACGCTTGCGGACCGCTTTGGCATGCGCAGATTGTGCCTGTGCGGCGTCGTGCTCATCGCAGGCGGGATGGCCGGGGCCGCGACTGCCCGCACGCTGCCCGAGGTATTCATTGCGTACGCAGCAGGCATCGGACTCGGAGTCGGATGCGCGTATGTTCCGGCGATGGGCGCCGTCCAGCGCTGGTTCGTGCGCAGGCGGGGCTTTGCTTCTGGCCTTGCAGTGAGCGGCATCGGTGTCGGCACGCTGGTGATGCCACCGATCGCTTCGTGGCTGATCGCCGGTCTCGGGTGGCGCCAGGCCTACCTGGTGCTCGCTGCCGTCGCGGCAGTGCTGGGGATCGGGGCAGCGCTGTTGCTGCGCGATGACCCTCACAGCATGGGGCTCGATCCAGATGGCGATGAAGCGTCGGCTGCGCCCGCCGGGCCGGGCCAGGGCGTCGGCATCGCACAGGCGGCCAAGTCCCCGGCATTCGGATACTTATATATGAGCAGCCTGCTCACGGCCGTCGGCGTGTTCATCCCGTTTGTCCATCTGGTTCCCTTTGCGATGGATCAAGGCGTGAGCGCCCACGCCGCAGTCTGGCTCCTCGCGACGATCGGCATCGGCAGCACCGTTGGACGATTCGCGCTTGGCGGGCTGGCAGATAGTCTTGGGCGGGTTCGCTCGCTCGTTACGATGGTGGTCGCGATGGGACTGTCGCTGATCCTGTGGGCGATGGTGAGCTCCTTCCCTGCACTGCTCATGTTCGCGGCTGTATTCGGTGCGGCGTACGGTGGCTGGGTGGCATTGCTCCCGGCGCTGGTGGCTGACCTCTTCGGTCGCAAGCATGTGTCAGCAATCATCGGCGCGCTCTACACCAGCGTCGCTTTCGGCACGCTCGGGGGTCCGGCTGTCGCCGGCTTCCTGTTCGACTGGACGGGCACCTATCGACCCGCAATTGTCGGCAGTGCGGTGGCAGCGTTGGCCGGAGCGTTATTGATCGGACCCAGCACACGCACGCTGGCGCGCAAGTCCTGAGATCTGCGCATGCTGCTTTCAGAGAAATTTACAGTTTCGTCAGAGCTGGCACTCCTCTACGACTTCGTCAACTCTCTTGACCGCCGGCACTACGTCGAACGTGGCGTACCTCACACGGGCGGCGATGAGCTGGCGACGATTGCTCAATTCCGCCACTGGCTGCAGGTGCATGGCGTCAGAGCAGGCGCGACGACCAAGGATTTCGAACAAGCGGTTGAACTGCGTCAGGCGATCCGTGCGTTTCTCAAGCTCCCGGTCGACAAGCGCAGACGCGGATCGAAGGCAGCCGAGCCGTTCAGCCGCGCGGCCGAGCAGTTCCCTCTGATTGTTCAGATTGCATCCGGCGGCACGCTGACGCTGGGTGCTCACGATGATGCACAAGGACTCGCCTGCGTGCTGGCGCAGTTGTACCGACTGTCAGTGACCGGCGAGCTCGATCGACTGAAGATGTGCGCGTCGGATGAATGCCAATGGATCTTCTTCGACCGATCCAAGCCGAGCAATCGACGCTGGTGTTCATCCGCGTTGTGCGGCAATCGCCAGAAGACGCGCGCCTACCGCAAACGGCAGGGCTAGCTCACTGCCTTGCTTCCAACGCCCGCGCCGCTTCGAGCATGAAGCGCACGTTGTAGTTCCCTTCGTGGCAGGCCACCTCCAGCAGGGGCTGGTCGCTGAGGATGAAGTGCGTCTCACCCGTCCAGGGACGCTCATACCAGTTCGAGTCTTCGACCGTGAAGCGGTAGTTCAGCTCTTCGTGCGAGATTCGTGTAAAGCGCTCGGTGACCGCCGTCGCTGGGGATACGACGAAAATGCCCGAAGGCGAAGTGCGCGCCTTGTCGCTCGGGGTGAAAGACCGCGTCTCCACGACCAGCGTGTCGCCTTCCCACCAGCCGATCGAATCGCCGAGCCACGAAGTAACGGCGGGGTGCGCATGCCTGGCGTTCATGCGAATGACGCGTGCTTCGTGCAGCCACTCCGAGAAGAAGACGATGGTCTGCGCGGTCTGAATGATCAGATGCAGATTGTCGATCGCGATCGACAGGATCGGCGGCTGGGCCGCCTGCGAGCCAAGGCAGCGTTCCGAATTGGGGCGCTGTTCGGGGCCGTCCATCGCATGCAGGATGGCTGCCGGCACCGCCGCGACGTGCTTGCGGAATGCCTCATTGCCTGGGATCTGCCCGTCCGACGGTTCGATGATGATCGAGCTGCGCAATGTTCCGCCGACTCGCTCGATGTGACGCTCATCGGTCCATTCAGTAGGTTCGGTTGGCTTCGTTCGGTCTTCGTCGCCAGCGATCCGGCTCGAGTCGAGCTCACGCGCCTGTTCCTCGGAGATGAACAGCTGCGTGTAACCGGGCGGGCGAGCGAGTGGAGTGGCATTGGTGCTGGTCCAGATGCCTTCGAAGTTCGGACGACCGTCGGCATGGCGCGGCGGTTGATACGTGCCACGCTCCGCCGATGCTGGCATCGAGATCGCGGCCAGGCAGGCGCAAAACATGGCGATGGACGTTCGCATCTCGTCATGCGGCAAGGTTCAGCTGCCAGGACACACTGCAAAGCGTGTCGTCATCGTGACCTCACGGCGCAAGAGCTTCGGACCACTCGTGAATGCTGTACTTGCCCACGACCCCGTTGACCACGAATGGATCGTCAGCGACGAACGTCTCAGCCGCCGCGCGCGACGTGAAGACTCCCAAAGCGCCTATTGGCGGAGTGCCGTAAGGGCCTGCCATCAGCAAGGTGCCGTCTTGCTGGAACTCCTTGAGGCGCTTCTGATGAGCAGGGAAATTGGCCTGAGCTTTCGCCGGCCCATCTGCCGCCAGCTCGTAGAACAGCAGGTACTTCATGATGACTACCTTCTCGGCTCATACCGCATCGCCACCGCACCGGAGCCGTACACGATGATCGCAGCATCCATCCAGCGTGGCGTTGATGGAATGTCGAAGAGGGCGCATGGCGTAAGAGTACCGCCGACGGATACCTTGGCAAGACCCCTGCCCTTGCGCATCATCTCGGGCATGGACAACCCTGACACCATCGCCGCCGTACGCCGCTTCAATCGTTTCTACACGCGGGCCATCGGCGTGCTCGAAAGCGGCCATCTCGGCAGCGCGTATTCGCTGGCTGAAACTCGCGTGCTCTACGAGCTGGCGAAATCCGAAGCGACTTGCCTCGCATCGATCGTGCACGAGACGGGAATGAGTCGCGGCTCGCTGGGCCGCATCGTCGCCCGCCTGGAGCGCGACGGCCTGATCTTGCGCACTCCGGCAGCCGATGCCGCCGCGCAGTACCTGTCACTCACGCCCGCCGGGAGCAATCTTTTTCGCACCCTCCACGCACGGACGCTTGCGCAACTGGAAGAGTTGTTGAATGGCCTCGGCCCGGAACAGCGCCGCCTTCTGGTCAGTCGATTCAGCGAGATCGAGGCGCTGCTCGGTGCCAAAGCGACCGGCCCGGTCACGCTGCGGCCGCCGCGAATCGGCGATATTGGCTGGGTGGTGCAGCGCCACGGCGTCCTCTACGCGCGCGAGTACGGGTGGGATGAACGCTTTGAAGCGCTCTGCGCGCGAATCGTCGGAAGCTTCTTCGAGACGTTCGATCCGAGCCGGGAGCGCGGATGGATTGCCGAGCGCGGCGGCGAAAACGTGGGCTGCGTCTTCCTGCAGAAGGGCGAGTCGAACACTGCGAAGCTCCGCTTGCTTCTGGTCGAGCCCTCGGCACGCGGACTCGGCCTCGGGCGCCGCCTGATCGAAGCCTGCATCGACCAGGCACGCCGGTTCGCATACACCGAGCTCAATCTGTGGACGCAGAGCAACCTCACGGCTGCCCGGCATCTCTATGCCGTCTGCGGTTTCGAGCTGGTCGCTTCCTGGCCCAATCGCGAATTCGAGGACCTCGCGCTGACGAGCGAGACCTGGCGCTTGCAGCTCGAGCATGGAACGCGCTCCTGATGACAGGCATTTCGTCCGAATCCAGGGCTGGAACGGACCAGGAGGAACGGCCATGAAGGTTCTTGTCGCAGGCGCCAGCGGCGCGGTCGGCCGCCGTCTCGTGCCGATTCTCGTGCGGCGCGGTCACACTGTGTTCGGCATGACGCACTCCGCCGACAAGGTCGCAGAGCTCAGGGCGCTCGGCGCCGAGCCCCTTGTCGGAAACGCGCTCGATCGGCAGTCAGTTGCGCATGTACTCGATGCGTCCCGCCCCGAAGTCGTCATTCACCAGCTGACGGCGCTCTCTCACGCGACGAGCTTGAAACACTTCGATCGACAATTCGCGATGACGAATCGGTTGCGCACCGAGGGTCTGGACTTGCTGCTCGAAGGCGCGCGCCGCGCGGGCGCCCGACGTTTCGTTGCGCAAAGCTTCACCGGGTGGACGAACCCGCGTGAAGGCAGTCGAGTGAAGAGCGAGGCAGATCCGCTCGACCCGCATCCACCCCACTGGATGCGCCAGACGCTGGATGCGATCCGATACCTCGAGCAGGTCATCGGCGGGACGCAAGACCTCGAAGCGACGGCCTTGCGGTACGGCTATCTCTACGGACCCGGGACCTCCTTTGCCCCGGGTGGCGACATCCTCGAAGCGGTCAGGCACCGTCGCCTGCCGCTCGTGGGATCGGGCGCTGGTGTGTGGTCATTCATTCACGTAGACGACATTGCCATGGCGACGGTCCTCGCGGCCGAAGGCGCCCCGGCCGGCGTGTACAACGTCGTCGACGACGAACCTGTCGAAGTGGGTACCTGGCTTCCAGAGCTGGCGCGCATTGTCGGCGCCAGGCCGCCGCGGCATGTTCCGGTGTGGTTCGCCCGCCTCCTGATCGGAGACACCGGCATCGCCATGATGACCCAGAGCCGAGGTTCGTCGAACGCCAAGATCAGAAACGCGTTCGACTGGCAGCCGAAATATCCCACCTGGCGCGATGGATTCCGCCGCGGGCTTGCGGACGACGCTGCGGCATCTATTGCAGCCTAGGCTCACTCCCAGGAGGTTGCGTTCTTCGGAAAGCCCGGCCGCTGCACCCGGACGACGCAGAATCGCTGCCCGGTCGGCGCCTGCATGACCACCCAGCGTTCCAGCCGATCAACCACCTTCGCGCCGAGACGTTCGAGCCGCGACACCTCGGCAGGAATGTCGTCGGTTTCGATGTCGAGGTGGACGCGGCTCTCATGCTCGACCTGCTGGAGCTGCACGATGGGCTCATCGTCCGGAGTCTCCAGCATGCGGTAGCGGCCTCGCGACCCGGGGTGATCGGGGTCGATTGCACGCCCGAGCGCCTGACTCCAGAAGCGCGCTGCTTCGCTCACATCGGAGGTGCGGCAATCAATGATGAGTGCACAGAGGCGCGAGCGATGCATAGCGACGTCTCCCTAGCGATCGACGAGGCGGAGCATGGAATCCGGATACCGGGCACCAGCAATCGCAGCAGGCGGGAGCAGCGCATCGATTGCCTCGAGCTCATCGGCCGAGAGCGCAATGCGCGTCGCGGCAACGTTTTCCTCGAGGCGGGCACGTCGCTTGGTGCCCGGGATGGGTACGACATTCTGCGGCCGGCTGATCAACCAGGCGAGCGCGAGCTGCGCGAGGGTGCAGCCGTGATTCGTTGCCAGAGGCTGCAGCGCGTCGATCAGCTGCACATTGCGCGCAAGATTCTCCGCGTCGAATCGAGGTTGTCCGCGACGCATGTCGTCGCTGGCAAGCTCGTCTCGATTGCGGATCGCGCCTGTTAGAAATCCACGACCGAGCGGACTGAATGCCACGAAGGTGACACCGAGCTCCTCGCATGCGGCCAATACACCGTTGTGCTCGACATCGCGCGTCCACATCGAATACTCGCTTTGCAGGGCGGCGATCGGATGAACTGCATGCGCGCGTCGCAACGTCGCCGCTTGCACTTCCGAAAGACCCAGATAGCGGACCTTGCCCGCTTGCACACATTGCGCCATGGCGCCGACGGTGTCCTCGATGGGCACGGCGGGGTCGAGACGATGCAGGTACCACAGATCGATGACTTCGACCGCCAGACGACGCAGACTCGCGTCGCACGCCGCGTGCACGTACTCCGGCCGCCCATCGATCGCACGCGAAGCGGCACGCTCGCTATCGGTGACGAATCCAAACTTCGTGGCGAGCACCGCTTGCGCGCGACGATCACGCAGGGCCCGACCCACGAGCAGCTCATTGGCGAGCGGCCCATAGATGTCGGCGGTATCGATCAGGTTGACCCCGAGATCCATCGCGCGATGGATCGTCGCGATCGCCTCGCCCTCGTCCGCTGCGCCGTAGCCCTCACTCATGCCCATACATCCGAGCCCGAGCGGGAAGAGCTCAGGACCCTTGCGACCGAGGCGGGATTTCGTGCTCATGCCCGCAGGTTTGCACACGCAGGGGTCCGTGTACATCTCCGATCGCAGGCGATGTAGTTACTGCACTGTGGCGTTGCCAGGGAATTCGCTCTGAATTCCTTCAATCTGAAACTTGTGGGAGCGCGGCGACCGGCACGTACCAGATGTTGTACTGGCCGTTGTCCCACAACTGGCTGCGCTCCAGATCCTGACGTGCCTGATCGAGCGCTCGCGGGTAGCTGATCGGCACGGTCCGCTCGCTGCTGAAATAGAGCGTCTTCAGGTCCGGACTCAGCCGCGGCTCTGCATCCGAGCCGGGTGTGTTGAGCTCCTCTCCCAAGTGAACCGGGCTGCCCCAGCCCGATCCCTGGCGCCGCACGATGAACAGGTCAATGCTTTTCGCCGCCGGCGGCCGGCCGGAGCCGAAGATCATGAAAGACTCATCCGGCGCGACGGCTGGATCCACATCGGTCGTCGTCCCATCGCTGAACACGAGCGGTTGCGCCGGCTCGTAGGTGCCGCCTTTGAACTGCGAGCGATACAAGCGGAAGCGCGGCTTCTCCCCGTACGTGTCCATGAAGTACAGACTGCCGTCCGCGACCACTGCCGGCGCGAAGATCGTTGTACTGCGATTGATCGTATCCGGTAAGCGCACCGGTTCACCCCAACCGGCGCCATGACGCTCGACCCGCCACATGTTGCCGCCGTCCTGTGACGAGCCATTATAGGTCCCGTGTATCGGCTCCCCTCCCGGTGCGCTCGGCCGGTTCGAGATGAACACGAGGAACGAGCCGTCCGGCGCCATTGCCGGTTCGATATCGTTCCAGGCGCCGGAAAACGGCGCGATCTCCGGCTTCGACCACCGGCCGTGAGCGAGATGCGAAACGAGAATGGTCCCGCCTCGTACGCTGCTGCGCTGAAAGTAAACAGTCTTGCCGTCCGGCGTGAACGCCGGCGCGGCTTCGTGGTTCGGGCCGGAGATCACGCCAGGGGCGAAGATCGCCGGGCTGAGCGGCGAGGTTGATGCGAGAACCGGGGCCACGAACAACAGGCCGATGGCGCACACAATGAGGCGAGGCGGGTCAATGCTCGGTGTCTTCATGGAATGTCGATGAGATGAAAGTGGGCCCGCAGTTGTAGCACGCCCTACGCAGATCCCGCGCCAACTGAAGGAATCACGCGATACGCGCTACGACCGCTTGTCGAATAGAGTCCTCGCCTCCACCCCCCTTCACCAGGAGCAACCATGTCGGTCGATCTCGACAGCTTCCACGTTCAGAAGGCGGCTCTCGTCGTCATGCATTACCAAGCTGACGTCTTCACGATACTTTTCGGACAGCAGCCATCGCCGTTGCTGGACCGATGCAATGCGCTGATCCGCCGGTGGCGCACCACGGGTCGGCCGGTCTTCTTCCCGAACTTCTTTCTGGGCGAGAACTACGAGCACTCCTCGGCAGCCAACCGCTTGATGTCATCGATCGTACCGACCGGAAAATTCCGTAACGCTCTCCCCATGCAGGGGCTGGCAGTGGCACCCAACGACGTGTTCTACGCTTGCCCGCGAGCCAGCGTCTTCTTCGGCACGACGCTGGACGCTGACCTGCGCGCTCGCGACATCAGCACTCTCGTCATGGCCGGAATCAGCACCACCGGCGTGGTTCTCTCGAGCATCACCTGGGCGAGCGACGCTGACTACGACGTGCGCCTGGTCCGTGACTGCTGTTATGACCCCGACCATGTTGCACACGAAGCGCTCTTTCGAACCGGTTTCGGCGGCCGAGTGCAGGTGATGTGAGAGCTATTCAGCGCCAGCCGTCGTCGGCGCGCCATTGCTCCGATACACGACGCCGCCTTTCATCACGAACGCAACCTGCTCGAGCGCCTTGGTATTCGTCAGCGGATTCTGCGCGACTGCGATGAGATCGGCGAAGCGGCCCGCTTGCACAGATCCGACTCGATCTGCGGCGCCGAGCAGGTCGGCGGCATTCCGCGTCGCAGTGAAGATCGCGTCGATCGGCTTCATGCCCGCGGCGACGAGCAGACCGAACTCCATGGCGTGATCGCCTTCGCCGATGTCGGTGCCGTACGCGATCTTCACGCCGGACTTGAGCGCCAGCGGCAGATTCTTCTTCGGCAACAGGTCGTTCGCCAGCTCCTTCGCAGCTGTTCCGGGGGTCAGGAGCTCGGGATGGTCGCGAGCGACTGCGTAGAAGATGTCATACACCGTGAGCGTCGGGACGAGATACGTGCCGTGTGCCTTCATCAGTGAGAAAGTCTGCTCGGTCGCAAACGAGCCGTGTTCTACCGAGTCCACGCCAGCGCGGACGGCGTTCTCGATCGCAGCCGCAGGATAGATGTGCGCGGCTACTTTCATGCCGAGCGCATGAGCCGTTTCTACGGTGACTTTCATCTCCTCGTTCGTCATGAGCTGCTGCCTGGGATCGTCGCCGGTCGAGGCGATGCCGCCCGAGGGCATGATCTTGATCACGTCGGCTCCGCGACGCTTGTGCTCGCGCACGCGAATCCGCGCCTGCTCGGGGGTATCGACGATGCCGTTCTGCGCGCCGGCCAGCGAAATCTTCGGATCGATGCCGGTCAGCGGATCGCCGTGGCCCGCCGTCGGACCCAGCGGTTCGAGCGAGACCATGAGGCGCGGTCCTGGGATCTTGCCCGAGTCGATCGCATTGCGGATCGCGACAGTTTCGTCGCCGCCGCCCAGGTCGCGCGCGCTCGTGAATCCCTGCTGCAGCAGCCGGCGAGCGAATACAGCACCATCGAAGGCGCGATCGATCTCCGAATGAGTGACTGCGTACTCCGTAGCGTTCGTGCGGCTCGGCAGAAGACTCGAGATGTGAACGTGACAGTCGATCAACCCGGGCAACACTGTAGAGCCGGATAGATCGATCACCTCCGCACCGGCCTCTGCATCGAAGCCGGCCGTCACCGAGACGATGCGGTCATCATGAATGTGAATCGAAACGCGCTGGCGCGGCGTGTCGCTGATGCCATCGATCAGCGTGCCTGCATGAACGACGATGTCTTTGGCCGAGCTCGCATGCGCGAGCAGGATCGCGGCCGTGGCCAGTACGGCGCGCGCGAATTTTGAGCAGCTCAGAACGGATTCCTCATCGAACCAGTGTGGAAGATCGCTCGACCGGCGAGACGTTCCAACGCTTCATCGCCGCGATTCCGCGCTCGGTAGTCAACACGCACAGCGTTGCAGTGTCCAGGAGAAAATGCGCACCCGCACTCGGCGCCAGTCCCAGCCACCGGGCCGCGAGTACGCGCAGCACGTGCCCGTGGGCGAACAGAGCAACGTCGCCACCCGTTGCACGAACTCTTGAGATCACCCGATCGACGCGGATGCCGACCTGCTCGCGTGTTTCTCCACCCGGGCCGCCGCCATCGTTGAAGATCGTCCATCCAGGGCGGTGAACGTGAATCTGCTCCGAGGTCAGTCCTTCGTAGTCACCGTAGTTCCATTCCATCAGGTCCGGATCGATCTCGGCACGCTCGCCGAATCCCGCCAATTCACAGGTCTCGCGCGCCCGCTGCAGCGGGCTCGTCAGCACCCGCTGGAAATTCGTCGTGATCAGTTCCTGCTGCAGCAGCCCCGCTTGCTGGCGCCCGTGCTCAGTCAGCGGGATATCGGAGACACCGGTGTGCTTGCCGCTGAGGCTCCATTCCGTCTCGCCGTGCCGGATCAGGTAGATCTCCTGCATCACTCACCCGCGCCGGGCAGCAGGACCGACAAGCAAGTAACGCAGCCTTCCAGCTTCTCGTACTCGCTGATGTTCACGACGATCGGCTCATACCCCAGCCCGGCAAAGAGCTCCGCAGTTCTCGGCGCGCTCGCCGCCATCAGCAATCGATTGCCACCGAGCAACACCACATGGGAGCCCGCCGGCTCCGGTACCGGGATGAAGTCCGGAAAGCTCGACGCGTCATCCAGCAGAGGCAGATAGCCGATGACGGACCCGTTCGGCAACGCGGTGACCGCGCTCTTGAGATGCAGCACCTTGCGCACCGGCACCTCGACCACTGTGGCGCCCCGCGGCTCGAAGCACCGGCGCATCTGCGCCACGCCTTCTGCGTTGGTACGCTCGCTTCGTCCGACATACATCACATCGGCGACCTGGAGAACGTCGCCGCCATCGAGCGTTCCAGGCTCGCGGATGCGGTCGATCGCGTAGCCGAGCTGTTCGATCGTCCGCTCCGCGCCCACGATTTCAGGCCTGCGGCTCAGTGCGCCTGGACGGGCGATCATCGCCGTCTGGTTGTAGACGACCATCGTGTCTTCGACGAACACGCCGTCGGGACAGTCGTCTGCTCGCACGACTTCTATGGTCTCCCAGCCGTACCGCCGCAGCAGCGCGACGTAATGTTCCCACTGCTCCAGGGCAAGCTCACAGTCGACGGGAACGCGCTCGATGTGATCGACGATCCCTTCGGGCAGACGCGGGCCCGGGCGGTGAACGAGTGCTCTACGGCTGACCATGCGCGCCACTCTAGCGCGCCCGGCGCAGCTGCGCGATCAGGTTCCGGGACGTCCCTTGAACACGACTCCGGCTTTCATTACGAAATCGACATGCTCGAGCACGGCGACGTTGCGGAGCGGATCCTCCCGGACTGCGATCAGGTCCGCCCGATGACCCGGCTCCAGCACGCCGAGCCGATCGGCGCGCCCGAGCAGATCGGCCGCGTTGAGCGTGGCCGTCTGGATTGCCTGCAGCGGCGTCATGCCCCACTCCACCATCTTCGCGAGCTGCCTGGCATTGCCGCCGTGCGGATAAACGCCCGCGTCGGTCCCGTAGGCAATCTTCGCCCCGGCCCGCTGCGCGCGCCTGAAGTTCTCGCGCTGGATCCGGCCGATCTGCGCTTCCTTGTCGAGTGACTCCTGCAAGGAGCCGTCTGTCTTGCCTTGCGCGAGGATGTAATCGTCGTTGTAGATGTCGAAGACGAGCCAGGTCCCGCGACTCTTCGCCAGCTCGATGGTTGCGTCATCGATGTAGGTCGCGTGCTCGACCGAGTCCGCGCCCGCTCGAATCGCATCCTTGATCGACTGCAGGCCGTGCGCGTGCATTGCGACCTTGCGGCCCAGCTTGTGGGCCTCATCGACGATCGCTTGCAACTCCTCCAGCGTGTATTGCGCGGTGCCCGGCGCATCGCCTTTGGAGAACACGCCGCCGGAGGCCATCACCTTTATGACATCGGCGCCGTACTTGATGACCTCGCGCACCTTCGCCCGCGCTGCCCACGGACCATCGGCCACGCCCTCGAATCGGTAGTGATACTCGAAGGGCAGCAGGTTGTTGTCCGTGTGCCCGCCGGTAATGCCGAGTGCCGGACCGGAGACCAGCATGTCGGGTCCTTCGATGTCACCGGCCAGGATCCCGTCGCGCACCGCGACGTCGCTGAAACCCATTTCGCCGAGGTTGCGGACCGTCGTGAAGCCAGCCTGCAGCGTCAAGCGCGCATTTCTCGCGCCGAAGATCGCGGCACGCGGCGGCGAGATCGCCAGCCCGTCGTAGCCGGTGTCGCCGGGATTGCTGTTCATGTGCGTGTGCACGTCGATCAGGCCGGGCAGGCAGAAAAAGCCGCTCAGGTCCAACTGCTCCGCGTCCGCCGCGATGGTCGCCGACGCCGCCGGCCCCACGAAGTCGATGATGCCGCGATCGTCGAACATGACGACCTGATTCTGGCTGACTCGCCCGGTCCGGACGTCGAGCAATCGACCGCAACGAGCGACGTGCGTTCCGGCCAGCACCGGCGACGCCAGGAGTGCCATCAAGACAGCGGGGACGATGCTGCGCATGCCGCGATTACCCTATGCGGCGCGCGAGCGGAAAATACCCTCGATTAGGTACGCGGCGGCTACTCGCCCAGGTGCCGCGATGCCTCGCCAAGGATCTGGGTCACGAGCTCCACCTGCGAGGCGATGCCAAGCTTGCGATAGATGTTGCGGCGGTGAACGGACTGCGTTTGTGGAGCGATGCCCAACTGGCGAGAAATGTCCTTGCCGGAATAACCCTCGGCGATGAGCGCCGCGATCTGCCGCTCCCGGCGCGTCAAGGGTTCGTCGGCCGCCCGGCTCAACACGTCGGCAACCAGGCGCTGCACCTTGCGCACAGCGTGCACGTCCGGTTCGGCGCGCGGCACTGCGAGCTGACAATGACGAACCAGCAACGCAATGAGCAGCGGTGCGATCCGGCGCAACGCCCAATCGTCGCGCTGCGTGAAGTCGCGGTCCGACGCGAAACGGCTGATCGACCAGCCGACGACGCGGCCATCCCCCAGGTCGCCCAGCAACGTGTAGAAGTTCCGCGACTCGAGCAAGCTGATGAACGATTCGTAGAACGGCGACTCGAGAAAATGGCCGGCGCCATACTGAGCCATCGAAACGACGCCGTGACGCAAGCCGTTGCGGACCGCACGAATTTCCGGACAGAAGCGAAAAGCGCCCGTGAGATAGTGATCGCGGATCGCTGCGGCGTACTGGCCGTTCGGGGACTGCAGGCCGATCAGGAGCGGGGCTTCCTCGGCATACCGGTCGATGTCAACGATGACTGCATCGGAATCGCGAAACGGTACGACCTCCTGTAAGGCGGCGAGCGCCGTCGCGAAGAACTCATTCCGCCCGAGGGCCAGGGCCATCGCGCCGAGCGCTTCGGCCGGTACGGCGTCAGCATTGTCGTTCATGGTTCATTGTCGCTCGAATAGAATAGCCCGCATGTCAAAAAAGCACGTAAAGATCCTTCTGGTCGCGCTGGCAGGTTTGCTGGCGCCGGTCGCGCAGGCTCAGCAGCGCTGGGCGTTGGATGCAGTGAAGATCTACCCGGCACCCGATGCGCCCGCAGTCAGCGGTCAGGTGGTGATCGCAAGCAGCAAGATCGAGTCTGTCGCGCCTGCCTCCGGCAAGCATGCAATGGCCGCGACCAAAGCTCCCCAATGCAACGGTGGCGTCATCGTAGCGGGCTTTCAGAACAGCCACGTCCATCTCATCGGGGACGAATTCCGCGACGCGCGCCATCAGCAAGCCGAGGCGCTCGACGCGGCGTTGACGAGCATGTTGACGCGATACGGCTACACGACCGTCTTCGATATCACTTCCGATCGCGACAATACGCTCGCGCTGCGGGACAGGATCACGAAGGGGGAAGTCCACGGACCCCGGATTCTCACGGTGGGCTGGGCTCTCTTTCCGTCACACGGCCTGCCGATCTACATCTCGCACCTGCGCAAGGAGTTGCTGGAGAAGCTCCCGCAGCCTAGCTCGGTCGATGAGGCGCTGAAGGTAGTGCGCGAAAACTCTACCGCGGGTGCCGATGGCACCAAGCTCTTCATCGTCACACCTCAAGGCCAAAACGCCGTGAAGCGCATGCCGCTCGACATCGCCAGCGCCGCGGTAGACGAGACACATCGCCGCAGGCAGCTGGCGTTCGCTCATCCAACGGACATTGAAGGTGTCCAGGAAGCGCTCGATGCTCATGTCGACATCCTGGCGCATCCGCCGCTCGGAGTGCCCGTGCCCTGGCCGGAGTCGCTCATGAAGCGGGTGCGGGACGCGCGGATGTCGATGGTCCCCACGCTCAAGCTGCTGGAGTTCGAGCTGGCGAAGGAGCAGGTGCCGGCCCCGACGGCGCAACGGCTCGTGAACGAAAATGTCGCCGAGTTCGGCAAGTTCGCGGCACTGGGTGGACAGGTGCTGTTCGGCACGGATGTGGGCTACATGACCGACTACGATCCGGCTCGCGAGTACGAGCTGATGGCCCAGGCAGGCTTGTCGACGATGCAGATTCTCGCTTCGCTGACCACGACCCCCGCTGCGCGCTGGAAAGAGCAGGATAGGCGCGGCCGCGTGGCTGCCGGAATGGATGCGGACATGGTGGTGCTGGATGCCGATCCTGCGGATTCGCCGCGCAATTTCACAGCGGTCCGTTGCGTCATTCGCAGCGGCGAGGTTATCTACACGCGGCAGTGACGCGTCGTGAGGTCGCTCCATGTTCATCGGACACTATGGTGTCGCGTACGCCGCCAAGTCAGTCGCACCCAAAGCGCCGCTCGCCGCGTACTTCCTCGCAGTTCAAGCGCTCGATGTGCTCTTCAGTGTCTTCGTGCTCAGCGGCATCGAGCACATGGAGATCGTCCACAAGTACACGAGCTACAACCCTTACCGGTTGTACGACATGCCGATCAGTCATAGCTTGGTCGGCTCGCTCGCCTGGGCAGCTGCGGTCGGCATCGTCGCCGCGATCCTTCGCTTGCCACGGCGCGAATCGGTCTGGCTCGCGCTCGCGGTGTTCTCGCATTTCATCCTGGATCTGCCGGTCCACACGCCTGACCTGTCGATCGCCGGCAACGACACCGCGAAACTCGGGCTGGGCCTGTGGCACAACGTCCCGCTCGTTATTGCGTTGGAGCTGCTGCTGCTCATCGGCGGCTGGCTGCTCTTCAGCCGATCGAGACGCTCCGACGCGACGTTCCCGAAGCAGCGCAACCGGATCTTCCTCGGCATTCTTGTGCTCGTGACGATCGTCACGCCGTTCATGCCGGACCCGGCGAGTCCGGCAGCATTCGCGGTCCAGGCGCTGGTCCTGTATTGCGTGCTTGCCTGGGTTAGCGCATGGAGCGTCGGCGAATCGCTCTTCAGGACAAGACGCGTCGCAGGTAGCGGTACTCCTGCCAGGTGAGCGCGATCACGATGACGTCCACCACCGTGATCACGATCAGCCACGGCGAGTGGGTCAGGTTGAATCGATACAGCTGGTAGACGATGAACAGGCCGAAGACTGCGATCGCCAGCGGGTAGTACCAGATCTTCTCCCGCAGCAGACCGACGATCAGCCAGAGCTTGATCACGCCGTGGCTCAACAGATACGCGGCAGTGAAATTGCGCGTGCTCAGTGAGAAATGCTGTACCGATGTATAGAGATAGTTGGCGATCAGGTCGTGCTGGAGCAGCTCCATCCCCGTCAGCCGGTCGACGAACTCGAACATGAGCTGCTGGGTCACGAAGAATGCACCGATCCCGGCAACTATCTCCGCGACAGCGAACACCCCCTTGCAGAGCAGGATCACCTGGAACAGGAGGTGCGCGGTTTTCTCGTCGAATTGCATGTTCACTTGTATGGTAAGGTTTTCAAGGACGGCGCCTGCCACTGCTGAGCACTCCACATGGTTAGCACAACGCTCGACCCGCCCTCTGATCCACCGCTCGCTCGCGAAGGCGCGAGCGCCCGAGCAATTCACTGGGCAGCTCGCTTGCTCACGGCAACCTGCTGGATCAGCGCCGGCCTCTTCGGCCTGTACATTCTCGCGTTCTATGCTGCCGCCATCGTCGACGGGAACATGGCGAAGTGGAACGAAGCCTTGCCGCGCTTGTATGAAACCCACACGCCGACGGCGACGGCCGGGATCGGTGTGCATTTCGCAGCGGGCGGCATCATTCTCGCGCTCGGCTGCATCCAGTTCGTCGCGGCGATTCGCTCTCGTTATCCCGCCGTGCATCGCTGGATCGGTCGTGTCTACGTGACGGCGGCATTTCTTGCCGGCATCGGTGGACTCACCTTCATTGCTGCCAAGGGCACCATCGGCGGCACGACGATGAATGTCGGATTCGGCTTATATGGTGTACTCACTGCTGCTGCCGCCGTGGAGACGTATCGCCACGCCCGCGCGCGGCGCCTCGATGTTCATCGAGCATGGGCGATGCGCCTGTTCGCTCTCGCGATCGGCTCATGGCTCTACCGGATGGAGTATGGCTTCTGGTTTCTGCTCGCCGACGGGGCCGGCCACGTCAAAGACTTCAGCGGTCCCTTCGACAGGTTCATGGCGTTCTTCTTCTACGTGCCGAATCTGCTGGTCGTCGAAGCGCTGATCCGCGCGCCGCGCGCATCGATGTCAGCGACAGCGCGCTGGACTGCGGCCAGCGCGTTCACTTGCGCCACGCTGTTCCTGCTGCTCGGGACGTACTACTTCACGAAGTTCTATTGGGGCCCCGCGATCCTGGCGCGCATAGGTTTGTAAGAGAGCGAGTGACGATGACAGACGCAGCAATCGAGCGTTTCCGCTTCAGCGCAGATCCCGCCGCCCTGCACGAGCTCGAGCTGCGGTTGCAACGAGCATCGTGGCCCGATGAAGTCGCCGCCGAACCGTGGCAGTACGGCCCGCCGGTCGCCTACATGAAACAGTTCGTCGAGTATTGGCTGCAGCGCTACGACTGGAAGAAGCACGAAGCGCACATCAATTCCTTTCCGCAGTTCGTAGCGCAGGTCGACCAGCACCGCATCCACTTCATCCATCAGGAAGGCCGGGGACCCGCGCCGATTCCGCTCGTGCTCACTCATGGCTGGCCCGGCAGCTTCGTCGAGATGCTCAAGATCATCCCGCTCCTCACCGATCCCGCAGCGCACGGCGGCGATCCCGCGGACGCATTCACCGTCATCGCACCTTCGATCCCGGGCTACGGCTTTTCGAGTCGGCCGCAAGAGCGAGGCACGAACCTGTTCGCCATCGCTGACCTGTGGGCGAAACTGATGACGCGCTTGAACTACCCTGAGTTCGGCGTTCAAGGCGGCGATTGGGGCTCGTGGATCAGCGCCGTGACGGCGCTTCGCCATCCGCAGCGCGTGCTCGGACTCCATCTCAACTATGTGTCGACCCGATTCCGGCCGGCCCTGAGCCCGAGCGACCCGCCGCTGACGCCGGCAGAGGAAGCGTATCTGTCGACGGTCGCCAAATGGGCAGAAGCCGAGGGCGGGTACATTGCGATCCAGGCGACCAAGCCGCTGACGCTCGCGTATGCACTCACCGATTCTCCGGTGGGGTTGGCGGCCTGGTTCGTCGAGAAGTTTCGCAGCTGGAGCGACTGCCAGGCCGAGCCCGACGAGATCCTCACCAAGGACGAAATGATCACCGACATCATGGTGCACTGGCTGACCGGCACGGCGCATTCGGCGATACGCCTCTACAGTGAGTACCGGGAAAATCCGCTGCAGTTGGCGACCGGCCAGCGCGTCACTCCTGCGTGCGGGATCGTCCACCTGCCTGCGGAGCTGCCGATGCCGCCGCGCAGCTGGGCAGAGCGCGCCTTCAACGTCGTGCACTGGACCAAGCTGCCGCGTGGCGGGCATTTTGCGGCGTGGGAAGTGCCTGAGCTGCTCGCGGCGGATATTCGCGCGTTCTTCCGGCCGCTGCGTCGCTCGTAAGAAAGACTCATAAAAAAAGGGGGCACGATGAGCTTCGGCGATCGATGGCGAGAGGTCCGCAACGGTTTCGAGCGGTCGTTCTGGATCGCGAATTTCACGGAGCTGTTCGAGCGGCTCGCCTACTACGGCCTGCAGGCCGTCCTCGCGATCTATCTGCACGAGCGCCTGGGACTCAGCGAGGCAGAGACCGGCTCGATCCAGGGCATCTTCGGCTTCGTGGTGTGGTTCCTGCCGATCCTGGGCGGCGCGATCGCGGATCGGTTCGGCTTCCGGCGCACGCTGGCGGCCGCCTACGCGATCCTCGCGGCGGGCTACTTCCTGTTCGCGTCGATCGGCGGCGAGTGGCTGGCACCGGCTCGCGCTGCGCTGCCGCTGTACTGGGTGGTGTTGGTCATCCTGATCGTGCCGGCACTCGGCCCGGGACTGGTGAAGCCGGTCGTTGCGGGAACCACGGCGCGAGCGTCCGCTGAGAACGTGCGCTCGCTCGGCTTCTCGATCTACTACACGATCGTGAACGTCGGCGGCATGTTGGGGCCGCTGGTGGCGAGCTTCGTTCGCACCTCGCTGGGGCCGGAAGCAGTCTTCATCATGAGCGGCGCCTTCTCGCTTGCGATGTTCCTGCTGACGATCCTCACCTTCAAGGAACCGACGCGGCCGCCGGGCTCCGAGGTGACCAGCATCGGCCAGACGTTGCGAAACATGGTCGTCGTGCTCGGCAACTTCCGGTTCGTCGCCTTCCTGCTGATCTTCTCGGGCTTCTTCGTGATGTTCTGGCAGGTCTACATCGCCCTGCCCCTCTATGTCCGCGGCTACGTCGATCCGAACGCACCGATCGACGCGCTCATCGCGGTAGAAGGATTCGGTGTCATCAGTACCACCGTACTGATCGCGTGGCTCACGAGAAAGGCGCGTCCGCTGCCGGTCATGGCAGGGGGCATTGCGATCACCAGCGTTGCCTGGCTGATCCTGCTGCTCGGCAACAGCTCCATATTCATAGCGGCGACGCTGCTCGGAGTGGCGATCGGCGAGGCGATGCAGGCGTCGCGCTTCTATGAGTACTGCTCGCGACTCGCGCCGAAAGGCCAGGAGGGCGTGTTCATGGGATATGCCTTCCTCCCGATCGCCATCGGGTTCCTCATCGCCGGGCAGATCGGCGGACGGCTCGTTCACTATTTCGGGGACGTGCGGCAGGCGCCGGGACAGCTGTGGGTCGTGGTGTGCGCGATCGGGCTCGCAACGTCGCTCGCGCTCATCGTCTACGACCGATTCGTGGTCGGCGAGCAACCTGTGCTGCGACCAGCGTGAAACCGCGCAATGGCTCAACGGCACGATGCAAAGTGGCTCTTGTGGGAGCAGTCGAGCAGCGCTGACCATGAGCTATGAGTAACGGAACCAGAGTCTCGGTCAGTGTGTGGCTGCTCGCGCTGGGATTGCTCGCTACGGCCTTCGCGACTGCCGCCGAGCCCCTCACTGTCGAGCGACTGGTTTCGCAACCCTCGATCACCGGGACCGCGCCTTCGGCCGTGAGCTGGTCGCCCGACAATCGGCAGCTCGCGTTTCTCTGGAACGACGTCGGCATGCCGAGCCGCGAGATCTGGATCGTCAACGGCGAAGGCCAACAGCTGCGCAGACTCACTGCACCGACAACGCCTGCGATGAGCGTCGACGAGTTCGCGTGGATGCCGGATTCGAGCGCAATCGTGTTCTTGCGCAGCGGCGATGTCTGGCGCCAGCCCGTCGCGAAGGATGCTGATAAAGCCGCCGAGCGAATGATGACCGTTGGCGGCGACCTGACTCACCTCGACGTCTCTCCCGACGGCGCTTATGCATCGTTCCTGAAGAATGGCGATCTGTGGCTGCTGCGCCTAAAGACGCGCGAGCTGGTGCAGGCGACACGAGTCGGCGTTCCCTCGGTCGCATCGGTCCCATATGGCGAGTACAACCGCCCGGACGTCGAGATCGGCGCCTATGTCTGGGGCGGGCCGACGTATGCATGGTCACCGGACAGCCGCACGATCGCCGTCCACTACGTCGATCGCCGCGCCGTGAACAAGGTGCCGTTCCCGTACTACCTGGGGAAGGAGACCGAGGCCAACACGATCCGTCGCAACTATCCGGGCGAGCCCAATGAATCGCGGACCCTCGGCTTCCTCGACGTCGCAACCCGCGAGCTGAAGCTGCTCGACCTTCCCGAGCCTGCGGCCATTCAGATCGTCGACTTCTCCTGGTCCAGGTCCGGTGCTCTGCTCCTCGATCGGGAATCGGACACGGCCGTGGATCGATGGGTGGAAATCGTCGACCGGCACAGCGGCGCGCGCAGCCAGCTCTGGCACGACAGCCGCGACACGCGCATCTACAACTCCATCGGCGCCGCGTGGCATCCCGACGGCAAGCAGGTGTTGCTGCGGGCTGATCTTGCCGATCGCTATGGCCTGTACCTGATGAGCCCGGGCAAGCAACCGAAACTGTTGACGAACGAGAGCTTCGATGTGACCGATGGGCCGTACGTCGCCGGGCGAGCGATTTACTACCAGTCGAACGAGCCGAGCCCTTACGAGCGCCACGTGTATCGCGTGCCGGCGCAGGGCGGCAAAGCGGTACGCATCACTTCGCTGGCCGGCGAGAATCAACCGTTCGTTTCGCCGGACGGCAGCAAGGTCGCGGTCCTACATTCGGACGACGTCACTCCTCCCGATCTGTACCTGACCGACGCGCGCGGCGGCGCCATGCGTCGCATCACCACTTCGCCGCCCGCTGAATTCGCAGCGCGTACCTGGGCGAGTGGGCGCTACGTGACGTTCCCGAGCCTCATCGACAAGTACACGCTGCACGCGCGCATCCTCATGCCGCCGGATCTCGACTCCAGCAAGATCTATCCGGTGATCTTCGGGCCGGTGTATTCCAATACCGTTCGCAATCGCTGGATGAGCGGCGTGTATGGGAACGTCCAGCAGTTGCTGGTCGATCACGGCTACATCGTCGTGCAGGTCGACGTGCGCGGCAGCACCGGCTATGGCCGCGACTTCCGCGAAGAGTTTCTCGCGGACTTCGCGGGCAAGGACCTGGAAGATCTGCAGAGTGCGGTCGCGTATCTGAAGACGCTGCCGTACGTCGACCCTGAGCGATTGGGGATCTGGGGCAGCAGCTACGGCGGCACGCTCACCGTTTATTCGCTGCTCAAGAAGCCCGGCTTGTTCAAGGCCGGCGTCGCCGCAGCGGCCGCTGTGGATCCACACTTTTTCGGCACGGACGATGTGGCGATCGTGCGCCGCCCGGACAGCCGCCCGGATGCTTTCACGCGCGGCGCTGCTCAATACGCGGGCAACTTGCAGGATCACCTTTTGATCATTCACGGCATGCAGGACAACGTCGTACCGTTCAAGACGACCGTCGCACTCGCCGAAGAATTGATGCGGCAAGGCAAGGATTTCGACTTCGCGTTTGCGCCGGCAGCGATGCATCGCTGGCCGGGCGAGCCCCACCACGCGCGCTATCTGCTCGGCAAGCTGGTCACTCACTTCGACCGCTATCTCGGTCCCGGCGGCAAGGAACGACCCGCGTCCTGAATCGCGCTGGAAACCCGCGCGTGAGCAGCGATCGAGCCGCGCAAACGCCGGGATCCGCCAAATGCATTGCTCTAGGCTTCTGGAGATGATGTTCTCCCTTCGTCTGCTGGCCGCTTGCTCGGCGGCCGCGCTCCTCATCGCCTCCACCCAACCGCCGAAGTCACAGCCCGAGATTGGCACGTTCGGCTTCAACGTCGCAGGCATGGACAGGTCCGTCGCGCCCGGCGACGACTTCGTTCGTTACGCCGTCGGCAAGTGGGTCGACACCACCGAGATCCCGCCGGACCGGTCCAGCCTCGGCAGCGTCGCGGTGATTCGCGAGAAAGCCGCGGCGCGCGTGCGCGAAGTCATCGAGCGTACGACCACAGCGAACGCGCCCGCAGGATCCGACGTGCGCAAGATCGGCGACTACTTCGCGACCTTCATGGACGCGGCGCACATCGAGCAGCTCGGCGCCACCCCGCTCAAGACCGATCTGGACGCGATCGCTGCGATCGAAACGCATCGTGATCTGTCGGCCGCACTGGGCAGCTCGATCCGCGCCGACGTGGATGTGTTGAACGGCCTCGGCAACTTCTCCACGCCCAGGATCATGGGCCTGTGGGTCGCCGAGGATCTGAACGACGCCACGCACTACAGGCCCTACTTGATGCAAGGCGGCCTCGGCATGCCGGACCGCGAGTACTACGTGGGCTCGAGCCCGCGCTATGCGGAGCTGCGCACCAGATACGAAGAGCACGTCGCCCACATGCTGCGCCTCGCGAGCTTCACGCAACCCGAGGCGCGAGCAAAACGCGTGATGGCGCTGGAACTGGCGATCGCCAGGACCCATGCCTCGGTGGCCGACACTGGCGACGCCTCAAAAGGCAACACTGTGTGGCTGCGCTCGGAACTGCCGACGAAAGCGCCCGGCCTCGACTGGACGGCCTTCCTGACCGCCGCCGGTCTGAACGATCAACCGCGCTTCGGCGCCTGGCAGCCCGGCGCCATCACGGGCATCTCGCAACTGACGACGAGCCAGCCGCTGCAGACCTGGAAGGACTATCTCGCATTTCACGCGATCGAGAGCGCGGCGCCGTTCCTCTCCACTGCATTCGCTGACGAGTATTTCGCGTTCAACGGGCAGGCGGTGTCGGGCACGCCGCAGCAGCGCGAGCGCTGGAAGCGCGGCGTCGACGCGACGTCCGACGCCCTCGGCGAAGCGATCGGCAGGCTTTACGTCGGGAAGTACTTCCCGCCCGAGGCCAAGGCCCAGGCTCAGCAGATGGCCAACAACCTGCTGCAGGCATTCGCGGCGCGGCTCGATCGGCTGGACTGGATGGGCCCCGAGACCCGCGCGCATGCCAGGAAAAAGCTCGCGAACTTCCGCGTCATGGTCGGGTATCCGGACAAGTGGCGCGACTACTCGTCTCTGCAGATCGTCCGCGGCGATGCCCATGGCAACTGGCAGCGCGCGGCCCTGTTCGAGTACCGCCGCAACGTCGCCAAGCTCGGCCGAACCGTGGACCGCAGCGAGTGGTTCGTCACGCCTCAGACCGTGAACGCGCTGTTCGGTCCAAGCCAGAACTGCATCACCCTGCCGGCCGCGATTCTCGCCCCGACGTTCTTCGACCCGAACGCGGACGCGGCGGTGAACTACGGCGCGCTGGGCGGCGGGCTCGGCCATGAAGTCAGTCACGGCTTCGACGACAACGGCGCGCTGTTCGATGCCGACGGCAACCTGAAGAACTGGTGGACGCCGCAGGACCTGGATCATTTCCGGGCCGAGGCAAAGAAGCTGGCCGATCAATACTCGGCCTACGAGCCGTTGCCCGGGTTGCACATCAACGGCCAACAGACATCCAGCGAGAACATCGCGGATGTGGCCGGCCTCGCCACCGCCTGGGACGCCTACCAGCTATCGCTCCAGGGCAAGCCGGCGCCGGTCATCGAAGGCTTCCCGGCGCAGCAGCGGTTCTTCCTGGGCTGGGCGCAGAACTATCGGGCCAAGTTCCGCGAGGACGCGCTGCGCCGGCAGATAGTCACGCAAGTCATGGCGCCGGCGCCTTATCGGGCGCTGACCGTGCGCAACCTCGACGCCTGGTACGCAGCGTTCGAGGTCAAACCCGGCCAGAAGCTGTACCTGACTCCGGCCGAGCGGGTGAAGATCTGGTAGCCTCCAGCCCCGCTGCCTCGGCGGGGACTCCATGACGACCCTGGACGATTTCGATCTCAAGATTCTTGCAATCCTGCAGAACGACGGCCGCATCTCCATGGTCGACCTCGGCAACCGGGTCGGCCTGTCCGAGACGCCGTGCGCCCGGCGCGTGAAGCGTCTGGAGGCCGACGGCATCATCAAGCGCTATGTCGCGCTGGTAGACAGCGAAAAGATCGGAGCCGGCGTCAAGGCGCTCGTTCACGTGCGGCTGCGCAGACAGACGCCGGACGCCGTCGAAGAATTCGAGGCCGCGATGCGCAAACTCCCCGAGGTCATCGACTGCGACCTGGTCGCCGGCGACTTCGACTACGTGCTGCAGGTCCGCCTCAGGGACCTGACCGCTCTCAAGGACTTCATCCGCGACAAGCTCATTACGATCAAGAGCGTCAGCGAAACCCAGTCGATGATCACGCTGGAAGCGATCAAATCGACCACCTCGGTGCCGCTGCCGCCGTCGCGCCGGCGCGTCACAACTTGATGAAGATCCTCTTGCGGTAGAAGGCCCACATGATCGCGAGCCAGCAGAGCACGTAAGAAATCGCGAACAGGAGCGAGGCGTTGATCGGCTCGAGCCACGACGCGAAGAGGTTCGTGAAGATCCAGGTCTTCAACGAGACGTCCCCGACCTCGAGCAGATCCAGCGTCAAAGAGCCGAGGCTGGAGAGCACGTAGGCTGCAATCGCATTCGAGCCGAAGATCACGAACGGCTGGCTCCATCGCCGATAGCCTTTGAGGTCGATGACGTAGTAGCACAGCGCCAGGAAGTGCGCAGCCAGACCTGCAGTGAACAGCACGTAGGAGCTGGTCCAGAGATTCTTGTTGATCGGAAACACTTCGTTCCAGACCAGCCCCAGTACGACGCCGGCGCTTCCCAGCACGAACAGGCCGGCGACTTTGTCGAGTGGCTCCCGCCCGGAACGCATCCAGGTTCCGGCGAGCCCGCCGAGTAATGCAGTCGCAATAGCGGGCAGCGTGCTCAACAACCCTTCCGGATCCCAGGTCTTCGACTGCCGCCACAGATGATTCGTCGTGAAGATCGCACGATCCAGGGCAGCACCGAGGTCCATTCCGGGCTCGAGTATCGGCGCTTGCAGGGCCCAATAACCGAGCAGCAGCACCACGATACTTGCGATCTGGCCGCGAGCGCCGGTGTGAAGATAGATGACTGCCGCAACCAGATATGCGATCGCGATCCGTTGCAGCACCCCCGGAATGCGCCAGTGTGCATAGTCGAATCCCCACCAGGGGAAGCTCTGCAGTGCCAGGCCGACCAGAAAAATCAACAGCGCGCGCTTTGCAGTCTTGAGCAGCAGCTCCCGTCGGCTCGCCCCTTGCTCACGGGCCTTGCCGAACGAGTACGTCATGGCGACGCCCACGATGAAGATGAAAAACGGAAAGATGAGATCGGTCGGCGTCCAGCCATTCCACGCGGCGTGCTCCAGCGGCGCGTAGATGTGTTGCCAGGAACCGGGATTGTTGACGAGCAGCATCCCGGCGATGGTGATGCCGCGAAAGACGTCGAGTGAAAGCAGCCTAGCGCTCGATTTCATCCTGCAACCAGGCGCGAAAATCGTGTGCTGCCGCGCGCTTCTCACCCGCCTTGAGCAACAGGTAATGCCAGTCCGGACCTCGCATCACCTCGGCGAAAGGCTGGATGAGCCTGCCCTCGCGGACCAGCGAGGCAAACAATATCGGCGACAGCAGTGCCACACCAGTACCTTCGACTGCGGCCACCGCGTCGAGCTCGTAAGTCGGATACTCGCTCGCGCAGAAGCGCAGATCCGGCGAGTGCACTCCCGCGGCGCGAAACCAGAGCAGCCAATCATCGTGCGGCAGCAGCGGCAAGCTCGCCAGATCGGCGGGTGATTTCAGGCGCACGCTCGCTGCGAGCTTTGGGCTGAGCATCGGCGTGACCTCGACGGGGATGAGCCGCGTCACCTCGAAGTCCGGCCAGTCGCCGCGGCCGGTCCGTATTGCCATGTCGAACTCATGGGCCGGCCGCACGTCGGTCGAGACGTCGAGCTGGATCGGCGTCGCACCGTTGCGCTGGTAGTACCGAGCCAGTCGCGGCGCAAGCCAGCGCACGACGAAGGACGGCACGACCGTCAAGCGCAGCGCCTGCTCCGAGCTTCGGCAATCGCTGACCGCGTCCTCGATCATCCGCAGCGCCTCTGCAAGGCAGCTGGCAAGTGCGACGGCAGCCGGCGTTGGCTCGAGGTTCGGGCCCGAGCGAATGAACAGCTGCTTGCCAAGCTCAGCTTCGAGATTGCGCATGCGCAGGCTGACCGCAGCCGGCGTGACACCGAGTTCATTCGCAGCGCTCGTGAAGCTCGAATGACGCACGCACGCTTCGAGCACTCGCAGGGATTCGATCGGCGGCATTCGTCGGGACATGAGCCATTTCAAGCACACCTTGTCATCACGCGCAAGATTGCTCGCAATCGCGCGCAGTCGCCCCGCACATACTGTCGTGAAGCGCGGAGCAACGCATGAAAGAGCTCAGATCACGGCACCTGTTCACGATTTCCATCGAGCTGCATCCCATCCTCGACGTGGGTATGACGCCCAGTGGTCAGCGCCGCATCGTGCCCGTCTCCGGCGGCCGGTTCGAAGGTGAGCGACTCCGAGGCGAAATCCTGCCGCATGCGGGCTCCGATCTGCTGCTCACGCGGGCCGACGGAGCGTTCCAGCAGGACGTCAGGCTGGCGCTGCGAACCCACGATGGCGCGCTGGTCCTCATGACGTACCGCGGTATCCGGCACGGCTCCACGCCGGAGCACTACTACTTGCGGACAGCGCCGTTCTTCGAGACTGCGGCACCGTCTTACGAATGGCTGAATCGCATCGTGTCGGTCGGCTTGGGTGAGCGCGCTGCGAAGGTGGTGACTTACGATGTTTTCGAGATTCTTTGAGAAATTGATTCGCTGGTTGGTCCGTGCAGCCGTTCCCTGCGATGGCATGCATTGGGTCGACGCCAGGCGGCAGCCTGAGCCGCCGCCGGTGCGATGGATCAACGTCCGATGACGTGCGGCAACAAACGCCGATAGAGCAACAGCGTCCCGAGCAATCCCGCCAGCAGCAGCACGATCAGCACGCAGCCGATCAGCAATGTCCGCCAGATCCATGCGCCGCCGGTACGCGTTGCAGAGTCGGTAACCTGCAGCAAATCCTTGAGTATCGCTTTGCGTTGCGCGTCGATCGCAGCCGTCGCCTGTTCCAGCGTCGCCTCTCGTTGGCTGCGCACGATCTTCTCGACCTGCTCGAGCGAGGCCTCGCGCTCGGCCTGGATGTGCCCAAACAGATCATCGAGTGCGGCCTGGCGCTCGCGGGTCACCTGTTGGGCCAATCCGCCCAGCAAGTCGGACACTGTTTCCATCATCGCTGACATCTGCGTGATCTGGGCCTGAGTCTGCTGCGCCTCCCGGGTCGCCAGCGCATTGCCGGTATAGACCTCCGCCTGCCAGCGCATGAGGAACGGCATGCGCTGCGCCAGGAAGAGCGAGCGCTCTGCGAGCAGGCGAGTCTGATCCAGCTGCCGCGTCGCTGCGTGCATCGAGTCGAACAGACCGCTGTACGATTCGACGGACGTGGATCCGGTTCGCTTCAGATCGGCGATACGCACAAACGCCACTTCGGCGGCCGAGCGGCGCGATCCGTTCCACGACAGGATGCGTTCGCGAAATGCAATGCGCGTCGGCTCATTGACCCAGCGCTGCGCGACTCGCCAGGCATCGGCATCGTTCTGTTCCAGCGCCCGCTGCAACCTTGCCTCGGGACTGTCTGCGGGCTTACCGAGCGCAGCAGCTCTTTGTGCATCGGCTGTCAACGTCGTGAAAGTGAGCAGGTCGGCAAGCGCATCCACTGGGTCCGGCTGCATCGCGATCGCAACGAGCGCCGATGACAGGACCAGCCGCGCCGCCATTTCGTCGCGACGGGATTCCGGTGTCTGTCCGGAGCGCGCCAGGTTGATCTCGGAAGCGATGCGCTGCATGGCCGTGTCCGCGAGCGCCATGACGCTGCTTTGGATACTCTGCGCTTCCGTCGCCGTGACAGTGGGACGTCCCACCTGGTCTGCCGGCCCCTTGTTCGCCGCGGCGGTTCGCGACACTGAGCACCCCGCTACCAACACGCACAGCATTGCTGCCGCTCCCACCTGCAGGGTCTTTTTCGTAGTCATTGTTATAGCCCTCCTCCCCATCGGTACTGCCAGGCGATGCCGAGTGCATCGAAATCGGAGCCACTGCGGGTCGACACGCCGGTATTCGCGTAGAGCCTCACTGAATTGTTGCGACCGATCGGCAGCGTGAACGTCAACCCGATTCGAGAATTGTTCTTCAGGTCCGAGCCGGGGACGCCATCGATCGTCGTGCGTCCGCCAGTGAAGTAGGTAGCGAACAGCGCCAGCCACGCGCCGGAGGAGAAGGTGCGGATTGCGCCGCCCTGCACGGAATAGACCGGTTCCTGTTCGCGCGTGCGTCCGCCGATGAAGTCGTCGTTGTCCTGATAGAACTGTGCTGCGCCGATCAGCTCGCCGATCCACTGGCCGATTGCTTTCGACGCGCCGATCTCCGGCTTGAGCGACCAGCGATGGGTGCCGATATTGATCAGCCGCTGCTCGTCGTACTGACCGACCGGCACCCAGACGGTCAAGCTCGCGCCGACGATCAGGTCCTGCCGATAGCTGCTCATGTCTCGCAGTGTCAGCGCCGGCGCTCCGTGGAGGTTGATCGAAAAACGTACGCGTGGATCGCCCCAGCCGCTCACGTCGCGGGTCTGCACCTGCCCTGCGAGATCGGCGCTGCCCGAGAGCGACGCGTACGACCCGGTGGCATCGAACTTCGCCGACCGCCCCCACGCCGCGAAGGAATGGGCGTAGGCGACGACGGCGCTGTGCACGTCGATGTTTGCGTTGTCGAGGGGAATGGACGGATCGGCGACCACGCCGCCGGTCGTGTACGCATAGCCGGCAATGGCGAAGTTCAGGCCGACCGGAGCATTCGCATACAGCCGGGGCTCAAGGTCTTGCGCGCGCAAGGTGCTCGTGGCCAGCAGAGCCGCCGCGATCAGGGCGAAGGAAGCGTGCAACCGGGCAAGGCGACCGCTCACCTCACTTGTTTAGTATCGCGCCGGACTTTGGGCCATACGAGCAACGGGCAAGCTCAGATCTCGCTCAGGTAGCCCCGCTGTAGCTGCTGCTGCTGGTTCTCGAAAATCGCCATCGCCGTCGTCATCCGCAGGAAGCCGAACTTCCGGTAGAACGGCTCCCGTCCCGGCACGGCGTACAGGATGATCTTCTTGTGCCCGCGTGACTGCTCCACGAGATGGCTGACGACCTGCTTGCCAAGGCCCGTGCCCTGGTGGCTCGGCAACACGGCGATGTCGCAGATGTACGAGCAGTCTCCACCATCAGCAAGCGCCCGCCCCGCTGCCACGAGCTTGCCGCTGTCGTAGACGAAGCACTTGAACATGCTGTTGCCGAACACCTTCCGGAGGTGCGCCGCCTTCTTGTCGCCAAGCGGCGCGACACGGTACAGAGCAGAGAGTTCTTCCCAGTCGACTGCATCGTTCGAGTATTTCCATTCCAGGGTCATACCGTGTCTCCTTTTCTTGCGACGAGGCGCACCATGCCTCTCATTCCAGTTTCGCGACGCACGCTGAATCCATTGGACCCGAGACTGGCGCTGAGAAGGTTCGGCGCCAATCGAATCTTGCGATAGTGACTGACCCGAGTCTGCCAGCCATCCCGCGTGCGCTCGTGAACGATGTCATGAACGACGAGAGCCTCGGACTCGTATTCCAGGAAGCAGGTCAGGATCCGGTCATCCTCGCTCCGGACTGGTATGAAGCGCTGGTCAGCGACGAGCGGGACCGAGTAGTCGCGAAACGAGACGACGAATACGCCACCGGGTGGCAGTGCCGCGGCAGCACTTGCGATGAGGCTTGCGACAGCGCCACGGTCGGGCAGATGCGTGATCGTGTCGCCCATGCACAGGATTGCCGCCGGCGGCTCGGTGAGATGGCTTCGAAATGCCAGCAGGTCATCGTTGACTGCCTTGATCGCCAACTCGCCGGCGAGCTGTCCGAGCGTCTGCAATAGCTCTGCCGAAGTATCGATTGCAGTGACTCGCGCGCCTTTGCGTGCGAGCGGAATGGCGTGCATGCCAAAGCCTGCGCCCAGATCGACAACGACAGCTCCTGCTGTGAGCGGCAGGTTGAGCTCCTCGATCTCGGCGGCACCGGCACGCAGCGCCGCGTCCGCACCCCCGGCCATCCACAGGTAGATCGGGGCAAGATGGTTGGCGTAGTGCTCTGTGACGCTGGTCATGCCGTTGAACCTTAAACGGGCTAGAGTCGCTGAGCGTGGGCAGCCTACCAAAGACCCTGATCTGCGCGTGCTTGCTGCTCGCGAGCCTGCCGGGCATCGGCGCCGACAATCCATTGCGCTTCCTCGACGAGCAGGTCGCGGCACATCCCGGTCAGAGCGTTGTTATTCGACGAGACGCGCGACCCCATAGCTCTCGCCGTTCCTGGCAATGACCCGCAGCGAATGCGCTTCGGCCAATCCCAGCAATTCCTGCGCCGACATCTCGCCCGTCGAGAGGTCGACGGTCTTGCTGGGAAGGTTGCGCAGATCGATCGCGCCGCGCTTGTGCGGCTCCTCGATGATCTCTTTGTTCGAGATGTCCACGCGCCCTGCCATGAGCAGTCGCATGTCACTGATCAGGTACGCAGCGAGCTGATCGTCCGCGATATCGCTGCCGGGAATGTCGAGGCGAAAGTCCTCCGCGAACAGCCTGCCGCCATTGGTGAAGTGAATGACGAAGTCGAACTTGACGCGATGGTCTGGCATGGCGGACTCCCTGGGCACCATGTTCGCACATTGAGCTGCCCGTTCAACACAGAAGGACAGCTGAATGAAGCCACTCCCGCATCCGTGCCGATGCGCGGTCATAGAATCCGCAGCGACGAACGCGTGAGGATTCGATGAAGCGCTCGATATCGGCCGTGTTGACGGGCTTGCTGCTGCTCGCCGGCAGCCTCGCGTACTGCGATGAGATCCTTCCGACCGGGCTCGGCGAAGCAGTCGACAAAGACGTGCAGGAGCTGCGCGCGGCGACCGAACCGTTCAAATCCGTGGCCGCCGCCCTCGCGGCAGGTTACGTCGCCACCGATCGCTGCGTGCAGCATCCAAGTCACGGCGTGATGGGACTGCACTACAAGAATTCCGCGCTGCGCGACGCGACACCGGACCTCGATCACCCGGAGATCCTGCTCTACCAGCGGCTGCCGGACGGCTCGCTGCAGCTGAACGGCGTCGAGTTCGTCGTGCCGTTCGCAGCGTGGACGCACGACGAACCGCCGGTATTGCTGGGCCAGAAGATGCGGCGCGAGGAGAGCCAGGGCATCTGGTATCTCCACGCGTGGGTCTGGGAATGGAACCCGTCCGGAATCTTCGAGGACTGGAATCCTCGCGCGAAGTGCTAACTCGCTTCGAGTAACCGTTTAGCGGCCCGCATCGCTCCATCGCCCACGACCGTGTCGGCGACTGCCAGCGCTCGCGTGCGCGTTCCGGGGTTCAACGCAGCCTCGATAGCGGCCGAGAACGATTCGGCAGTCGGCGTCGGACCCTCGTGTGCCGCGCCGATTCCGAGGTCCCAGACTCTGCTGGCCCAATAGTGTTGATCCATGATCTGCGGAATCACTACCTGAGGACTCCCCGCTCGCGCGGCCGCCGTCGTCGTGCCGGCGCCGCCGTGATGGACGACTGCAGCGACCCGAGGAAACAACGCCTGTTGGTTGACCTCGCCGACGATGAAGCAATCCTCGCGGTCATCGACCAGCGCAAGCTCCGCCCAGCCGCGCGAGAGCAGGACCCGACGACCTTGCGCGCGCACGACATCGATCGCCATTCGGGCGAACTCCTTCGGCGCGGGCAGGCTGCCGAAACCGATGTAGACGGGCGGCGCACCTGCGTCGAGAAAGGCCAGCAGCTCGGCCGGAAGCGGCCGCTGATCCGGCAGGATCCACGCGCCGGTCTGCACGACATCGAGCTTCGCAGGCTGCCGCCAGGGCGCGATCACCGGATCCGCGGCGAGCCACGGCCGATCCGTCTGGACGTGATCGCGCACGTTGTCGACCGAATGCAAACCGACCGAGGCTCGCAAGTTGTTGAGCCCGTCGCCGAACAGGTCGTTCATGACCTGGACGTCCGCGTCCCACAGGGCCTGATTGTCGGCGATGTCGCGCGGATGCGGGTGGCTCGGATACTCGAACGGCCGCTGATACGGTGAAGGCAGAAACATCGGACAGTAGGCAGCGAACACGTAACGCAAGCCCTGCTTCTCCGCAACGGCCCGCGCCGCGGCCACGGAAGAAAACAGACCCGTCGCCACCATCACATCGCAGCCCTTCGCTGCTGCACTGATCGCGTCGTACTGAGCAGCCATTACCTGCGCTGCAAGCTTCGGCAAGGAAATCGTCGCGCGCTTCGGCAACATTTCGGCCAACCAGGCACGCACCGACGTGAAGGCAGGCAGCAACGGCACGTCAGCAGCAGCGAAGAGCTGGGCGAACTCCTCATCCGGAGGCGCACACACACGCGCATCCACATCGAGTGCTCGCAACGCCACGCCCAATGCGAGCAGGGGTTGAACATCTCCGCGCGATCCAAAGGTGGTCAACAGTACACGCATGCACGGCTCCCTCAATTAGCAAGGGCGGCGATGCTGCGGCATCGACCGGGCCTTACGGCAAGGCCCCCGATGCGTTATATTCTGTTCACGGGAAGACAAGGTTTGTTCGCCGTCCGGCGACCGCCCACACAAAATCCTTCGAACGACTCACCCGTGAGCAGAACCACGCGATCGCGATCGATGAGCCTCGGGACGCTCGGCCTCGCGCTGATCGTGCGCATGCCGGTGGGCGCGGCGGCACAGGAGCCTCGTGCCGCGCAAGTCAAGCAACTTGCAGATGCATATGTCGCGGAATTCGTCCGTCGGTTCCCCGCAGACGCGGAGCTGAATGGGCTGTCCCTCGAGCATCACGATACGCTCGGCGACAACTCATTGGAGGCGCTGCGCGGCTGGCAAGCGCTGGAAGACCGCTGGGCCGGTGCGATCGCAAAGATCGATGAGGGCGCGCTGCGCGGACACCCCGAGTGGATAACGCTCGGCTTTCTCAAAGAGGCCCTCGAGTCTTCGCGGCAGCTGCGCGTGTGTCACTACGAGCTTTGGCCCGTGAATCAATTGAGCGGCTGGCACGCGCGCCTGACGCAGTTGGCCGCGGTGCAGCCTGTCGGTACGGATGCGTCACGCACCGAAGCACTGGCGCGCTGGGCGCGATTGCCGCGCTATCTCGACACCGAAATCGAAACTCTGCGCGAAGGCGCACAGCGGTCCTATACGACCCCGAAGCACAACGTACAACTCGTCATCGGACAGCTCGATGACCTGCTGGCACAGCCAGCCGCACAGTCGCCGTTCTACAGCCCGGCCGAGCGGGACAAGACAGCAGCATTCCAGGGTGCCTGGACCAAACTGTTGACGGAGCAGATCACGCCGGCCATCCGGCGCTATCGCAACTTTCTCCACGACGAATACCTCGGCAAGGCGCGCGAGTCGATCGCGATCGCTGCGCTCCCGCAAGGCGACACGTGTTATCAGGCATCGTTCCGTTCGTACACGACGATCGAGCGACCCGCCGCCGAGACTTTCGAACTCGGACACAAGCAAGTCGAGCGCAACCTCGCCGAGGCGTTGCAGCTCGGGAAGAGCCGGCTCGGGGCCGGCGATCTCAAGACGCTCGTTGCCCGCATCAACGAGAGTCCCGCGAATCACTTCAAGAGCCGCGACGAGTTGCTCACCTTCGCTCGCGGGGGCGTAGCTCGTGCGCGCGACAAGCTGCCGCAATGGTTCGCGCACGTACCGCGCGCCGACGTCGTCGTCGAGCCCTATCCGAGCTTTCTGGAGCGCGAAGGCAGTGACTCCTACTGGCCGGCGGCCGAGGATGGCAGCCGCCCCGCCATGTACCGGATCACTCTGTTTCAGTTCGCGCAGACGACCCGATCGAACGCAGAGATCACTGCGTTTCACGAGTCGTATCCGGGCCATCACCTGCAGATTGCGCTGGCAATCGAGCGGCCGGCCGCGCATCCGATCACGCGCCTCGTCGGCAATTCCGCATTCATCGAGGGCTGGGCCCGGTATGCCGAGGCGCTCGCCGAAGAGATGGGGCTGTATTCCTCCGACTATGCGCGCGCCAACCGACGCCTCTGGCCCGCTCGCGGCATGGTCGTCGATCCCGGTATTCACCTGTTCGGCTGGACGCGCGAGCAGGCGACCGCGTACATGGCGGAAAGCGGCCGCTTCCCGCCGGCAACCGCCGCTGCTGCCGTCGACCGTATCGCAGTCTGGCCAGGACAGCTCACAGCCTACGACACCGGCGCACTGGAGTTCTTCGCGCTGCGACGAGAAGCGGAAGCGGCGCTCGGCAAGCGCTTCGACATCCGCGAGTTCCATGAAGTCCTGCTCGCCAACGGTGCAGTGACTCTGCCGATGCTGCGCGAGCAGGTGCAGGCCTGGCTGGAGTCGAAACGGACGAAATAGCGTCAGTGCGCCGGACGATCCTCGTCCGCCAGAATCTTGGCCAAGGTCGACATGTTGATGTTGCCGCCGGAAACCACACACACGATCTTGCGAGCATCCGCAATTCCCCGCAGGGCCGCCGCGACCGATGCGGCGCCGGCGCCCTCCGCTATCAAGTGATTTCGCAGCGCGAGTAGCCGGATTGCCGCTGCGACTTCATCGAGACTGACCGTCAGCGCGCCGGCCAGTAACGTGGACACGAGCGGCCACATCTCCGCGAGCAGCGTCTTCCCGCCGATTCCATCGACGAAGCTCGGTTGATAGTCGATGCTCATCGGCCGCCCTGCCGCGAACGAGGCCGCGAGCGGCGCCGCTGTCTCGACCTCGCAACCATACACACGAGTCTGCGGGCGCAGCGCTTGCACGGCGGAAGCGATGCCGCTCGACAGGCCGCCACCGCCGTACGGCACCACGATCGCATCGACATCGGGCAGGTCCTCGAGAATCTCGATGCCGATGACGCCGTTACCCGCAATGACGCGCGCGTCGCTCACCGGATGAATGAAGTGCCCGGAAAGCTCATCGAAGCGATGCTGGACCAGAATCTCCCACCAGCGATCGAAAGGAACCTTGACGACCTGCGCACCGAGCCGTTCGATCGCATCGAGCTTGGCGCGCGGCGCATGATCCGGCACGACGACATCGCAGCGAATGCCCAGCTGGCGCGCGCACCACGCGACACCTTGCGCCATGTTGCCCGCGCTGGCCGTATAGACGCCGGCTCTCCTCTCATCTTCCGGCGCCAGCAACATCGCGTTGCTGGCCCCGCGAATCTTGAAGCAGCCGATCGGCTGCAGATTCTCCAGCTTCAGGTAGATCTCGGCCGCGGCGTTCTCGGTGTTGAGCTTGATGAGCGGCGTGCGCAGCGCGGCCTGGGCTGTGCGGACGCGGGCGGCCTCGATGTCGTGCAATGGAATCGGATTGGGAAGAGCAGCAATCAATCGGCGATCTCCGCTTCACCTTCGATCTCGACCGGAATCCCGAATGGCAGCTCAGCCATGCCCACGGCGCTGCGAGTGTGCGCGCCGCGCTCGGGCCCGTACAACTCGAGGATCAGGTCCGAGAAACCATTGATGACGGCGGGTTGACGATCGAACCCCGCCGCCGAGTTGACCATGCCGAACACGCGATTCCAGCGGCTGACGCGCTCCAGATCGCCCAACAGGCGCTGCAGCGTGCCGAGGATCGAGAGGGCTGTGAGTCGCGCGGCCCGATATCCCTGCTCGACCGTCAATTCGCTCCCGATCTTGCCAAGCGGGTGTGCCAGCGAGCCGTCAGGGTTCTGCGGACCATGACCGGCGATCAAGACACGCTTGCCACGGATGCACGCAAGCTCGAACGGCAACACGACGCCAGGCGGCGGCGTGAACGGGGGCGGCAAGGTCAGGCCGAGCGCGCGCAGGCGCGATTCGATGGTGCTCATCGACCTGACTTTAAAGCCCCTCGGCGCCTGGCTACAACCTGCTATTCAGAAATGTCAGCACGTGCTGCAGGAACGTGTCGCTGCTCTCCACGTTCGGCATGTGCACGACCGGCAGCATGACCAGCTTCGCACCAGGTACTGTCTCTGCGATGAGCTTGCCATGCTCCGGCAGCGTCACTGTGTCGTCGCGGCCGGCGATCACCAGTGTCGGGCGCGTGATGAGCGAATCGACCCTGCGGAAATCCACGTCGCGAATCGCCGCGAAGTTGCCGGCGATTCCTCGCGGGTCCGTGGCGCGCACCATCGCTCGGAACATGCGCACGACGCTCGAGTCCTCCTGTCGCATCGAGGCCGGGAACCAATTGCCGATGAACATGTCGGCAATCTCGTCGGCGTTGTTCGGCTGCAGGACCCAGGCGATCTGCTGGCGCCAGCGCTCGACCGGGCCGAGATACGGCGAGGTATTGCTGAGAATCAGGCGCTCGATCCGCTCCGGCGCGTACACTCCCAGCCACTGCCCGATCATGCCGCCCAGTGACAGTCCCAGGAAATTGACCCGCTCCAGCTCGAGCTCGTCCAGCAGCTCGAGTGCGTCGCGCCCGAGCCGATCGAACGAGTACGGGCCTTGCGGCACGTCGGACTTGCCGTGACCGCGGGTGTCGAAGCGCACGACCCGGAAGTGCTTCGTCAGCGCAGCCACCTGTCCGTCCCACATTTCCAGGCTGGTCGCGATCGAGTTCGAGAGCACCAGAGCAGGCTTGTGGGTCTCGCCCTCCACCCGATAGGAAATCCGGTAGTCGTCGCTGGTCCGGAATACTGAAGTCGCCGCCGTCATGTGCATTACTCCGCATCGATGAACCTGCGAACAATGCTAGTTCCGCGGCGATTGCCGGGAAATTTCGAACCTTGAACAGTCTTTGTAGAGAGAGCTGACATGAGCGCGTTCACCCTGCACGATCTGCAATGCTTCGACGCCGTGGTCCGGTCCGGGAGCTTCCAGGCGGCGGCCGAGCTGCTGCATCGTTCGCATCCCGCGGTGTTTGCGGCGGTCGCGAAGCTCGAGCGCCAGCTGGATCTCGAACTGCTCGATCGCAGCGGCTATCGCGTGCGCCTCACGGAGTCGGGCAAGTCCTTCCACGCACGCGCGCAGTCGCTGTTGCGCGAAGCCGTGGATCTCGGGTCATACGCTGCGCAGCTCGCGACCGGCGAGGAGAGCGAGCTGAATGTCGTCGTTGGAGATGTGTGCCCGCGGCCGCAGCTCCTTGCATTGCTCGCGCGCTTCTTCACAGATCGTCCGCGAACCAGGCTACAGCTGCACTACGAGGCCGTGAGCGGGCCCTGGGAACGCCTGATCGACGGCGACGCCGATGTCATTCTGCATCGGGTGGAAAAGACCGATCCGCGGATCGAGTGGATCGATCTGTGTCGGGTCTCGTTCATCCCCGTGGCCGCGCCGGGCTTCCTGCCCTTCCCCGTCTCGACCTCAATCGAGCCTGAGCAGCTGCGCAGCTTCACGCAATGCGTGATTCGCGATACGGCCCGCAACCTGCCGGCTGCCAATTACTTCCTGATCGAAGGTGCGCATCGATGCACGGTGGCCGATCAACCGATGAAGAAGGAAGTGATCGTGAATGCAATGAGCTGGGGCCACCTGCCGGACTTTCTGATCGCCGAGGAGCTCGCTAACGGGCGCCTGCTGTCTCTGGCGGGAAAACACTTTCCCGGGCGCACGGAAGAGGTGGTTGCGGCGCGCGTGCGTGAGCGCCCGCGTGGCCCGGTCGCGAATGCGCTGTGGAGCTACATCACGGAGCAGGCCGCGGAGATTGCTCGTGCAATGCCTCCGCCGCAGCGATGAACGCGGCGACGCTTTCGTAGAGTGACCGCCGGTTTCGCTCCAGGTGCATCACGTGCGTGCCGTCGTCGATCTGTAGCTGCCACTTCATCGCGCTGCCGGTGAATCGGTCGAGAAAGGCGTCTGCCTGCGCAGTGTTCACCAGCCAATCGTAGTTGCCGTACACAACGAAGATCGGGACTCGCACGTCCTTGGCGTCGTATGGATAGACGCCTGCCTGCGCCTGATCGATGTCCTCACCGGGACCTTCCGGAACGCGCACGGTTTCCGGCGGATCCTCGGCGACGTGCAGGTTCGCTGCCACGAATTCCCTCGCCCAGCGACGATCGACCGTGGGCTCCAGCAGCGTCAGGCCCCGCGGCAACACATTCTTGAAACTCAGCCGATCGAGCCTCTCCGTCGCGTCCTGAGCAAACCATGCGCCTCGGGTCTCCTCTTCCTCCGACCGCTGCGCGACGGGCACGACCGGTCCGAACAGCGTAAGCGACGTCAACTCAGCGCCGTGCGCAGCAGCGAACGTCGCAGCTGGAATCGTCCCCCACGAATGCGCGACCACATGGACGCCGGCGAGACCGCGGGTCTCGCGCAGATACTCGACGGCAACAGCGATCTGCGCCGCCGCCTCAGTTGCCCGCAACACCGGCGGCGCGTGATTCGCCGGTTCGAGCATGGCCTTGGGTCGACTGGATGCGCCATAGCCGGCGAAGTCGAGCCCGCACGCGAGATAACCCCTGGCAGCGACGAAGCTCAACCAGGAGTCGCCCGTAGTGAACTCGTAGCCCGCCGCCAGCAGCGTTGGAAAAGTGGACCCGTGAACGAACAGCACGCCGGCATCCCGAGCGTGTTGCGGCTTCACGCAATGGATCGCCAGTTGCTCAGTCGAATCGGGAATCCGGACGTGAGCCGTCTCGACTCGCGTCGCCGTGCCGAGAACCGCCGCCAGACCGATCGCTGCCAACATGGACATCCCTCGCTTTGAGCGGGACATCCTAGCCGAGAACAGCACGTGGATATTTCGATGCGCATCGAACCATGCGAAGGCGAGGCAGCAGCTTGCAAGTATTCAGCTCACCACTTGCTCGAGCATGTCTGCTGCCTGCCGTCCGAAGCGCCGACTCAGCTTCCGCAAGAGGTCGATGTCGATTCGCTCCCTGGCAGCCTTGAATGCATGACGCGCATCGGCCAGGTCCTGTGGACCGCCGGCGAAGCACTTCATCGCAATGAAGTCCTCGCGACCGATCACACGCAGCGAGCTGCCGGAAAAAGGCACCGTGATTGCACGCGAAAAGGCTGCGGCGTCGAGCCCGCGCAGCCCCGCCAGCAGATCGACGCGATTGCCGTGACGGTCCGTGACTGCGAGCAGCGCTGGAATCGGGTCTTCCGCATCGCCGTGCCGCAGGTCCGTGCTGAACCCTGCCTTCTTGAGCGCCTTTTCGAGTCGCCTGAGCTTCGGTACGCCAAGCGAAACGAGCGCGTCGGCATCAGTCGTTGCACGAATGAATCCATAGACGGAAGCTGCCATGGCCCCGATGACGGCATACTCGATGTCCTGCTCCTCCAGTACTGCAGCAACATCCAGCAGCAACAGGATCGATTGCCCTGGGCCGCGCGCCTTCATGACGATCGCCTTCCGGCACGCTGCAGGGCGGTGACCAGCTCACTGTGTTTGAGATGAGCGTGCAAGCGCTGCTCGGGTGTCATCTCCCGAGCAGTCGCCACCAGTTCATCCCGCGCGTCTTCGGCCAGCCTGGACCGCATTCCCTGACGAGCATCAGGCATGGGGCCAGTCAGGAACGCCCCCGCTTCTTCCGGCACGGCGCCAATCTGCAGGACCAGCTGCAAGCCCGCACGAACCGCAATTCGAATCAACAATTCGAGCGACAGCTCGGCAACCCGGCCATTCGCGATCTTGCTGAGCGTCGGCTGAGGGATCCGCAGCAGCTTCGCCGCCGCCGCCTGGCTCAGCCCGCGTCGGGCCAAAAACCGCGAAATCTGCAGAGCGACGTCGCCGCGCAACGCCTGGACAGTCGCAGTGTCTTCCGAGGTTGTCATAGCGTATCTACTATACTTATAGCGAATTCACTATGCAAACCCATCAGGCCGGCAGTGGCTGATGCGTCGACGGTTTTCCGGACTAATCGAGGGCGCTGATGCTGACGTAGTATCCGTCCGGATCCCTGAGCGAGAACTCGCGGGTCCGGGTGTTCGGGTTCACGTGCGGCTCCTCTTCGAACCGCGCCACCAGCCCCCGCCCTCGCGACAACGCCATGTCGAAATCATCGACACGGAAAAACAGCAGGAGGCCATTGCCCGGCTGTGCAAGGTCCGGGCTCGTGAGCGGCGGATGCTCATGAGCACCCCATTCGTGAAGACTCAGCAACACCGTGCCGTCCACGTCGCAGATCTGACCGAAATCCTCGTGCGCGGGGGCTCCCTGCGGCAGGCCCAGCAACGACAGGTACCACTTGAAGCTGTGCGCCACGTCGCGGACGCCAATGATCGTCCAGAGACGTCTCATCGCGGCGCCTGCGCCAGCGCTGCATTCAGCGTGCGATGGAGATGGACGAGCGCGCTTTCGAAGCGCCCGAACACGAAGCTCTCGTTCGCATCGCAGGCGATGCCGCGCTGGATGGCACTGACGATCGCGCGATCCTCGCTCGCTCCGATCTCGGCGAAGTGCGCATCGCGCGTGGCGGCCTCGAGCGCTTCGGCATGGTCACCGCTGAGATTTGTCAGCGAGTAAGCAACGACATTCGTGCGATCGACGCCGAGCGGCTCCAGCACGAGCAGGTTCGTGTGGTTCGACAGCACCGTGAGCAGCGCATTGGGAAAAATGTGATAGACAAACGTCACGAAGCCCATGACGCGCCGCTCGCCCGGCGGCACGGCCGCCAGCTTCTCGATGCGCCGGAACGGGAACGTCACGCGACTGTGCGGACCGGTCTGCTCGACGACGTTGAGGTTGTCGAATCCGTACGGGAAAAAGCTTTCCGGATGCGTCGGACGGATGTGATAGCCCTCGAGGAAGCCTTCGAGCACGATCTTCCAGTTGGCCTGCGTCTCGCGCGAGCTCGAGGCGTAAAGCTTCTGCTCTTTGCCCACGAGCTCGGGCAGGCCCGCGAGCTCCGCCGGCGCGGGGCTGGACGCCTGCGAAACGAAGACCAGGCCGTTGCGTTCGATGACGCTGAGCGCAGCGAGACCATGCTGGCTCTTGTCGAGTCCGGGGAACCCTTCGGCATGCGGGATGTGCCGCAACCGACCGTTCAGCTCGTAGGTCCATCCGTGATAAGGACAGACAAACGCATTCGTGCAGCCGCTGTCAGTCGCGATGCGCATCCCGCGGTGTCTGCAAACGTTCTGAAAGGCGCGCACCACGCCGTCCTGGCCTCGAACGGCCACGACCGGTCTGCCGGCGGCATCGCGAGCCATGTAGGAACCTGCATCGGGAAGTGCCGCGGACGGACAGAACGCCGCATAGGAACGCCGCAGAACGCGCTCCATCTCGGCTTCGAACCGCTGCTGAGAGCGATAGTTCTCCACCGGCTCGCGCCACAGCTCCTCGCCGACGTCTGTGCTGCGGTTGGCGATGTGCGAGAGCACGCGCTCGGTAATCTCGTGATCGGTGAGCAGCGCTGGCATAGTGCGCATCCTACTTGAAAATCGAACGAGGGACCCATGGCCAAGGCCTATTGGATCGCGTGCTACCGACAAATCTCTGATCCCGCCAAGCTGGCCGCCTATGCGCGACTTGCCGGGCCCGCAATCGAGGCGGGCGGCGGCCGAATTCTGGCACGCAGTATCGCTGCAAAAGCCTACGAGGATGGCAAGCTCGATCGCACGGTGCTGATCGAGTTCGATTCCGTCGACCACGCTGTCGCGGTTCACGACGGTGCCGCGTATCAGGAAGCGCTGGCGCTGCTGGAAGGTGCGGCGGTACGCGATTTGAGAATCGTGCCAGGGGTCTGATCTACCCGCCGAACGAGCACAGTCATTGAACCTGGACGGCGCCGAGCCGACGTTTCCAGAACGTCGCGGACGCCCAGCGGGTCTCCAGCTCGTAGTACGCACTGCGCTCGAAGAGATAGCTGGTGCACTCGCGATTGCGCTCCGCCTCGTACTCATCGATTGCTGCAGGATCGGACTGCAATGCTCGCAGAACAGCAGCCGCACCAGCCTGCGCAGTTCGCAAGGCCCGAATCACGCCGCTGCCCGAAATCGGATCAACTGACAGCGCCGCGTCGCCGACGGCCAGCCATCGCTCGCGCGGCGAATCGTGGCGGATCAAACGCTGACTGATCGCTGAGTAGATCTGCGGGGCTCGGCACGATTCTCCCGCGCTCATTCGATCCGTCGTCGCTCGGGCTGCCTGCAATGCTGCCCGCCAGTTCTGCGCAAGGTGGAATCGGCCTGCGCGCACGATGTCACCATCGCTCATCAGCATCGCAACCGAGCGGTCGTTGCCGATCGGCGCCGAATACCACCATCCATGCGGCGTCGTTTCCACCAGCGTGTAACAGTGCGACCCCGCATCCGGATCAGCGAACTGCGCTGCGACGCCGATCAATCGATCGAACACGCAGTGGCGAGCATTGAACCGCCGCGCCAGCGTCGAGCCGCGTCCGGTCGCATCGACGATGAAGCCTGCGCTCGCGACTTCTTCAGTCTCACCGCACTTCCACCGCAGCGCGTAGTTCCCATCGACCTGCTGCGCGCAATCGAGCAGCCGTGCTCCAGTGTGCAATTCGGCGCCTGCCTGCACGGCGCTCGTCGCGAGCATGCGATCGAAGCGGACCCGATCGACGTGCCAGCCATTCAAGTACGCAGTCGCAAGGTGCGAATGCTGTTGCGGATCCGGCGCGCCCCAGACGCTGCGAGTGCCATATGACGGAAGCGGCGCAAGATCGAGGAAGTCGCGCCACACTCCGAGCTCGGCGAGCAGCGGCTGCACGCCGGGCGCAAGAGACTCGCCGACCCGCACAGCTTCGAACTGCGTGCGCTCCAGCAGGAGCACGCGACAGCCGGACTGTGCGAGTCGACGAGCCGAGGCACAACCCGCCGGGCCCGCTCCGACGACGGCAACGTCGTAGCGGGGGCGACGGTCAGCGTTCGTTCTCATCGGTCGCGACAGTCACGGCAGCCGCGGCTGTCCTTGCAGAACGCGCCCAGGCACTTGCGCAGCGCTTCCAGGTCGAGGCCGGCTTCGCGCAGGCGTTTCTCCAGCTCCGCGTCGATCGTGCCGCCCCGATGCAGGATGCAGCTCAGCGCCTCGCACAAACGCGCATCGCGGTCGCGCAGATAGTCGACGATGACCTGACCCGGGTTACCGGAGTCGCCGGGACGATCCCCACCCCGCCAGACTCCGGCAGTGAGTGTCTGCTCGCGAGTGAACGGCTCGCCACTGCGTGTCGTGCCGCGTGCCCGGATGCGGAACGAGTAGACACCCGCGGCCCCGGTCTGCCACGACCCGTGGAATCGCTCGTCGCTTCGCAGATTCAGGGCGACCGTGCCCGTGAACGCTTGCGGACCGCGCACCTCGGCCCACACCTGGACCTGGCTCGTGAGCGGTATGCCCGACTGCGCCAGGGAAGCGACCAGCTCGATGCGCGCACCGGGTTCGAAGCTCGACTGCGCCAGCGACGCCTGCAGCGAGACATTCGAATACGAATGCACGACGAGGCTGAAAGGCAGGCTGCGCAATGACTGCCCGTTCGTGGCAGCAGCCGCGAGCATGCTGGCGCGTTGCGCTTGCGGACCAATGACCGGCCCCGTCGCAGCAGCGGCCGCAGCTCTGGAAGCCAACAACCTGTTTGGAGGCGGCGCTACGCCGCGCGGATCCACGCCTTGCTCGCGGCCGAGTCGCGGCCGGCCGATCGTCAGTAGCGCGTGCCACGTGCCGCCGCCGTCGAAGCGATCCGCCATCAGCTCGAGCGGCAGGACCAGCCGGTAGTAGCTGACGCCGTTCGACAGGATGAAGCGCATGCCAGGCTCCGCTTGCGCAAGCCACGGCTCGATGATGCGTCCACTCGGCGTCTCCAGGCGAAAGTCCACGACCTGCGGAAACGGCGTGAGCAGAATGACGTCAACGCCCGCATCCGCCGCTGTCAGCTGGAACGGGATGCGCTCGACGCGTCCCTGGAACAGCTGACCCTGTGGATCGAGCACGATCTCGGCATTGCTGATGCCGGCGAGAATCTGCAGGAAGTACTTCTGCAGCAGGAAGCGATTGTCGGTGCCGATCGAGCCGGTGATCAGCAGGTAGCCGCCGTTGTTGCCGGAGATCGTCTGCAACCCCGGAACGCTGATGTTTTGCGGCTGCCCGAGGCCCACGGAATACGTGAACTCGTTGATATCGGCTGCAACGTCGGCGATGAAACGACTGCTGTTCTCGACACCATCAGTGAGGACAACCAGCGATTTGACGTCGAACGGCGTGGTCGTCGCATTGAGCAACGCACGGCCTTCGAAGATGCCATCGCCGATCGAGGTATTGCCGCCCGGGTCGAGGCCATTGCCGTTGATGATGTCCTTGACGGTGGAGCGCGCGATGTCGGACAGGCCGCCGTTACCGAGTTGCACGATCGATTGCAGCGGCTGCGCGTCCTCGTTGAAGCGCACGACGCCGACGCCGTCGCCCTCGAGCATGACATCGACAAAGATATTGGCCGCCTGCTGGAGCGAGGTGTGCTTGCTCTGACCGTCGCCGCGATCTTCCGACATGCTCCCCGACCGATCGAGCACCAGCGACGCCGCGGCAGTTTTCCGCGCGACGGTGTTGCCGATGATGGTGATCGTCCAGCTCTGCGTATTGCCGGAATCGCGAACCGTCACGGTCTGCGGCGGCAGGACGTCACCCGCGTTGCTGGTGCGATAGATCACCCACAAGCGCGCAGTGGCGATTGCGGTGCCGGAGGTCGGGCCGACGGTGACCGAACTATTGAATGCCGTCAGTTGCGGGTGCGACGGCGCGCCGCCCGGCGCGTATTCGAGCGTCACACCGCTGGCAGGCGAGCTGACTTCGAAGGTGATCGCGAGCGCCGTCTCGCGCACCATGCCCATCGGACCCTGCGGCACGTCCTGGAAGT
>Ga0111539_10000518_pt1 | contig 48829 bp, 35 predicted proteins | sample RhiMethybrSRZTD1_FD_79667 | JGI IMG/M metagenome (GOLD analysis project Ga0111539, IMG submission 79667) | Populus rhizosphere microbial communities from Tennessee, USA - Rhizosphere MetaG P. TD hybrid SRZTD1 (version 2) (version 2) | ecosystem: Host-associated > Plants > Roots > Rhizosphere >... | reverse complement strand
TTCCTTAGCTTTGATCCGCAGTCCTTGCCGTTGTTCAAGCAGTATGTCGTGGCCACGCCGCGCTTCAACCTTGATCCGCTCTGGCTCTCGCCGCGCTTCAGCGGCTTGTCGAAGCCCGGAAAGGCGCGGGTATGACCCAAGCCGAGTTGGCCAATGCATTAAAGAAGCCGCAATCGTATGTCGCCAAGTGCGAGGCGGCTCAGCGCCGCCTGGACGTTATAGAGTTCTTGGATTGGGTGAGCGCAATTGGTGCTGAGCCTTCGAAGTTAATTGCTGGATTGGATTAGAGTCGTTGGGAGTGGGGCATCCGGCACCCCCACGGCGGTTTTCGAGATCGCCTGGGCCCATGCCGGTATATTGTTCGAGCCGTTGGAGTCAGGAACTGCCGCTTTCACAGGCGGGTCCTTTGCGCCACGGGCAGAGGCCGCTGCGGGCTATCGCCGCAGGGTAGTGCAGGAACCATGTTCCGCTGCTTCCTGTTTCTTGAAAAGATTTCTCAGAAACGGAGAACCTTCAATGCGATCTCTGTTAATCATCATGCGGGTCATGGCGCTGCCAGTCATTGTCATGCTCGGACTTGCTTCACTGACCGCCTGCAATACAGTTCACGGGGCGGGGCAGGATATTTCGAGCGCCGGACATGCGGTGCAACACGGGGCGAGGAGCGTGCAACACAGCATGAGCGACTAATTTAGGCGGAACGGGAATGGCGCGCCGGTCCGTAAGCGCCGAGATACTACGCGGATCGTTCGGCTAGCCGCTCGCAATCGGCATGTATCTTTTGAAAGAATCGGAGGGCGCGCTGTATCAATCGCCGACCCACACTGCCTTAGCAAAGTAGAAACGCGAACGGGATGGCGGTGGCATGTCGCATATGCTTTGGGAGTTCTTTAGCTAGTCACGTCCGCCGATTTTACGGGCCAAGCTGTCGGGCCGCCTGTCCACAACGGCGCGCGATGCGCGCACTGCCATTCCATCCCAAGAGATCGCACACCGGCCTTGGATACGACGGTGGACGTCGGCAGGCCCCTGCTTGCCTGTGCCAGTTTGATGTGCCAGTTTTGCAGCATCCGGCACCGCTATGCCGTTGCTTTCCTTGCCGTTGCGGGACTCTTGCTCGGTGTCCTGACTACGGAGTAACTGTTGCAGCATTCCAATACGATGCCTCGTGGCCGGCCTCAAGCGCGACGCCAACCATAGAATCGGACAGCAACAAGGGGACACCGGAAATTTCGGTCCTAGAGCCTTGGCTGAAAGGCGTTGTCGGAGTGCTGCGAGCAGGGATTCTGATCTAAGCCGTCCGACACCTGACGTCCATGGCGGGGGAGAGAGACAGGGACCGCGTGCCGTTTAACGAGCAGCGTGGAATCCTGGATGGCTGGGTCGAATCATCCCGGCCGACGGACGGCAGCGAGTGTCGGCAGATTTTGGATCGTTGCCTGCTGTGCCCGATCAGCGCGGGACACGGCAAGATTTGATGAGACCTTCCCTGGGGCGTTACACTGCGACAGGGTGATTTTCCCGAACGACGGAACACAAACGTTTTTAGGGCCTTGCGAGGGGATTAGCGTCCATGTTGCGAGTCCTGGCGCCCCCGCCCATCCGATACCCTCGGATTATACAAAAGGCTTGAAAACGAACCGTATTCGCCGTTCTCAATCGCGGGCCACTCTATCCGTTACACCTGTGACGGATAGATGTGATGGATCTTGTGACGTTTCCGCCGGCTTTGAACGCGAGGGCCGACCATGAAATCAGGCAGTAAGATCGAGCGCCGCGGCAGAAGCGTTTCTGTTTCCGCGCGCGGTTCCTCTCGATCTCCAGGCGCGCGGTGCGCCGCGAGACCTCCGCATTTCGCTCCGAACCAAAATCCGCGCTGAAGCGGTGGCCGCGGCCCGTCAATCAATGTCCCGCCGATCGCCTCTTCGATCAACTTCAGCAAGGAAACCAGGATGTGAGTGTCGCGAGATGACCATGCAGTTCGTGGCCGCCGCAGGCGAAGCGAAAGTTCACGGAAATCTACGCGGAACGCAAGGGAGATAGGATCGCGCGGACGAAGTGAAGTTCCGTCCGGACAGCGTTTGAGTCGTATATATCTTCGGCCGGACGGCCTGTCGCCTGACAGCAAGAGCGCGGGCATTCGCATGCTATCTCTAGCGCGCGACGAAGCCGGCCTAAGTAGCTTGCCACACACTTTCTTGTGGCGTTCCGGGACTTAATATCGCGACGATCGTTGAGTTGCACATATCTATTGCAGATTCGCGCGCTGACGGAGTACGATCTCATTTCAAGCGTGCGCTGATCGCTTCTGAAGGCGGCATCATGACAATAAAGGTCTTGATCGCGGGAGGCACGCGGATCTATCGCGAAGGGTTATCGAAAGCGCTTGACGACTGCTCATTGCTGGAGATTTGCGCGACGGTCGCCAACGCAGGGGAGACTGAACAGCAGATATTAACGTTGCGTCCCGACGTCCTGCTGCTCGATACCCAGATGGACGGTGCGATGGAGATCGTGGAGCTGGCCCCGTCACTCGATCCGGAATTGAAGATCGTGGCCCTGGCGGTCATGGACAGCGATGCCGAGATCATTGCCTGGGCGGAGGCAGGGGTATCCGGTTTTGTTACACGGGACAACTCGCTCGATGATCTCATCTCCGGCATCGTCGCCTCCGCCAAGGATGAGCTGGCGTGCTCGCCGCGCCACGCTGCGGCACTCCTGCATCACGTGGCCAGACTCTCTGCCAACCGCCAAGGCCCACCCGCCGCGCGACCGTCGATGCTGACCCGCCGCCAGAGTCATATTCTGGAGCTGGTCAGCACTGGGCTTTCGAACAAGGAGATCGCCCAGAGGCTGGGCATCGAAGTCACCACCGTCAAGAATCACGTTCATCATTTGCTCGCGAAGCTGAACGTGAAACGTCGAGCAGAGATCGCTGCCATTGCACACCATCTGACGCCAACCAGAACTGGCGCCGTCTTCGGCCGGCCGATGGCCTAGCGGATCGACCGGGGGTACCGAGCGGATTACCGCCCCTGGCAGCGGATAGATCATCGGATCCTCATCCGATAGATCGTTCGATCGAGACGGGATCACCCGCATCTCAGCGATCCAATCTCGCCGTGCAGCGAGGTGGAGCCAAGCCGCTGTCGCTTAGTCGCTTTTCCGCAAGCCCGATGAGCCGGGTTCTGTTCTTGACGCGCGTTGGCTCTCGATCTGAGCTGACGTTCCCACGGATCTTGACTTGCAAGATTTGAGCCGCTCGATCCCGTCCGCCGCTGTACCAAAGATCTGCGGCGGCGGTCGACGCGCGGGGATCATTCTCTGATCCAATTCGCATCTTAGCGAAACAGAGGTGATCGACTATCACAATAGCCACGGCCGCACTGGCGAAAGACATCCGAATGATTGGAAAGCATGCCGCAGCGTCCCCGATCAGGGTGCTCGTTTATGACTTGCCAGAGATGCTTCGCGCAATTGTCACCAAGGCACTTGAGACCCAACCGGACATAGAAGTCTCGGAATCATCGGTCGAGGCCACACGCCTGCTGGCGATCGTTAATGGCATCCGCCCCGACGTGATCATCACCGCGGCGCGGCCAAAGGAATCCGCAGACGCCCACGCCGAAATGCTCGAGCACAATCCGCGGATTCGAATCTTTTGTTTGGCGCCCGATGGGCGCGCCTCCTGGAAGAAGGAACTGCGCCTCAACACTGTCGGGCTCGGCGATATTTCACCGAACGATTTGCTGGGGATGATACGCGAATGTGCCGGGCAGCCCATGGCAGCCAGCGGCGCGCTCGATCTAGTCGAGCTCGTGAGGCACTAAGTGTGGACGAGATGACAATGCTGCGCATTTGCACAGACGAGAATTCTAGGTTCGTCGGCGTGCTGAAGGGCATGATCATCCTTGCCCTCCGAGAAAGCAGCGGTCGCATCCGCCTCGTCGAGACATTGCGCCACGGGTCACGGGTGGACACAGCTAGGCGCTCCGTAACTCTGCATCAGCTAAGGTCGCCTGAGACGCCTCTCGACAACGCAGCACCCGCAGCATCGATTGCAGCGGTGCGGACGTTCGCGTGGCCCCGCGCCGTGGGATCCGAATCATGAATGTGGATGTAAACACCGAGTGCTTCGGGCATGCCGATGCGCAGATGCCTCCACTGATCGCGGCACTCAGAGTTCTCGACGAGTTATTGGCGATAGGGGTCGTGCATCTCCATGCCATACAGGGTGCGGATCCCTTCCGCGGACTGCATATCGGCGCGGAAGAGGTGGAACAATGGCTGGATACAGCGACTGCCAATGAAGCCGATCCGATTTGGGGTGATAAGACAGGTGAGGTGGCGCTGCGAGCCGTGACCATCGCGTTGGAGGATGCAGGATTTCATTGGCTAGTGAAAATCTATGATCTCACCGCTTTCCAGGCAGCGGTTCTGCTGATCGCTCTCGCGCCAGAATTGGACGTGCGATACGAGCGGCTTTACGCCTACCTTCAGGACGATATTGCGCGCAAGCGTCCGAGTGTTGATCTGATCACGCGCCTGCTGTGCGAGGACAGAACCAGCCGAATCGGCCGGATGCCGGAATTCACAGGTTCCGGAGCGCTTGTACTTCATCGGCTCATTGCCGTGGAGCGAAATCCCGGCGCGGCGCTTCTGGCCTGCCCGGTTTACGCTGACGAACAGATCGTAGCGCTACTCCTGCGCCAGGATCATGTGGACACGCGGCTGGCATCCATCTGTCATATCAGCGTCTCAACGGAAGACTTTTCCGATCTCCCCATCCCAAATGAGTGGCGCGTCGGGCTGGTTGCGCTGCTGTGTTCGGCCAGGACGCAGCGGCAGCCTCTGCGACTACACCTGCAGGGAATCGCAGGCAGCGGGAAATCAGCACTCGCAGGCGCGATCGCCCGCCACCTGAAGACACGCCTGATGACCGTGCATGTGCCGACGATCTTGGAACTTCCCGATTTCGGTGAACGTCTGCGTCTCATCTTCCGGGAAGCCTGGCTGAAGGGCGGCGTGCTTCACTTTACCGGCGTCGATGCTCTGTCCGACGTGGAGGGGCAAGATCTCGCCACGTTCTTGCGCGTGCTTGCGACGGACCAGGGCGTCACCATCTTGTCGGGGCATCGCCCGTGGCGCTCGCCCGGTACAGACCAGTCCGGTGTAGTTTCTCTCGTCTTCGAAATGACACCAGCAGATCTCCAGGTCGCGAGTTGGCGCCGAGCGCTGATGCAGAGCGGCATCCGACTTTCCGACCGGGACTTGGAGATTCTGGCCGGGCGTTTTCGCCTCACACCCGCCCAGGCACGAGAGGCCACGTTCGCCGCCGTCGCCAGCATCCGGTGGCGAAATGCAACGATGGAACAAGCCGTGACGCCCACGTTGAACGATCTGTTCGCGGCCGCGCGCCGGCAATGCGGCCACGAACTTGCCGAACTCGCGCAAAGAATCGAGCCGAAGCGCAGCTGGAGCGATATCGTCCTCACCGGTGAATCGTTGGATCAGCTGCGTGAAATCTGCGCCCGAGTCTCGTTGCACACCCGCGTGCTGTCGGAGTGGGGTTTCGCCCGGCGTCTTAGCCACGGCAAAGGGGTGACTGCTCTCTTTGCCGGCCCTTCTGGCACCGGTAAGACTCTGGCGGCGGAAATCGTGGCTTACGAGCTTGGGCTCTACCTTTACAAGATCGACCTGTCGGGTGTCGTCAGCAAATACATCGGAGAAACAGAAAAGAATCTCGATCGCATCTTCACGGCGGCGCGCGACGCCAACTGCGTGCTTTTCTTTGATGAAGCCGATGCGCTGTTCGGAAAACGGTCCGAAGTGCGCGACTCGCACGATCGCTACGCCAACCTGGAGATTTCCTATCTTCTGCAGAAGATGGAGGAATTCGAGGGGCTGGCGATCCTGGCAACGAATCTGCGTCAGAATCTCGACGACGCTTTCACGCGCCGCCTGGCGTTCACCGTGCACTTTCCATTCCCTGACGAGCAGGAACGCTGCCGCATCTGGTCCGAGATCTGGCCAAAGGCGGTGCCGCTGGCGGATGACGTTGATGCGGTGGTGCTGGCGCGCGAACTCAAGATGAGCGGTGGCAACATCAAGAATACGGCGCTCGCCGCAGCGTATTACGCTGCAGCGGATGGCGGAGTTGTCACCCATGCCCATCTGTTGCGGGCGGCGCGGCGCGAGTTCCAGAAAATGGGCAAGGTTCCCGCGAATTTGGGCAAAGCGATGCTGGAGGGGGCGTCCTGATGGCTTCTCCGGCAAAAACGACAACGCCGGTACAGGAAACCGGGGCCGACCGGAAGGCGGAGCCGATGGGATACCCCGCGACACGCGGGGCGGCCGGGATCCCCGCGTCCGATCCTGCCGAGCGTCTGCAAGCACTGGCGGGCAACCAGGCGGTCGCCACCTTCTTCAGGTATCAGCCGTTGGCAGGCGCCGGTCAGCCGTTGGCATCGCATCTGCGTGATGAATTGGAGGGCAAGTTCGGCGAAGACCTCGACGACGTGCGCATTCATGCCGGTTTCCGAGCGGCGGAGGCCGCGCGCGCCGTGAATGCCAAGGCCTACACCTTCGGCCGGGATATCGTGTTCGGCGCTGATCGTTATGCGCCTGACAGTTTCGAAGGCCGGCGTTTGCTGGCTCACGAACTCGCGCACGTCATTCAGCAGCGCCGCGGCGGCGCCGTGGTTCCGATAACCCGCACTTCCGCCCTGGAACAGGCGGCTCAAGACGCGGCGCGCTCAGTCATGGCAAGCCAAACAGAGGTGACGGTCGTGGGGGCTTCAGGCGTGGGCATCGCCCGCGAGGAGGAGCCGAAAGATGAAGAAATCGAGAGGGCGCTGTCCACGTGGAGCTCTTTCGACCAGGAACCCGAAGAAGACGCGCGTCGGCCGCCGCCTCCAGGAAGCAGGGCAGGCACGAGCGATCCGGATCTCAAGAAGAAGCTCGCGGACACCCGTAAGAAAGCACAGCCGGACATTGACAAAGCCAAGGCGGCGCACGCAAGCGGTGAAGATCCATGGCTTGCCGAGGCGCGGCAGAAAAATAAGACGGGAAAGAAGAAGCACTTTCCGCTTGCCGACGCCCATGACGCCGATCCGAAGGACCTTGAGGATCAGCGCAAGAGGCTTGATGCCTGGTACCACGGCCAGGAGGCAATGTCCCATTGGGACATGTTCGACAAGACCCTTGCGCAGCGTGGATTCGAAGCGGGTCTTTCGACCGGCGCTCGTCAGGACACACAGGATGAACACAAGAAGCTCAAGCGTAAGATCAGCCGTCATCCTGATCGGCCTGCGGTCGATGCTCTGATCAAGGAGAATAAGGATCTCAAGAAGAAGATCGACAAGCTTGACCGCATCCAGAAGAAGCAGGGGCAAATAAGCGAGGAGGACGAGAAGCGCCGGGCAGAGATGATGCGGCAGGTGGAGGCCAATAAAGAGACGATCAAATCCAGCCCTGTGACGGCACTCCGTTCAAAGGCCAAGGGACTCCGGGATCGCCTTGCGATTTCGGGCCTGACCGATCCCGACAATCGCCTTCAGCCCAGCAAGGGCGCCTACGCTGGACGCGGTGAGAATACATATGCCGTGTTGCAGATCATTGGACCGGACGGACGCATCGTCGCTGCGGCTACCGGGCAAAGAACCAACAAAGGACATGCGGAAAGGAACGCGATCGCCCAGTTGAATCTGCAGATCCAGAAGCTGCCGGGTGGAAAGGTGCCGCCGGGCTCGCGCGTCGAGGTCGTCGGTGACCAGGTGGTCTGCACAAAACTATGCAAGAAAGACCTCGCCGCGTTTGCGGAGGCCCACGATCTCGACCGGGTCGATGGATACACATTTCACGCCAACCGCGGGAAGACGAAGGCGGGGGCCGATCAGATTTCCTCCGCAAAGACCACGGCGCGCAATGTGACCAGGGCCAGCACGGTTGGCAAAGACCAGATCGAGAAGAAGACAGAGGAAATATACGAGCGCGGGAAGGGTCTTCTGGGTGGCGATAAACTCACGCCGGGGGAAGAACACCGCCATGCGCACGGCAAGGCAAAGGGTAAGAAGCAGCCTGCGCCGCAAGCTGCGCCTGGAGTTCAACAATCATCGCAAGGCAAAGGTACCAGGCCTCCGCGCAAGGCCGCAACCGGGGCCGGGGGGAAGACGGATGTCTCTGAAACACGCGCCGGCGGAGGATACGCGCCGTCGCAACATCGTCGTGCGCGCGCCAAGGGAAAGTCGCCTACCGAACCTCGGCAGAAGAGTGTAACGCCGGCGCGGCGTAACGCCTCTCCAACCAGCAGAGGAACCGAGCCGGGCACGCTCATTCGCCGTGCGGCGTCACCACCTCGGTCAAAAAAACACGATATCGTCCCCGAACCCGGTCTTTCCGCGCGCGAGTCTTCGGGCCGCTCGACAGCGAAGAAGGCACCCGTCCAGTCGCCTTACACGGCGCCGGCTCAGCAGCCTGCGTCGTCGAAACGCAAGTCTCGACCCAAGCCTGGAACGAGAGCGGAAGCTCCGGCCGAAAGAAAACGCATGCCCAAGGCGACCCGGCAGGCGGCACCCGGAACCTCACCATCAACGATGCCAGCACGTACGCCCGTCAGAGCTCCAGCCGCAACCCAAACGGCTTCGGCGCAGCAGCAGCCGATGCAAACCCAATCGCCGCCACGCAAGCCGGCATCTCCCAAAGCAGCGCCACCTGCAAATATTCCGGCATCGGCAGGAGCCGTCGCCACACCACCTTCACAGAGCGCATCGCAAAAACCTCCGATGCAAGCCAAGGCTGCTACACCGCCTTCCGCTACGGTCAACACAGGGCTCGCGCCTGCCCGGCGCAGTGCGCTTGAGAAGCCGCCGGCGGGCACGGGCGCTCCGGCCAGGGACCGCACCATCAATTTCACCAAGGGAGGCGGTGCGTTTCTCGCCCCAGGTAGCGCCGGAGCAAACGCCAACCTTGGTATGCAGGCCACCCAGGACCGGGGCAAAGGCATCACCACGGGCCAATCGGTTGGTTTTGATGGCGCAATCTCGGTCGATGTGAAGGAGATTCCCGGAACCGAGCCCAAGCGCTATCGCGTCACTATGAATGTCAGCCTGGGCGCGCAACTTAACGCCAGCGCAAGCAAATCTTCGCAAGGTCAGAATGCAAGTGTGGGTGGATGGGTCCAGGGCGGTGCGGGCGTCAGCGGGCAGTTCTCGCATGAACTCTCGGCGGACGAGGCGGAAGCGTACCGCACAGCGGCTCAGACGGGGATCGGTGGGGCATATAAAGAGCTTGAGATCGCGCGCATGCTTGCCAGCCATCGCGCCGAAGCAGCCCAGACTCTGCTGCAGCAGATCAACGGTGCCCGTGGCTCTGCCGAGGCCGTCAAGCATATGGCCAAAGGCGATGCCTCGCGCGTCACCGTGCACTCCTCGGGCGGCGCTGGTGTGACTGCGGGTGGCGGAAGGTCCTCCCGCGTCGGCGTGATGCTCGGAGTATTTCGGAATGGGGCGGTGGAACGCCTTGTGGAGGAGAAGGACGGCAAGATTGTCGTCACCATGACCATGCACTCTGAAACCGGCCGCACGATCGGCGGCAGCGCGTCTCAGGGCGCGGCGGGTATGGGAGTCAGCGACACCCGGGCGGAAAACCGTTTGAGGTCCATGAGCTTCACACTCGATCCGTCCGATGCGGAGTTCGACCGAAAGTACAATAGCATCACCGCCGTTCGTACGGTCGAACAGCTCAGTGCTCTCGGCGCCGCCGGCTTACCCCCGTCCGCTTCAGCCACGGGGAAGGGCGCGTCGCGCGGCAACGAGGTCTCCGCGAACGTGCTTGGGCTCGGCGCCCGCTTCAATGTCCACGGCAGCTTCAACGAACAGGAAATCGTAGATGAGCGCGGCGTATCCCATCGCTATGAAGGAAGTGGTGGCGGCGGCCTTGACCTCACAGTCGGTGATCAAGCGGTCTCCTCCTACAAAAAGCAGGATGCCTTTGTCGCGGACGTCGGACCCGACAACATGGCCACCGGCGAGACAAGCTCGACAAAAAGCGAAACCGATCTCACGAAATCACTGGCTGCGACCGCCAAATCGTTTGAACACAGTCCCGTGACCACGGTCACGGGACTCGCGTCCGGCAAAACCAAGGTCCTCCAAGAGAGGGTGGATACATCCGGCGCCAGTTTGACCAACGACAGTTTCGGCCAGCTCGCGGAGCTTGCGAAAGATGGCCATGCCTGGGGCAAAGCCTGGACCGGCAACATCGATGCGTTCATCGACTGGCAGAAGACGCGGCACAAAGTTCTGGCCGCAAACGGGGACCGCAACGCGATCGCACGCGCAATGGCCGAGTTTGAAAGCAACGGTCCGGGGCGGAGCGGAACAGTTGAGAAGGCCACACAGGGTACCAGCATCGTCTTCGAGTTCCCGGACGAACTCGCCGACCAGAAGCCCGTCTATGACCAGTATGTCGTCGGCAATCCAATCGGTCATGCGCGGGAACTGGCGAAGAACGGGCAGGCAGAAGCTGCCTTAAACGAGCTTCGTGCGGCCAACGACAAACTGGGACAGCTCAAGGAAAAAGCCCGCGGCCATGCTGGCGCGTTTGCGAGCGAACGCAAACTCGCCGAAATGAACGCGCATGTGGACGAGCGGCGCTCTCAACTGAGGAACGAGATTCGCGCTCTTACGCCCAAGCCTCAAGCCGAACCTATGCCGGCGGGGTTCGCAGGCCCGCCCGCACCTCAGCCGACCCGGCAGGACATCGAAGAGCAGGAGCGTAAACACAAGGCCGAGGAGTTGCGGATGCAGGAATCCGAAATCCTGAAAAATGTCTCAACGCTGCGCGCCCGCGAGAGTGAAACATTTGCCTACGTCCGGACGGAGATGGACGACTGGCATTGGAGCAAGACCAGTGCCTCCATCAGGATGGCCGAATCTTTGACGCGAACCAAGAAGTCCTACGAGCCGTGGGACAAGGAGGTTTCCAAGCTCAGAGACATCTACAAGGCCCTCGGAGAAGATGCAGCAAAGGCCGATTCATATGGTCCGGACCGCAAGAGGTGGGACGCCGTCAATGCAGAATGGAAGGTCTGGTGATGGGCAGCGGTCGACCACAAGCCACGTCGGGTGGCGTCAGGAAAGGCGGATCGCTCACCAAGATGGCGGCAAAGGCGAAGGCCTCTCAGCCGCGAGCGACCCAGGCGGCAACTCCCTGGACCAGCAGCGTCGGCAACAAATCCACCAATGCGGCGCTGACCTCGCAGCCGACATTGTTGACGCCCTTGGGCGGAGCGTCATCTCATCCGTTTCAAAGTGCCAACATGGCGATGATGAATGCCTCAGCCAGGTCCGCAGGGCACTGCAACACCTCGCACCACAATGCGCGCCGATTCGACCAGTATGTTCCACTGCCGGACACGCCGCCGCGTCCCACAACTGAAGCCGATATCCTGAAATGGATGGAAGCGGACCAGGCAGCCAAGAAAGCGGAAGAGGCCGCCGAGCTCAAGCGCTATGAAGAGATTGGCACAAAGCTTACGCCCAAGGGTGCCAGTCTGGTGATGCCGCAAGAGCTCGAGACGATGGCCCGTGACCCGAGCTTCAAGCAACCGCGCACGGAGTGGTCAACGGCGCGCGGTCGTGAGATCAAGTACTCCGCGGGACAGAAGCAGTTCGGCTACACGGTGGTGTCACCGGAGTATGGCGTGGTCGAGAAGGATGGCCTTTATTACAAGTTAAGCCTGGAGAACATGTTCAATGTTCGGGACTGGAACGTACCGGGCATGACCGAGGAAATGTACAAGAGTTCCCGCGGTATTGTCGTTGGCTACGCATATCTTGTGAAAGGTCTTAGCTGGGCAGCCCAGAACTTTGGCGGGCCATTAGGGGCTGCAGCCGGCCCCGTTCTTGATACTGCTGTCGAGAAAGCACTTCAGGAAGACCGTGCCGCCATGGCACGCCTCGAAGGGCGAGAGTTCAACGAGAAACCCATCGACATCGACGCAAATACCCTGGTGGACGTAGGCACAGCCCTCGTCACCCATTACGTGGGCAATAAGGTATCAGGGGCGACCGACAAGGCCATCAAAGCCACCAAGTGGGCGCAAAAGGCGAGTCCGGCAGCAAAGGTAGTTCAAGCCATCGCTCCGAGAGCGGCCGGATTTGCTACCGACAAGATCATCGGCCAGGGCGGTGAAATTACCAAAGCTGCAATCGGTGGCCAGGACATTTCCGCATCGAGCTTCGTTCCCTCTTTAGGCGGTGGCGACGTCTGGAACCTGCTTGAAGGTGAACTCACGAGCTGGTTAGGCAAGAAATGGAAGAGCGGCAGGACACCAAAAAGGGCCGACGCTTCAAAGGCCAGCCCGAAACCAGTTACGCCAAAGCCGTCACCGTCCAAGCCTCAATCCGTGACAAGCCAGTTGACCGCGCCTCCGCAGGCGCAACCTGCAGGAGGCGGGAAACCACCGCGCGGCAAACCGCCTGCGGGAGGTGGTGGCGACGGCGAAGCCAGCGGGAAGAAGAAATCGGATCCTGAGGTCGAGGCTGCTCTTGAGGCCTGGGAAAGGTTAGATCTGGAGGAACAGGGCCTACCGAAGAAGCACGATCCCAACGAGGGGCCGGTCGTGCCGGCCATTGAGCATGAACCTCTCGATAAGAACCTACTTGCCCGTTCCCGGGCTCGGCGTGAAGCCCGTCGCGAGGAGCTGAAGAGCAAGGACAAGGCGGAACCGAAGAAGGCCGAAGCAAAGACAGCAGAAACGGCGAAGGACCCAGAAAAAGTCAAGGCGGAAAGGAAAGCCGCGCGGGAAAAGGCGAAGTACCAGCGAGACGTGAAGAATGCGACCAAAGCGGACGCGGACGCTGAGGTAAAACGCCACGACGACGCGGCCCAGGGCCAGGAGGCCATGACCCACAAGGACATGTTCAACAAGACGATCGCGATGCGTGGCTTTGAGGCGGGAGCATCTGTTTATCACGGGGAGCAGCTTCAAAAAGACTATGACGCAGTAAAAAAAGAGATCGCGGAACACCCAGATAAGCCAAAGCTTGATGAGCTTCAGGTAAAGAAGAAGCAGGTTCAATCCGAACTGAAGAGCATCCAACGAAAGGAAAAGTCAGCTCAAGCAAAACAGGGAACGGATGTTGAGGCGCCGGTAAAGCTCAGCGAGGCTGACAGCAAGAAAAAGGCAGATCTCGAGAATGCATTGAAAGATGTCAATGCGGCGATCGAAAAGAATCCCGTCAGTGAGTTGCAGAGCCGCGCGAACAGTCTCCACGACAAAGTCGCGATCTCGACTCTCACCGACCCGAACGATCCCACAAAACTGGGCAGGGGCGCCTCTGCCGGACGGGGAGACAACACTTATGCTGTTATCCAGATCGTGGGCCCCGATGGCACCATCATCGCCTCCGCAACCGGCAAGCGTTCGAACAAGGGACATGCGGAGCAGAATGCGATGCCCGAGCTGGAGCGCCAGATCAAGGCGCGCGGCGGTGTGCCTCCTGGTTCCAAGGTTGAGGTTGTCGGCGACCAGGTGGTTTGTACTGCAATTTGCAAGAAAGATCTCTCTAAGTTTGCCTACAGCAACAACATAGACAGCGTCGACGGGTACACCTTCCATGCTGAGAAACCAGGTGGGAAAGGCGAGGTCTACACCGCGAAATCGACGGCCCAGGATGTAACCACAACGACGGCCGAGGATGTGACCACGGCCAAGAGCAGAGACAAAGATCTCCAGGAGAAACACGAGCCGATTTACAGGCGCGGCGAAGGACCTTTGGGCGGTGGAGAGCTCACCGAGGGTGAAAAACATCGGCATGCGCACACAAGCCGGACAAAAAAGAACGTCGAGCCCGCCGCGAAGGCGGCCGAACTCGCGCAGCCGACGCAGCAGGTGGGCGAGGCACAGGGAGAGGAACCAGTTGCCAAGCCGCCCGCACCGACGAAGAAGGCCTCAAGATCGAAGCAGAAGGCGGCGCCTTCTGGGCAGCAGCAGGGTCCTGCTCCAGAAAAGCGCACGCCGTCCGCCCCTGCGAGGAAGAGCGCTTCACCATCGAAAGCGAAAGCGGCAACACCTCCCGCGAAACCGGCGCCGGCGCTCAAGATTGATACACAGCCGTCACCGAGAGCGGACGTTTCCACACCCGAAACACAGCAGGAAAGTGGGGGCGCGAAACCACCGACACCTGTCCCGGCGGGAGCGCAGGATACGCCGGAAGCTAGAACACTGCAGGTTCCAGAACAGACCCCCGAACAACCGGCCGCTACCAAGCCAAAGGCAACCAAAGCCAAGAGCAAAAAGGCCGTGCCGGCGAAGGCGCCGGCTTCCACCAAGACAAAGTCCGCGCCACCTCTCAAGCCCACGGCGCAGCCGACTCATCCCCCTTCACCAGGCGGGCAAAAGATCACCGCGGTGATGGGCAAGGCCGATGCGGTGCTCGGCGCGGTGCGCGACTACAAGACTTACAAGGCTGATGGAATGGGCGAAGCGCAGGCATTGACGCGCTCCGGCGTCACACTTGCGGCAAACCTGAAAGGCGGGCCCGCCGCGACTGTGGTGAACGCGGCCAATGCCTACGACAACGCCCGCCGATCAGGGCAGGGCAAGGTGGAGGCCATGGCGACGGCGATCGGCACCGGCGGCGGCGCCATCATCGCCGACAAAGTGGCACCGACGGGGCTTGTCGGCACGGCGGTCAATCTGGCGAACACCGGTGCTCAGGCGCTTGGCGCGCCACAAGGCGTTCAAGACGCCACAGCCGGCGCGGCTGCTTTGGTGCCGTCGAATATTGTCGGCACGACAATCACCGAAGGCGCGCGCAGCTACGCCAACCTTGGTACGGCCCTGGTCACCGGCGACACCAAAGCCTTGGACAAGCAGGTGCAGGGCATGCAGGCGGGGCACGCCGGACCCTGGTTGCAGGGCTACGCGCAGGTGACAGGCATGGTCGCCGACCTCGCTGCAGGCGACAGCTTCGACAAGGCACTCAACAATGCCGCCGATTCCGGCAAGGGGTCGTGGGCCGATCGCGTCGGCAGCAAAGGCGGTGACGCCTTGTACGAACTTGGGCAGTCCAAAGAAGCGAAAGCGGGCAAATACGGCGCCTCCGTTCAAGGTGTCGCCATGTCGCTCGGGCTCGCCTCCGACATGATCGCCGGCGACAGCTTCGAAAAGGCGCTGGCGAAGGCCGCCGATGCCGGAAAGGGCTCGTGGGCGGACAAGGCCGGCAGTGCGCTCGGCGATGTCGCCTGGACTGCGACCGAAAAGGCCCAGGAACTCATGGATCACGACCTGCCCGCGGCCAAGCAGATGATCAAGAACCAATGGCAAAAGCTGTGGTCATGAAAGAGCAGGGGCTGATGTCACAAACGTCACGGCCACGCGAGGAGTGCGATGATCGACCAACTCGACATCCTTCTTCGGAAGCTGATCACCTCCTCCGTTCCCAGTCTTGGCAACGACGACCAGGTGCGATTTCAGCCACCGGACGAGGATTGGCGCACGTATGTCAAGACACTTTCCGTGGCGGGACAGCCGGTGAATGCGCTGAACGTCTATCTCGTGGACCTGCGGGAGAACCGCAAGCTGCGCTCCAACGAGCACTTTCGCACAGCAACGCCGGGAGGCGATGTCAACGAAGCGCTCGCGCCGCGGCGGGTAGATTGTCACTATCTCATCAGCGCCTGGAGTCCCGCCGACATCACGCCGGCGATCGAACCGACTCTGGACGAACACGCGCTTCTCTACGACGTGGCGGCCAGTCTGGTGCAACGGGATCCGCTGATCCCAACCGCCGTTTACGCGCCTGCGCCAGTACCTGCAACGTTTCCGCCGGATTTCTCGTCCGCGGAACTGCCCCTTGTGCTGGCGCCGCCCGAGGGCTTCATCAAGCTCGCCGAATTCTGGGGCACCATGGGCGAGAAGCACCGGTGGAAGCCTGTACTCTATCTCATCGTGACACTGCCGCTCTTCCTGCCGATCCGGCGCTCGGGACCGATGGTCACGACGGCGTTTATAAGAATGCAAGCAACCGGCGCGCCGGCCAGCGCGGAAACCTTCATTCAGATCGGCGGCACAGTTCGCGACGCCCAGACGCCGCCACAGCCCGTATCGGGGGTGTGGGTGGAATTGCTGACAATGACCAACGAGCGCCTTCAGCTTGCCAGCACCGACCGGGATGGACGTTTCACCTTCATGCGTGTCGCATCTGGCCCATACCAACTCCGTGCTTCGCGGACTGGGCTGGGCGTGCTCACGCGCAACGTCGAAGTGCCGTCGCTCACCGGCGAGTATGACCTCGAATTCTAACAGAGGAACCGACCATGACCGTTCAAACCTCCTGGCCCGGCGTCTACATCGAAGAATTCGCTCCTGCCGCCCCGATCCAAGGCGTGAGCACAAGTACGCCCGCTTTCATCGGCATCGCAGCGACAGGCCCCATGGACACCCCGACTCTTGTCACAAGCTGGGATCAGTTCAAGAGCACCTTCGGTGCTCTTCCGGTGCCGGGATTTTTCCTCTGGTATGTGGTGCGCGGGTTCTTCGAGAACGGCGGACATGTCTGCCACATCGTGCGCGCCAGTAACGGCGACTATGGATCGCTTGTCATCAATACCAGGACCAGTGCCCTGCCGATTTTCACTGTCAGGGCGCGGCAGCCAGGGGCCGCGACAATCGGAATCACGATCGCCGATCAGCACCTCCTGACGAGCGGCAATACCAGCCTGTTCCGGCCCACAGGAGCGCTCACGGCGGCGGCGACGGTCGGCGATAGACAGCTCGTCATGAGCCAAGCGGACGCCGCGAACTTCCGCCCCGGCGATGCGGTGACCGTGGATGCCGCCGGAGAAACTCTTCAGATCATGCGTATCAGCACGGCGGGCGGCGTCGGGACGTTGCTTCTGAGCAAGGCACTGGCGAATGCCTACGCCAGCGGGGGCACGGTCCGTCTCGCCAACACAGCCGTCGGTGCGACCAACTTCCGTCTGTCCTCCACGGTTCCTGTTCCTGCAGGTGTGCTCGTGCCGGGCACGATGCTGACATTCGCACAAGGCGCGAATACGGACACCCAAGTCGTGGCCTCCGTGCAGACGGAGCAGCTCGGCGGATCGGTGACCTATCGCGTCACCGTGGTCCAGGGACTCGGTTTTCCGGTCGATATGACCGCAGCCGCCGCGGTGCAATCGGAAGAGTTCAGTTTCACGGTTACGCAGGGCCCAGCCAGTCAGGTCTACAGCGGGCTCGCATCGGACTCGCTCCATCCGCGCAATTACCGGCGGATTATCAATGGCGATAGCAACGGCGTCGTTGTCATCCTGCCCGAGCAGCCGCCGCCGCCAGTTGACATGCCCGGAAACCTGCCCGTCGCCGGTGCTGGAAATCTCGCGGGCGGTGCCAACGAGGATCTGACGACTCTCGCCGATCAGGATTTCATAGATGCGCTCGACACGCTGCAGGGCGTCGCCGATGTCAACATGATCGCGGTTCCCGACCGCATCACCGCAGCCATCCAGCAAGCGGTGATTGGCCACTGCGAGCTCCTTGCCGACCGCTTTGCGGTTCTTGACGCGGAGCCGGGGCTTGATCCGTTCGATCCTGCGGCGTTGCCGGCGCAGCGCGCCGGTCTGGACTCGGCGCGAGGATATGCCGCTCTCTATTATCCCTGGCTGCTGGTTCCACCGGCAAAAAGCGGCGATCCGGTGCTGGTGCCGCCATGCGGGCACACCTGCGGCATCTTTGCACAGACCGATCAGACGCGCGGCGTACACAAGGCGCCCGCCAATGTCACGGTGAACGGCGCTGTCGGTCTTGAACGCGTTCTCAGCGATATCGATCAGGGGCTCCTCAATCTCGCCGGCATCAACTGCTTCCGCGTCTTTCAATCAGGAGGACGACCCTATCTCTGGGCGGCGCGAACAACCGCCACAGATCTGAACTGGATGTACGTCAACATCAGGCGCTTGTTCATCTACCTGGAGAAGTCGATCCAGGAGGGCATCCGCTGGGCTGTGTTCGAACCCAACAATATCCAGCTCTGGAACAAGTTGAAGCGCGCCATCAGTGCCTTCCTGAACCAAGCTTGGCGGGACGGCGCCTTGTTTGGCGAGAAGGCGACCGACGCGTACTACGTCCGGATCGACGAAACGCTCAACCCCTTCTCCGAACAGCAGCTAGGGCGTCTGCATATTGAGATCGGCGTGCGGCCCAGCTATCCCGCGGAATTCATCATTGTCCGCATCGGCATTTGGGCGGGTGGCTCGGAGGTCAGTGAAAGCTAATGAGCGCAACGAGAGAACGAGGACGACGATGGCCATCTCCGAACCACTCACCAACTTCAGTTTCCTTGTGGAAATCGACGGCATCGTGCGCGCCGCTTTTCACGAGGCCAGCGGACTCGATTCAACGATCGACGTCATAGAGCATCGCGAGGGCAACGATCCGGTCATGCGCAAGTACCCCGGACAGGTGAAGTACTCGAACCTTACCCTGAAATGGGGCATGGCCAACGATCTCGACCTCTATGCGTGGCACCGCCAGTGGGCCAGTGGTGACCCGGCTGCGAAGCGCCTGACCGGGTCCATCGTTCTGTATGACCGTCAGGGAAAGACAGAGATGGCCCGCTGGAACTTCACCAACGCCTGGCCCGCCAAGTGGACCGGCCCGACCTTCAACGCTGAAAGCAACGACATCGCCATAGAGACCCTCGAGCTTGCACACGAAGGCGTTGTCCGCGCCTAAACGGGTGACGCACAGGAGGACATATCATGTTCAAGACGGAATTCGAGTTCACGCTGCCCTGTGGTTACCTCGATCCCAACGGCACGCTCCATCGCGAGGGTGTGATGCGTCTCGCTACCGCTGCCGATGAGATCCTGCCATTGCGCGATCCGCGGGTGACGGACAACCAGGCCTATCTCGCCGTTATCCTGCTGTCACGGGTCGTGACGAAGCTTGGCTCTCTCTCGTCCATCAATCCCAAGGTCGTCGAGGGCTTGTTCGCCGCTGATATGGCGTACCTGCAGGACCTCTACAACAGCATCAACCAGCTTGATGGCGCCGCGCATATGGTCGTTTGCCCGGAATGCAGCCACAAATTCCAGCGGGAGACGACCTCGGGGGAATCCTTGGCTACCCCCTTGGTCAACTGACTGAGGAGGTAGCCTTCATCGCCTACTACCTGCACTGGTCGCACAGCGACATTGTGAACATGGAGCACGCGGATCGACGGCAATGGGTGGCGCGGATCTCGGACATCAACCGGAGGGAAAGCGGTGAGCAGGCTTAAGTCCTCATTCCGCAAGACTTTCACGCACGCACCCGTGTTGCCCATAGCCGGGAGTCCGTCTCTCCTGTTCGTGCAGCGCATCCTTGCGCGCCATGGCAGGCGCATCGCCCAAGCGAGGAGTCAGGAGCGGGTGTTTCGACGCCCGCCTGCCGCGCCTGGCGCCATTCATTATCTCACGACCGGCGGTCATCGCGTGGCGTGGAGGTTGAATGTGCACGTGGCCCGCCATTCACATTTTCATGATGCGGGCCGGCGCACGGTGATGGACCACATCTTTCATTCGCGCGCGGCCCCGGCCCGCACTCTTGTCACGCGCCGTGACGTCTTGATCGACCATCTGACCGCCAGGGAGCGCCGCATTGAATCCAGCACGACCGTCAAGGATCTGCTAACGCGCGTGATCGAACGGAGAGCGGTCACCATGCCGAGGCGGGCCGGGGCCGCATTCCGACCGGCGCCCGCGGTGCCCATGATGGTCCGCCGTTTGCCCGCTCCCGCTGCGCAGGACGCGCCAAAGCCCGCCTCACCGCCCCGGCCACGCGACGATTGGACGACGCCAGCCGCACCGAAGCTCACACAGACGGCGCCCACGCCCATTCCACTTACGCCGAGCGAGCTGGGCCGTCTGACCGAGCATGTGGTGGGCGCACTTGACCGAAAATTCACGGCGCACCGCGAGCGATTCGGGAGCATCTGATCATGCCGATGGAGAAGGCCGTCATTACGAATACAGTCACTGGCGCCAAGATCCCGGTGATGTTCAATCCGGAGGAGTACACCCTCAATCGCGAGATCAACTACGCCCAGGCCGCGATCCCGGGACTGAGCGGCCCCGTCCTCCAGTTCGTCAACGGTAACATGCAGACCCTGGAGATGGAGCTGTTCCTCGACAGCTACGAGGAGCACCGGGTCAACAACCGCGTGATCAACAGCGCCCACGACGACGTGCGCACCTACGTCGCCCAGACCACGAACCTTATGAACATCGAGCCCTCGACCCATGCACCGCCGGTACTGCTGTTCACATGGGCATCCTTGTCGTTCACCTGCGTTCTGGCCCGCGTCAGCCAGAAGTTCATCATGTTTCTGCCCGACGGCACGCCAGTCCGGGCGCGGCTGCAGGTGGTGTTCAACGAGTTCCGCAACGTCGATCTCGAAGCCAAGGAAGTCAAGCGCGAGACGGCGGACTACACCAAGCGATATGTGGTGAACCAGGGCGAAACGCTGTCCGGTATCGCCGGCTCCAGTTATGGCGACCCGGCCTTGTGGCGCGTAATCGCCCTGGCCAACGCCATCGATCGACCGCGCGACTTGACGGCAGGGCAGGAACTCGTGCTGCCCAATCTACCCTTCCGCGATCCTGATTCGGGCGTGGTTTACACGTAGGGGATGCACGCATGGACGGCAGTCGTTTCGTTCCAGATTTCCGCCTTGAGATAAACGGTGCGCCGGCGCCCGCCGAATTGCGTGCATCCATCGCAAACGTCACCCTGGTCTCCGGTCTGGAGGGGGCAGACCGCGTCGAGGTTAGTCTGGTGAACGACGGTCTGCGTTGGCTCGACAATCCGCTCTTCAAGCTCGATACCTCCATCAAGCTCCGCCTCGGCTATGCAGACCTGGGGCTTGAGCAGGTTTTCGTGGGCAGGATCGTAGGCTTCGGTGCGGCGTTCCCCAGCGGCTCGGGATCGACCGTGACCGTTACGGCCCAGGATGCGCGTTATCGCCTTACCCAAGGCAACAAGGTGCGCTGGTTCGGGATTCCAATCCCCACTATTGGCAACTTCCCGCTGCCCGATATCGCGACCGCGCCCATCGTCACCCTGGAAAACCTCTTGCTTCCGATCATCGATCCTGTTGGCGCGGCCCTGTCGGTGATCCTGGGCGGCGCGGAAGCCATCGGTACCATTGCCGACCCGGCAAGCGCGCAGAAATTGATCCGCAAGCAAGCCAACGAGAGCGACTACGACTTCCTGACCAAGATCGCAAAGGAAAACGGCTGGGAGATGATCATCGATCATTCCGGTCCCCTTGGCGGACATCTCCTGCGGTTCTTCTCTCCCATGGGTAAGCTCGAAGCGGATGTGGATCTTGCCTATGGCTCGAACATGCTTGAGTTCACGCCGCGTATCACCAACGTCGGTCAGATCTTCTCGGTCAGCGGCTTCATCTGGATTGCCCCCATCAAGACGGTGTTCAACATTACCCTTGGCTTCGATTGGGACCGCATGGCGCTGACGCTTGCGATCTATCCCGGCGGCGTGGCCTTCGCGCCAACCAAGCCCTCGGAAGGCTTCATCGACGATCCCCTGACGCTGGCGACGGCGCCGCGCAAGCTGGTCAGTGAATTGATCCCCAAGCTCAACAAACGCCTGACCGCTACCGGGGCAACCTTGGGCGACCCGACCATCCAGGCCGGGAAGGTGCTGCGCATCAAGGGCGTCGGTGAACAGTTCGGAGGATTGTGGCGTGTCACGGAGGCGACCCACACCCTCGACCACAGCGGCTACCGCACCAATTTCGAGCTGCGCAAGGAAATCTGGTTTGGATCCATTCCTCCCGCTGCACAGGGTGCGATTCCAGTCCGAATGACGTTCTGATGAGGTGACGCAATGGCGCAAGGCCTTTTCGAGTTTGGATGGCAACCGGCTGCGCAGAAAGATGACAAGATCTACGGCGCCGGCATTGCGACGGTCATCGAGAACGTGGATCTGCTCGGGGAGGGACGTGTCCAGCTCAGCCTGCCTTGGGCACCGGGCTTCGAGCCTTGGGCACGCGTCGCCACATTGATGGGGGGAAGCCAGCGCGGTACGTATTTCATCCCCCAGGTCGGCGACGAAGTCGTCGTCGTCTTTAATCACGGCGATATCCGCGAACCATTCGTGGTCGGCACCCTGTGGAATACCATCGACCGGCCGCCCTCATTGCTGCCCACGGATTCCATCAACAAGCGCATCATCCGCACTCCGCTCGGTCAGGAGGTGGAGTTCGATGACCTCCAGCAATCCATCACCATCAGCAATCCGCTCCAATACGAGATAACCTTGGGGCCCGATGCAGCGGAGCTTTCCAGCGCAGGGGCAACTGTTTCTCTCGATCTCTTCGGCAATGTCACCATTAGAGGCGCGGCGAGCATCTCCCTCGAGGCGCCTGACATTTCCATCAGCGGTACCAACGTGACGATTTCCGGAACGGCAGGGGCCACCTTTGATGGGGGTTTCAACTGCACGATCAGTGGCGCGCAAGTGAATATTGGCTAGGAGCGAGACATGCCAGACGCTGCAGTGATGCTGTCGCCGACGGCGCACCCCGGGGTCATTACAGGGCCTTGCGTGCCAACGGTGCTGATCGGTGGTTTTCCGGCAGCGGTTGTCGGCGACAAGCATGTTTGCGCCTTTCCGGTTCCGCCCGGACATCCTCCTACAACCATCCTCACCGGAAGCACGAAAGTGATGATCGGCGGCAAGCCGGCGGCGCGTGTCGGAGACAAGTGCGGGTGCGGCGCGTTGATCCAGGCCGGCGTGCCGACAGTCAACATTGCATGAGATGGCCATGACAGTTGTCACGCAGAGCAAGGCGTTTCTGGGAAAGGGGTGGGCCTTCCCCATCGGTGTGAATGCCGCGGATGAGATTGCGACGGCCATCTACGAAGAAGACGTGCGGCAGGCGGTACGCATCATCCTGGGTACGGAACCGGGCGAGCGGGTGATGCGGCCCGATTTCGGCGCGGGACTGCGGGGATTGATGTTCGAGCCTATCAACCGCACCACCATCGCCTTGGCGCAGCATCGCGTGCAACAGGCCCTGGTACTGTGGGAGCCGCGCATCGACAGCATCAACGTGAAGGTCGACGCCGATCCACCGAACGGCCGTCTGCTGATCGAGGTCAGCTATCGCATCCGGACGACCAATACCTTCTACAACCTCGTCTACCCATTCTATTTGCAGGAGCAGGGCACGTGATGCGGGGCTTCGGTCCGGTCATCGATGGGCGGAATCGTTCGGAGATTCTCTCCGACCTTCTGGCGCGGACTGTGGCGTATGTGCCGGAGTGGTCGGCCACGACCGGCTCACCGGCCCATGCATTCCTGTCGATCCTTGCCCGGGACGTGGAGATTCAGACCGAATCCCTTAACGGCATGCCCGACCGGGCGCGTCTTGGGTTCCTAAGCGCCCTCGGCAACAGCTTGCTGCCGGCGCAGTCGGCGCGGACGCCCTTGGTGTTTGAACTCATGGCCAACGCGCCACTCGACGTCACGTTGGACGCGAACAGTCAGGTCGCCGCGAAGCTTCCGCCGCCGCCTCCCTCTCTCCTGGGCGGGAAGCAAGAAACGCCCACGGCACCGATCTTCTCCACCGAAGATACGGTTACGTTGACTCGCGCGAAGATGGTGGCCGTCTACTCCGTTGATCCCGACGCTGACACCTATGCCGACCATACTCAGTCCCTCGGCACGGGCTTCACACTGTTCGGGGACATGAAGCCCATTCCCCACCAGATCTACATCGGGCACGGCAGTCTGCTCGCCGTTTCAGCGAATGCAGCCATCGAGCTCGCTTTCGAGCTTGCCCCGACCCATGCCAGCGCGCCCCCGCGGCCCTTGTTGATCGATTGGGAATATCTCTCGGCCGACGGCTGGCTGCCTCTGCGCATCGATACCGATCAGACCGACCGGTTGACCCACGATGGCCGCATCACGCTCCGCCTCGACTGCGGGCCGGACGCCAAGAAAGATAAAGTGTACGGCATCGAGAGCTATTGGGTGCGCGGTACCGTTAGTGCCCGGACTCCGAGCGGGACGATCGGGCCGCTGCCGGCCGGGTACTACGTTGCCTGGAAGGAGAGCCCGTCCATCGTGCACACCACGGTGACGATCACGGGTACGCCGCCTACGAACAATGCAACCATCACCAAATTCCTCCGGTCAACGATCACCTTGGATCGCCCGCTAATCGGGGCGATTCCGGGCGCGATTGTCAAGGAAGCAGGGACCGGGAACTTCGTGGGCGTGGTCGCGGGGCATGTCGGCGCGGCGACGCTCATCCTGAATGGCCTCGATGTCGGACGCACAGTGACCATCGATGGTACCACCACCGCCACCGTGGTTGCCGAACTGGATGGCGCGGCGATCCTTGACAAACCCCTGTCCGGTCTCGGCAACGGCGCGCCTTTGATCGACGTGGCCGATAATCGCCCCGTCGGCGAGGTGACGGCGTTCGAAACCGATTACTTCATTCCACTGGACACAGCTGCCGACTTCCTCAAGGGCGATGTGGTGACCGTCGACGCCACGATGCGTGCGTACCTGACCAAGGTCGGCAAGACGTGGGTTACCCTTGATCAGCCGATCACCAATGCATTGCAAGCCAATGCCCTGATCCTGGCCGATGCCTTGCCGGTCTTGCGACCCTACGGCGCGGACACATCCGGGGTTCTGCCCAGCATCGATACCATCCGGGTGCGGGTCGGTTTCACAAAAACGAACCTAAAGCCGGATCTGGCGGCCGTGGACGCCGCGCCTCTGGACGTCGGCAACGCTTTCCATCCATTCGGCAAGCAGCCGCAGAAGTTCACCACCTTCTACCTTGCGAGCAAGGAGGTCTTTCAACGCAAGGGCGCGCAGGTTGAGATCCTGTTCACCCTCGCCCAGGCCGGGAAGGCCTACGACGACGCGGACGCTGCGGGGCCGAACGCGGTCACCTGGGCTGTCGAATATTTCAACGGCGACATGTGGATGGGGATGGGCAGCGCGCAGAAACTCATGGACGGTACCGTGACCATGACCGCCCCGGACACGAGCAAGATCACATTCTCATGCCCGCAGGATTGGGCGGAATCCAAGGTGAACGGCAAATCGAACTATTGGCTGCGTATACGAATCGATTCGGGAAACTACGGCCATCCGCTCCGGCTGGACGTCGATGCATCCGCCACGCCGCCGACGGTCAAGAGCGACCCCGCAACCCTTCAACCGCCGGTGATCGCACAACTGCGGCTGCAGTACACCTATATGACGAATTCGAACCTCGTCGAGCACTGCGTCACCTACAACGACTTCGCCTACGCTGACCATTCCGAGACGGCGCGATGGCCGCGCAGCGCATTCGAGCCATTCTCCCCCGTCGGCGACTCACAGCCCGCGGTTCATTTCGGCTTTTCCGACAAGCTACCGGCGGGTCTGGTCAGTCTCTATTTCGCCGCTCAGCGGACCGATGATACCACGGGCAATGGCGGTTCCACCGCCTCGCCCTATGTATGGGAATACTATTCCTCGCGCGGCTGGCTCGAACTGTCTGTGCTCGATGAGACCAGCGGCTTCCGAAACAGCGGCGTCATTCAGTTTGTCGGTCCGCCCGATGCAGAAGCGTGCCCAGGTCTCGGGGGAGAGCCGTTCTGGCTGCGCGCCAAGCTGAAGCCGGACGTCCGCGTCAGCGAGATGACGTCCGCGGGCCTATGGCTCAATACGGTATGGGCGCATCAAGGCGAAAATGTTCAGGAGGATACGCTCGGGTTCAGCAACGGCAATCCCGGGCAGAGTTTCGCTTTTGCCCCGCAGCGGGTACCCGTTTTGCCTGGTGAGGTCATCGAGGTCATGGAGTGGGAAGGCCGCGGTGATGCCTGGCAGACCGCTGTCACCGGTGTGCTGCCGGACGACCTTCGCTTCGTCTTCGATCCCACCGACGGCAAGACCATCACGCAAGTCTGGGTCCGATGGCATGGTCAGCCTCATTTCTATCGGTCGGGTCCAGACGACCGGCACTATGTGATCGAACGCGCCCTCGGCACGGTGCAGTTTCCAACGCAGCCCTACGGCCTCATCCCACCTGGCGGCGCGCGGATCAACGCGAGCTATGCCACCGGCGGCGGGTTGGACGGCAATGTTCCCGCCGGGGTCATCAACGAACTTCATACGTCGGCGAGCTACGTCCAGCGGGTCAGCAATCCATTTCCAGCGACTGGTGGTTCTGCCACGGAAGTGACGCCGCGGGCGAGGGATAGGGCAACCCAGCGGATGCGTCATCGCGACCGGGCAGTCGCGCCTGCGGATTTCGAGTGGATCGCGCGGGAGGCATCGCCGGAGGTGGCACGGGCGCGCTGCTTGCCGATCACGGGCCCGGACGGCAAAGGCGCGCGCGGATGGGTCTCGCTCGTCGTCATCCCCAACAGTGTCGAAGCGGCTCCCGTGCCGACACCCGGCCTTCTCGACCTTGTATCGGCGGCGCTCGCCGCACGGGTACCGGCCTCGATTGTCGGACAGATCGCGCTCGTTGCACCAACCTACACGTCGATCAGCGTACGTGCGGACATCGCGCCGGACCGCGCCCAGGATGCAGCGCTCGTGGAAGCAAGGGTCCGTGAGCGTCTGGCCACCTTCCTGCATCCGCTTGTGGGAGGGCCGGCGGGCGACGGGTGGGATTTCGGTGCATCGCTGTACCTCTCGCAGGTTGCCGCGATTGTCGGCGGAACCGAGGGCGTGGATTGCGTTCCCTTACTGCAGCTGATTGTGAACGATGGCGTCGCAGGCGACGTGGTGAGGATCGATCCTGATTCTCTGGTGACCGAGGGCGACCATCAATTGAAACTCCTGGCACAGGTCGACTGATATGACGCTGCCGAAGCCCATTCTCGATCGTCGCACTTACGCGCAGCTCGTTTCCGAAAGCGTCGCGCAGATCAGCCGTCTGTCGCCGGAATGGACGGACTACAATGCATCCGATCCAGGCATCACTCTGATCGAGCTCGCTGCCTGGCTGTCCGAGCAGAATCTTTACCGCACGGATCGTTTTACGCCGGAAATCTCCCGCGCTTTTCTGCGCCTGGTGGGTGTCGTTCCCTGCCCGCCAGCGGCGGCGACGACGGTGATCTTGCTCTCCACCACCAGCGCTGCAGCACCCGTCTTGCAAGACCGTGTCCAAGTGTCTGACGCCTTTGGCGCGATAACGTTCGAAACCCGTGAGGGCATCACGATTTCGTTGGCTCAATTGACTCACGTTCTCGCAGGTGAAGGCCTGCAGGATGTGACCTCGGCCAACGACGCCGCCTACGAGCCCGCCAAAGGTCCGCGAGTCGGGCTGTATCAGCCCTTCGGTCCATCTCCCAAACCGTGTGACGCGCTCCATCTGGGTTTCGACAGGGTGCTTGGTCAACCGGGCTCAGCCGTCAGCCTGCATCTATGGACAGCGACCCCAGAGTTGGACAGCGTCACAAGAAACGCCTTGATCAGGGAATCGACCATCCAGCAGGCGGAGGCGAAACGCGACTGTCCGCCGGGGACAAAGGTCTCGGATTGGCGGCGCCATCATGGGGTCGAGGTCATATGGGAATACTACGCCGGGGCTGGCACCTGGCGGCCGTTGCCGCAGCTCGAGGACGAAACGCGCGCGCTGACGCTGAGCGGCTTCGTTCGCTTCATTCTGCCGGATGATCACGCGAGCGGTGGTCCGGCGCCGGCGTGGTTCATCCGGTGCCATATCGTCAAGGGTACGTTCGAGTGTGCGCCCTGGATCGACCGCATCGGACACAACGCGGTGACAGTAGAGCATGCCGCAAGCATTGATGCGCCCGAGAGCATCGGCAGCACCAGAGGCCACGCCAGCGAGCGCTATGAGACGGACATGTCGCCGATCGTGGCCGGTTCCACCCGGCTTGCTCTGGTGTCGGGGGCCGTGCGCGATGAAGGCTGGACGGAGGTCTCGAACTGGGATCTCGTAGGCCCCCACGACAAGAACTATCTCCTCGAGCCGGAGCGCGGCCGCATCACAATCGGCAACGGCATGCGCGGCGCCGTGCTGCCTGCCGGTTGGGATCTCGTGGTCGACTATCGCGTGGGTGGCGGACCGGAAGGCAACATCACCGCGGGACAGCTTTCGAAGCTCGCGATGAGCAGCTGGAATGCGGCACGCGTTCCAACTCTTGCGGCATTGGCGCCGGTCACCATCGTCCAACAACCGTATGCGGCCCGTGGAGGGGCGCTTGCGGAAACCCTGCCTGCAGCGCAAGCACGTGCGCTTGCGGAGCTGAGTGCGCCGACAACAACAGTTACGCTGGCGGATTTCGCGGTGCTGGCCCGCGCCACCCCTGGCGTTCCCGTAGCGCGGGCGCGGGCGCTCGCAAATCATCATCCCGCGCTGCCGTGCTTCAACGCACCGGGTGTGATCACGGTCGTCGTGGTCCCGGACTGCCCTGGTCCTGCGCCGACGCCGACCGAGGCATTCCTGCGCGCGGTTCACAACTATCTTTATCCGCGACGTCCGGTCACAACAGAGCTCCATGTCATCGCACCCACGTACGTCAAAGTCACGGCGACCGCGACGATCGAAGCCTGCGCGGGCGCCGACCCCACCGCGCTTTCCACGCTGGCCGAGGAAACGATCGCGCGATTCTTCAGTCCGCTGTCCGGCGGGCCACAGGGGAAGGGATGGCCGGTCGGGCGAGATGTCTATCGCGTCGAAATCATGACCTTGCTGGCATCGCTGCCCGGCGTGTTTTCTGTTCTCGATCTCAAACTCGCGCGTGGCGACGAAGCGCCTACCTGCGACAACGTCGCCGTCTGCGCGAGCGACCTGGTTGAATCAGGTGTCCACGACATCTCGGTCACGATCTCCGGAACCACGATCTTTACGAGGAGCAGGGAACGTGAGTGCTCTTGAACAGCCCATCGATCGCGTGAACTACTTTAATGGCCAGCGTCTGGATGCCGTCGACTTCCGCGCCGATCAGGAATATCAGATGCGGGTGCGGCGCAAGTTGTTCGCCTCGCTCTATACATTCGGCATCGTCAAGGGCCTCGAGGTCACGAAGCACCCGACAGATCCGCATAAGGTCAGGGTCGCGTCAGGCGTGGCCCTGGACTTTCTGGGCAGGGAGATCATCCTGCTCGAGACCACGGAGGTGCAGGTTTCGGGACTGCCGAGTTCCACCCCAGGCGTCATCTTCGGCAACTTTCTGACGGTCTCTTATGCCGAACAACGTCTGCTGCCGGACACAGAAAGCTGTGTCGCAGGGCCGGCCGCGAACGGCTGCAGCGGCAATTTCACCTGGGGCGCCCCCACGCGAATCCGCGCGATTCCAAAGCTTGAGGTGCTGGATGCCTGGCCCAGCGATGTCAGTGGCAAGATTGTGCTTGCCCAGATTGGTCTGCAGGCGTCCTGCCAGGTCGGTGAAATCCAGTCAGGGGTGCGCCAGTATGCGATTGCGGCGAAGCCTCCGACCGTCCGCCCGGTCAGTCTCGAGGGCGAAAAGGATATCGATGCCAGCAATCCGAAGGTCCTCTATTTCCATATCGATGGCGGGACCCCTGATGCAGTCGTGCTTTATCTGCGGGCTTCGCAGTTCTCGTCATTGTTCTATACGGAGATGGGGCAGCATACCCATGCACCCAATCTGACCGTCGGGGCGCTCCCCGCCGTCCCAGACCATACCCATACGCTGGATCAGATCGAGACCGACAAGCAGCTCCCGAATAACAGTCTCAGGCTCACAGCCAAGACGTTTGGCAATGCCGGCGACTATGCCATCCGCCTGTGGAGAGACGATGCGGTCATCACCAACGACCTGACGTTGTTGTCGCAGCTCGTGGTGACGAATTCGGAGCACAGCCACAAGCTGGCACCGGGATCGAAGACCGGGGCCGCCGGCGCGATCGCTTCGGTCACGCCGTCAATCAATTTGACCATTCAGCCTACCGGCTTGACGCCCAAGATAGCACGCACGACTGGCGCGGAGCTCGCGTATGCCAACAAGCTTACGGTGCTTTACGATGGCGTGCAGGACATCACCGCACAGATTCTGACCCAGCTCAATGGCACGGACCCCACCAACTGGCCTCTGACGGCGACGCTCGGTGACGGTACCAGCGGCCATCCTCTGGTCGTGAACGGAACCGGGCGCATCAATCTCATGACACTGGGCTTGGACTTCACCCAGGGCGAACACAGTCTGACGTTCCAGGTCGCCGACGGCGGCGGCCAGATCAAATACAACCTGTATGTCTGGTAGGTGGCATGACTGAGGTTCCGACCCAGTACCGGTTTGCACGAGACCGTCAGACGTGGGACGGCGAGCTGGTTGGCCTCGAACGAGACGTCGACGGCTATCTGCGGCTCGCACCTTTGCCGGGACCAGCTGACGGCAAGGCGGTTTCCATTCCGCCGTCATGGTCTCCCGAGCCGTCGGGGATCGTTGCGGGGCCGTGCGGCGCTGTGTTTGTTGCCGATACCGACCACAGCCGGATCCTGTTCGTGGACAGCCTCTGCGATGCCAGGGCTTGGCTTCCAGGATGCGCATCTTCCGCACCTTTCAACCTGTTCGACTATCCCCGCGGACTCGCTGTCAGCGATGGGGGCCTATGGGTGGCGGACACAGGGAACCGCCGCGTGGTGCGGCTCGCTTACCCCGCTCTGGAGCTGGATTTTGAGCTGCGCGGCGGCTTCATCGAACCCACTGCTGTTGCTGTCGATGGTGAAAAGCGCGTGTACGTGCTCGATCGCGCGGGCAAGCGCGTGACGCGATACGATCGGATGGGCAATGCGGACTTTGCCTATAACGCGGCGCTTGTGGCGTCCGGGCGCATTCAAGCCCCGCTCTGGCTCGCGTTGGACAAGGACGCTCAGCTCTTCGTCTCCGACGGCACCGCCAACGTGGTGGTCTGTTTCGAAAAGGACGGGGCGTTTGTCCGTGCACTGTCGTCGCCTCATGCCATATGGCGGCCGGGCGCCCTCGTAGCCGGAGGCGGTAGGCTTTACGTGGCGGACCAGTTCGCGGGCGGTATTGATGTCTATCTCAGCGACGGTACCTGGTGGTGCGCCCTTCCATCTTTCTGTGGACCCGTAACTGCCTTGGCCCTCACGACGAACGGCAATTTACTGATCAAGACCGATCTCCACGACACCTATATTGAATTTGAAGCCGGGCAGTCGATTGCCACGAACGGCGTGATTTCCTGCGGCCCTTACGATGCCGGGGAGCAACAGGAATGGTTCCGCGCCGCTGCGGATATGCTGGCGCCCAAGGGTACCTCCGTCACGCTGGAGGTGGTGCAATGGGATGCGCCAACACCGGCACCAGGTCCTGGCGATTGGGTATCGGCTGCGGCGTTCGATACGTTACTGGAGCCTCTGGTGCCGTCTGGTCCGGCGCCGGCGCTCCGTCGCTTCTTGTGGCTTCGCGCAATCCTCAGGAGCGTGGACGGAACGACAACGCCCGTCCTGCGGAACCTGCGTGCCGAGACCTTGGGCGAGGATTACAGGGTCTACCTTCCCGAAATATATGCGCGCAGCGACGCAGGCACGCTGTTCTTGTTCCGCCTGCTTGCGCTTGTAAAAGCCGAGATCGGCGCCGTCGAAGAACGCATTGACGCCATGCCCCAGTTGCTTTCGCCCGACTTCGCGCCGTTCTCGCAGTTGCCGTGGCTCGCCCGCTGGCTGGGTCTCGATCTGCCGCGCATCGCCACCGATGCCGAACGGCGCGACCTGATCAAGCGCGCGATTGAGCTCCATCGCCGCCGCAGCACACCCGCCGGCATCCGTGAATTCGTGGAAATCCACACCGGCATTCGGCCCAGCGTCATCGAGGCTTACGAACAGCGGGGTACCTGGGTGCTCGATATTGCGTCATCCCTGGGATTCGATACGGGACTTCCCGTAATCGATCCGCTCGGCATGGTCGTTCCCGATTGCTTCAATCCGCTCAAAAGGGAGGTGGGGTGCTGCGATACGACCATCGGCACCTCGGTCGTCGGGGAGGCCGGGCCCCTCGACGTCGCGTCCATCGGTACGCCCCTGTTCGGCCACACGGCTCACCGCTTTGCGGTTTTTGTGCCGGCGTACCGGGCGGATGATACCGCTCTGCGCGCGGAAGTGCGGCGGATCATCGATGCCGAGAAACCAGCGCACACGGACTATCACCTCTGTCTGATCGCGCCCGAATTGCGTGTTGGTTTTCAGGCGCAAGTCGGCGTCGACACGATTGTCGGTGGGACATCGCCTGCCATGCGTCTCGATGCGACGCGCATTGGCATGGAAACCAATCTGCCTGGCAGCCTCGGACACGCGGGGCGCGTCGGTCAAAACATCAGCGTCGGTCACACGACGGTCCTAGGCTAGGAGACCGCAATGACGTCCACGGAAAGCCTCGACCAACTCCGCCATCTCACCGCACCGCGGCGGGGCAACTACTTCTACGGCAAGCGCCTGGATGTGCCGCAGTTCCGCATGGAACAGGACTACGGCAAGCTCAAGCAGTGGCTTATGAACCGCTTATCCCTGGGCAAGGGTGTTCTGTGCGGTCTTTCCGTCACCGCCAAGAACGGACAGCTCTGCGTGGCGCCGGGCGTTGCGCTCGACGGCCTCGGCCGCGAAATCATCGTGCCGCTGCAAAGCTGCCTCGACCCGTGGGCCGTGCCCGCGGTCTGCTGCGAAACCCCGCAGCCGACGCCAGCGCCGAGCGACCGCAATGCGCGGCGGCTTGTCACCCTGTGGCTATGCTATCGCGAGTGCCTTACGGACATGATGCCGACGCTGGTATCGGACTGCAACGTGCGCGAGGAGTGCTCCCCCGGAACCATCGTTGAGACATTCACGCTCAAGGTGACGGAGGGTCTGCCGCCGGAATTGGGCGATCCCACCTGGTGCGCGGCCCTGCATCCAACGCCAACCCCTGCGCCGACAGGAACGCCCGGACCAACTGGTACGCCAGGTCCGACAGGAACGCCACAGCCCACGCCGACACCAACCGGCACGCCTGTGCCGGGTCAGGGAACGTGGCCGGCAAACTATGAGAAAAGCCAGCGTGAGATCGTGTGCGAGCTGTTGGATACGAACTGCTGTCCCGCCGATAGCGATCCTTGTGTCCCTCTCGCCGGTGTCCTTCTGGAAGGCGGCAAGATCGTCGAGATCAAGACCTGCCACTTCCGGCCGCGGATCTACAGCAACGCCGTTCTGTTCGATCTCATCCTGTGTCTGATGGCGCGGATCGAAGAGTGTTGTGATCACCAGACGCAACCAACCCCGACGCCGAGCCCCAGGCCAACGCCAACTCCGACGCCCACGCCAACTCCGACACCGACACCGACACCAACTCCGACACCGACACCAACTCCGACACCCAGGCCCACTCCGACACCCACGCCGCCGCCGCGAGAAACTCTGCGGGTTGCTGCGGTTTCTATCCTCAATACGGCTGGCGATGTACTGGAGGGCCTCACGACGGCCGGGGGGAACATTAACGTGCCGCGGGACAAAATGCCCGCCATCATCCGCGTTGAATTTGTCGGCAAGCTTGAGCCGAGTTCAGCGACCGCGGGGATTCCCAACGCAGGCGATGATCCAGATAAATTCACGTTCCTTGTGCTAGGTCGGGGCCAGTATCCGCAGAATGTCGTGCCCGGCAACATCATTGTCGCGACGACGGCCGAGGCCCAATACCGCTATATCGAAGGCCCGTTCCCGGCCGGCCGCTACACTGTCAGGTTCTATGGCACTCCGGACCCCGGAGTCGGCCGGCCTACGATGATTTCCACGACCGGCGATGCGCTCGACGGCGAACCGACACAACTTCCATCCGGGGACGCCCATCCAGGAGGCAACTTTGAGTTCACACTCACGGTCCGTTGATCTGTCCGTTGTGATCCCGGTCTTGAATGAAGGCGATAACCTGCGCCGGACCATCAAGGCCGTGGACGGCACATTGCCGCCATTGAGCGAGATCATCGTCGTCGACGATGGCTCAACTGACGGCTGCTGTGACTTTCTGCAGGGTAGTTCTGCCATTCGACTCCTGACGCCCGTGGCGGCCGGTGTTCGTCTGGGAGCGCCGGGGGCACGAAATCGCGGCGCTGTCCATGCCAACGGCGACGTTCTGATCTTCCTGGATGCTCATGTGGATGTCGCCAACGGCTGGTGCGAACCGCTCGTGGCCGCCGCGCGAGAGCCAGGCGTTGGCGCGGCCGCGCCTGGCATCTCCGTCATGGGCCGGCCGGAATGCTGCGGGTTTGGTCTCAAGTTCCGAGATGCGAGTCTTGGTGTGGAATGGCTCCCGCCGCCCACGAGTGCACCAGAAGCACCTTTGCTACCCGGCGCTTGCTTCGCCATTGCGCGCGATGTGTTCGAGAGTCAGGGCGGCTTCGATGCGGGACTGCTGCGGTGGGGATCCGAAGACGCCGAGTTCTCTCTTCGCCTTTGGACCGCTGGCCTCGGATTGCGGCTGGTTCCCGAGGTGACGGTGGCGCATCTCTTCCGCGAAAGCCATCCCTACGCCATCGATTGGGCGTCAGTGCTGCATAACATGCTGCGCCTGGCCGTCGTTCACTTCAGCGCGGAGCGCCTGTCTCACGTCGTTGAGCGCGTGAAGCATTACCGCGACTTTGCGACGGCGTGGGTCCTTCTGATCAGCACCGATACCTATGCGCGGCGCGCCGATATTCACGCCAGGCGCACCCGGAACGATAATGATTACTTCTCGCATTTCGGCGACCTCCGTTGAAGGAGACGAGCGATGTTGGATGCTATCTGCACAATCTGCGGGTCGGCCCTGGAGCGGATGCGCTATTTCCCGCGCGAGCTCATCACCGCCGACGACATGCGGGCGGAGCAGGAATACTTCATTAGCAAGATGCGCCGCCATAACCGCTTCCTGCACGGTTGGGGCGTGGTGTGCGGATGCAATGTCATTCCGTTGCCAGAGGAGGGCCATCCCTGGCAGGTGCAGGTCTGCCCCGGTTATGTCGTAGCACCCCAGGGCGACGATGTTCTCATCGGCGATTGCATCACCTTCGATCTGCAGAAAGGCAGGCCGAGCTGCGATCCGTGCAGCGTCACATATCCGTGCCCGCCGCAGCCAGTGTTCGACGCGCGCAATGAGTGGACCCTGGCCTATCTGGCCATACGGTATGTGGAATGCCTCACCCGGCCCGTGCGGGTCCACCCGGCCGGCTGTGGGTGCGATGAGATGGATTGCGAATACTCCCGCGTCCGCGAATCCTTCGAACTGAAGCTGCTTTGGTCGCTGCCCGAGTCCCACCTGGAAGCGCGCAAATGGGACCAGGCGTGGCTGAAACAGGCGAAGCAGCACATGCCTCGACCGCCAGTCAGAGGGCGGGGGGCTGCCTATCCCGTGCCGGACTGTCTGCCCTGCACCGATGATCCATGGGTCGTTCTTGCGACAATACGGATTCCGAAAGTGCCAGACACAGGCCCTAATGCCGGCAACCAGCCGCCCATTACAGCAGCGGATATCAAATTCGATGATCGTCGCGTGCTCTATAGCGTCAGTGCACTGCAAATTCTGGTTACAGCTGGTCCTTGAGGAATGGAAGAGATCGAGCGCCGTATGTCTGGACCCATTGGGGCGCTGAGCGGTTGATCGGCGCGGTGCCAAACCCCGACTCGCGTTGAGCGCAGCCGTCAAAGAAATCCAGACCGAATTCTCAGATGACTAGGCAGTGAGCGCAAAGTGACTGCGTGTGCTTTCGCATGCCTGCGCACGGAAATGAGCGTGTCTCAACAGGGTCAGATTTTTGGTTCGCCGCGCTCATGCGGCGTTCGCTGTCCTGACGCATTGAGACGCTTCCCTGTGACGTCACCCCGTGACAGAATGATTGTCCCGAACGACGGAACACAAACGTTTTCAGGGCCTTGCGGAGAAGGTTCGCTTCAGTCTGCGAATCCTGGCTTCCACGCAAGACAACTGCAGATGGACACCTGAATCCTTCAAGATGCGAGTAGCTCCTTGATGGGAAGCTCATAAAACGCCTTCGTGTCTTTCAAACCTTGGGAACTACGGAAGGTCGGAGATCCAAATATGGGCGTACGAATGCGAACGCATGAGTAAAGCGGGGTAAGCGCAGTTGCGCCTACAACATGCACCATCCTTCCTTCGATTGTAGCCACAGCGAAATTGATCCGTGGATCCGCCAAGCAGGCTGTCGTAATTGGCCCACTGCCTTTTGCGCTGATGACGATTCGGCTGGAACGATCCTCGGAAACAATGACGGTCGCTTGCTTGGCGAGATGGATCTGCTCGACAAGCAGCCAGTTCTTTTCCCACTTTCCCTTCTTGAAGGCACTCAAGACTTGCCGGGCCACCACAGGCACGTTCTCTAGCCGCTTGGCCCGCAGACCAGAAGCTTGAAAGACGAATGCACCTGCTCCTGAAAAGTCGATCGCGATCTCTCCGGCAATCTCGCTTCCTACCGAAGCGCCAGCACCTGCCGAAAGCTTCGTTCCGTTTTTTGATGTGTAATGCAGATCTTGCATGGACGGCGCGGTCTTCGAGCCATGCTCGAAGTCCAATTCCTTCAGTGATGTGATACGCCGGAAACGGCCCTTCTCCAGAGTCCCGACGTCGCCAACCTCCATAGGATCTGCGGGAAGCCAGGTAGCGAAGAAGCCTAGCTTGTCGTGCATTTCATCCTGGTACAACCCAACTGGGCTTGCCATCAGAGGCATCCTCTCAAAACCACATCGCCGTTGGCATTTAGAATTGTATCAAGCAGCGACGGGACTTGCTCGCGGAGATTCCGGCTGGCGCGCCAGTGCGTGCCACTTCCGCGATTGCAAGATCATGACTGGCGCCGCCCATATGCTCTCCGTCTCGTGCCTGTCATACATCTCCTGCCGTGCCGCCAGAAACGCTTCTTCGCAAGTGGAGAACGTGTTCCTCAGCAACTGATTGTAAAATGCGCCGGCGAACTCCGCGGCGAGGTCGTCTTGAATCTTCCATCTGAAGCCTACGACGACCGGTATTCCGGCGTTTGCCAGGGCAAAGGCGGCGTCAGCTTCGGAGCTATGGCAACTGCTCAGATACACAAACTTGACGCCAGCATCTTCGAGCCAATTTGCAAATGTCTGGATCCTGAGCGGCTCTGCTCCGTCGGGGGCTGGTAGAATAAGGCAGCCGCGGTCCTCGTCTTTCGCGCTTCCATCAGTGGCAACGGAATGGCCGGCAAAGTGCACGATGTCGAAGTGCGGTTTTGGCCCGCCTCGCCCGCCTGTTAGCGTTTCACGGAGGCGTTCCCGGAATGTTTGGCTTCCTGTCTCCTCTACTTCCCGCCGCCTGAGATACGTGACTATTGGACCCGGCTCATTTGCGCGCTTAGAACGGTCCTCAAAGTAGAGCCGTTCGGCCTTTAAGTTCTTGAGAGTATCAAATAGATGCGGTCCCGATCGACTCAAAGGGTCTTCTGCTGCGCAAATGAGCTTGTCATCCTCTCCGACGTCTGCCTCGATGAACAGGATACGAAGGCGATCAACAGAATCGACCACGAGCCTATCGATCGTCGGAGAATTCGAAATGCAACGAACGATCGGAGCTTTGAGCGCAAGGTGCTCATCGTTGAAATACAGGGCTTCCAATGGAAGAGAATAGGCCTCACGTCCAACGGTAAACCTGATGCCGAGGTTCTTCTTCTTGTTGTCGCAGTAACGAAGCGCGTTCTGCAATTCCTTGTCAAATCCGTTCACTGACAAATGGTTGAACAGTTGTCTTCCCGCGGCTGTGAACGATTTCAACCAATGGCGGGTTCCAATGCTCTCGCCGATTGCGCCTGCAAGATCCTTGATGTCCATCAAGGACGTCCAATTCAAGCGGTACTTGTCGAGGTCACACGTAATCGGCTGTTGGTCTTCCCCAAAAGCATCGCGGAGATGGATCGTGTACTGAGTGTGCAGGTCAGACCTGAGGACAATCTCCACAATTGCTGTTGGTTCACCTTTCGGCACAGAAAGGGACATGATTCGAGCAACTATTCGATCAAACAACCTATCGGTGTCCTTATCGATGCAGAGCAACCACGTACGATGTTCTGACAGATCAATCATGGTGTTGGTCAGCACACTATCTGGTTTCCGCGAAATTAGAATGACGGGTGGTGAACTGGCTCTTCCTTTCCATTCTCGAACCAGCGTTACCCCCGGATGCCGCTTTGTCGCGGGCTTGGGCGATGAGTCGATCGACTTGATATCCGCTTCAATGATGACGAGGTCCGGACGGGTATGGTCGTACAGTTCGCTGGCCTGTTCGATAGTCGTTGCGATGACAACTTGTGGCGCGACACGATCGATTTGGGATGCCAAATCCTCAAAGTATGATCGGATGTCGCCGTTGCTGCACGCGATCATGATCGAACGGATCGCCATGTGAATATGCTCCTCTAAGCCGCCGTGCTATGCCCACTCGGAATCATTTCTGTGTTTCTGACGTTCTGCTGACCATCACTGCGAGCGAGGGCGAGCTCAAAAGCGATGCGACGGTCTTGCCGGTGTGTCGAGTAGCGACCTCCATGCCGCCGCTCCACGATATCTTTGAGGACGGGCTCAGCCAGGGCCATTGCACTTCGGGCACTTTGCTCAGCCGCCAATATAGGATCTGATTGATCGCCTTCTTCGGAAGGATCGGGGCCGGAGACGGTGATGGTCACAAACTGTGGAGGGCGCGATAAGGCGATCTCGATCCGATCATTGCCGCCAAGATCTCTCCCAAGATAGGTAAGGATTGACTTCAGGACAAAGCCAAGCTGGTAAGCATCGGCTTGCACTGTGGTCTGCCCAAGGGTGTCATCGGATACGGTTACGCTGGCTTCGTCGAGGTCAAGGAACTCGATGGCATTCCTGATCAATTCCATGAGAGGAATCTCTTGGAAGGGCTGGTCCTCCAATCGTTTCTCATCCAGCGCAGCGAGCGCGCGGTCATATGTCAGCTCCGCGCGGTCGAGGTAGGAGATTGCCTTCATTACGTCGTGCTGACATGAACCATCCTGAACACGCCCGATTCGGTGGAGCATGCTATTCGCGAACGCGAGCGGTATGCGTGCCTCCGATATGATTTCGTTCAGTGACGCCTGCATGGCCTTGAGCTGTCCGAGAAGCTGAATCTCGCTGAGATCCTGGACGAACAGCACCTTCCGATTGTGCTCGCCAACGAGCACGTTTCCGCTGACAAGAACGCTGCGCTTTCTTCCCGATTGATCCGTGAATTCCGTTTTGAGCTGAGAAATTTCGCTACTCGAGGCCAAAGAGGAGGCCATAGCGGGATCGTGCACAAAAGATGACAGCGCCTGTCCCTCGATCTCACGAGCGGTCACTTGAAGCAACTTGGCGCCACTGTCATTGCATCGGTGGACCACGCCGTCGGAGTCGATGATGAAAATTCCTTCCGACGCGCTGGAAAAGCAGCTCTCAAAAGTAGCTGTATGAAATGCTCTCTCGAGAGCACCTTCCAGCACTAGAACGATCCTTTCAATTATCTTTATCTCAGGTTCAGCGAAGGCATTGCGGCGCGTATCGGAGATGCTGAGTAGCCAGCAGACTTCCTGGTCCACCTTGATCGGGGAACAGAGCTGCGATTGAACCACGACGGCGGCAGTGCGGTTGTTGGTCTTGATGGTCGGAGCGTTGATCGAGGCGGTTCCTTCAGTGACCGTGGCCTTCTTATGAAGTGAGCGGCGCAGGGTGGGGCCGAGGCAGTCACTTTCAAGCAGATCTGAAGATACCCGGAGCATGAATCCTTCAACAGGCCCCGCCGCTTGCTCGACCAGTTCGATGCGCAGGCTGCTGAAGCCGTGGACTCTGAACAGGGCGACATTCTGCCAGCCGTAGAAATCACTCAGCCGCCGAACGATAAGCTCGTTTGCGGCCTCGTTATGCCGGTCGATTTCCTTGACGAGCTCATTCACGAGGTCGGTTTCCTCTCGTTCGTAGGCGTATGCAGCGGCCCGCAGGAGCGTCTCGACATCCAAGTCCGTCATCAGCAGCTGATGATGTCGGCTATCGTATTTCGCTGGTTCCTTCGATATCAGCGCAAGAAGCGCCACGACCCTGTCGCCTTCGAACAGGCGGCAGCAAAGGATTGACCGATAGCCGTCGTTGATGAGCCGATAGCTCACCGGGTCGATTTCGGTACCCCGTTGACGCGTTTCCTCGATCGCTGTGCTCAGGTCATCAATCCAAGGAGCGTTGCCTCGCAGGAAGTCTTGCCAGGCTTCATCAATATAGAACCATCGGGTACCCCATGCAGGATCGGGTGTAGGATAGAAGTGAACAACCCGCGCAAAATGCATATCCTTGGTATAGATGCTGAAGGTGGCCAGTTCGAAGTCAATGATGCTCCGTATGGCATCAAGGCCACGACCGATTATTTTCTGAGAGTCGCTCTCGAACGCGCAAATGTGCCGCAAGCTGTTCCGAGCGTTGTGCATCTCGAGAGACTGCAGAACAACCAGCGTGCCGGACCAGGAGCGCGCATCGTCTTGCTCGGGCATCGCATCGATCTGGACCGGGATAGTCTTGCCGTCCCGGCCCCGCCGAATGGTGCTGGAATACTGACTGGCCCTGCCCTGCGCACGTTTCGCCAGCTCTTGATGCATTTTTGCGTGAGCTTCCGGGGGAAAGATGTCCGACAACTCCATGCCGACCAGCGAGCTGCTGGGATAACCGAGGATCTTCGCGGCGCCGTCGTTGGCAAAGGTGATCTTCAGATTGGACGAGTACTTGAGGAAGCCAAGAGCAGACAATTCGTAGGCGCGATATTCGGCGCGTACTAGAGTCGATATGTCGACGATGACGGCATAGGCGCCGTATTGCTTCCCATCCGAGTACAATTGTCCGAACTCGACGCCGACGGGAACGAGTTGGTCACGTACTCGAAGATGCATGCGAGTGAGTTTCTTCTCTGATCGACCTGCAAGCGCATTCTCGATGAAGGACTCCTCTCCTTCGAGAACGTCGATCAGGCGCAAGTCCTGATAGGGTTCGTGGTCGAGCAGCTTTCGAAGGGCCGCGTTCGCGTGTCGAAGGTGTCCGGACGGATCGATCTCGCAGAACCCGCGAAGAGTGCTCTCGAGCGCGATCTCATACATCAGCGATGTCTGCCGCAGGCAAGCATCGAAGATGGCATCAAGCTCGTTCGAGACGGCGTTGGCAATTTGCGGGTCGTCGTCGGTATGGGCATTCGAGAAGGATCTCTTCAGCGCACAGATCTCGGTGAAGAGGTTCGTGATGGAATAATCCTCTCGACGGATGCAGCTGACGAGGTCCGCTACCAGCGACGGTGCCGCCAATAGGGATTCGCTATCGCCCGCCGTCGCAAGGAGGACCGACAAGAGGTCTCGTGTAATCGGATTTCCGAGTGTCTGCCCTTGGGGTACTTCGCGCGAAGCAGCGTGTGCTCTCAAGGCGTCGATAACATCCACGGCCATGTTACTAACCCCAAGTATGTGGCGTCCGCGTAAGGGGTGGTGGCCAGCCAGAACGATGTGCGCCTGGGCCCGCAGCAACCAAGCGGCCAAATCCAGCCTCTGTACAATAGTACCAACGGTGTCGCATTCTTTTGGAAAAGGTCTGATCAGCCTTGCGCTCGATCGTCCCCAACAACTGGTAACACAACTGCGGGTAATGTTCATCGCCTGATGCGCTGCGGCGGGGCGCGATCGGGTTAACTGTCCCGGCGATACATGCAGGTATCAAGATAAACCAAAAATAGGTATGAAAAGTTGCCTTTGTTTTGACAGTGAGTTCCAGTCTACCTGACTGGGGGCCCGCAGGGCGCCTCAGACGAGCAAGGTCAGTTCGACACATTCAGCGAGCCCATCGAAAGGTCTCCAGGCAGCGAGGGTGCGAGAGCGGCCGATTGATCTTGTTCGACACGGCGACCACGGAGTTGAAGCGGGCGCGAGCAGCTTTGGACTTCGATTGCCATTTGCAGTGGAGAGCTGGCGAAAGGGCCGGTACCGATGAGGCGCTTCCCTGTGACGGTACCCTGTGACAGAGTGATTTTCCCGAACGACGGAACACAAACGTCTTCAGGGCCTTGCGGAGAGGGTTCGCGTCCATGTTGCGAATCCTGGCATCGCAGCTGAAAGAGTGGGTCGCCGTCAGTCGAGGCTAGAAATCGCTCCCGAGACGTACAGGTGCGCCAGGCTGAGCCCGCGGTACTCCACCTTCCTCATCTCCTGGGCCTGGCCCCACGTTAGCGGAAGCATGACCGGCGTGAGAGTTAGGGGCCGAGTTGGAGACATGCGCCGACGCGACTATCGGGCCATCTCGAAGCCACTTGGCTGTGCCGGATTCTGTGCCGGCTTGAAGTTAGAGGTCTGTAGGTGAAACGGTTCTCAAGCTCAACCTACAAACGGAATAGGCGATTCGTTGAGCTGGCATCCACACAGGCCGGCAGCTCTTGGCACCTTCGAGCCCAACTGATGCCGACAAGAAAAAAAGTCAGGCGTTCAGGGTAGAGCCGACATTCGCGGAAAGGCACAAGTCGCCGCCTTTGACCCTGGCTGTGTGAAAACGCTGGAAGTAACCGTCAGCGCGCAACACCAGAATCAGATCTGCGGCCCTGGCGAATCTTTCATGCGGCGAGCGGCACTCAGTTTGAATCAATCTTGCGCCCGAACGATCCTTAGAAAGGTTTTCACACAGCGAAGACCCAAAGCTGCCATTAGCGTTGTTCGGTGGCAGTCACGATGAGAAGCTAAGTGTAGCGAGCCATTACTGCTTCCGAGGCGGAAAGGGGGTCGTTTCATTGTCACATACGGTTCGACTGACCACCACTCAATGCACGCTGTGGCGCCAGATCCCTCTACCGAAGTGACGTCATCGCGTGCATCCGTCAGACGGAGAGCAGCTTACGGAGGGACTGAACCAAACCGGCTGCGGTTGCCAGAATCGCGTTGCCCTTCGTTATTGCGTCTGGCGCACCGAAATAGTTGCTGCACCAGCCGCCGGCCTCTGTTACGAGCGCCAAGCCAGCCGCGACATCCCACGGATTAATTTGGACCTCGTAGCAGCCGTCGAGTCGGCCATCCGCGGCGAACGCCATGCCGAGCGCCCCTGAACCGAAGCGCGTATATTCGCAGCTCGCCTCCAGGCACGCGCTGACCGCCTTTACATGCTCCTGCACGGGCCCGGCGATAGCTGAAGCCAAGGCCCCTGCGCGCCTCTTCCAGCCGCCGGACCGTGCTGACGCGGATGCGCTTGCCGTTGAGATAAGCGCCGTCACCTATCCGCCCGGCATGAAGCTCTTCCGTTGTGGGATTGTAGACGATGCCTAGCACAGGCTGATCGTCAATCACTAGCCCCATGGACACGCGCCAGATCGGAATGCCGGCGATGAAATTGCCGGTGCCGTCGATCAAGCGGGCCTACCGGCTCTCTCTGCGCCTCGCGGTGCATGGGCGAGCTGATCGACTGACAGGTGACAGCGGATCGCGTGCTGGGAGCCGATCTTGTGCAACGGCGGTTCCTGCTGTTCGCAAATGGCGCCGATCTTCCGCGGGCATCGCGTGTGGAAGACGCAGCCTGAGGGCGGACTGACCGCGCTTGGCACCTCGCCTGACAAGCGAATGCGTTGCGTGTCCTGACTGGGAATCGCGGACAGGAGTGCTTCGGTATAAGGATGATGAGGACCCTCAAACACCTGGTCGGCGAGACCGATCTCCATCAACCGGCCCAGATACAGGACGGCGATGCGGTCGGACAGATATCTCACGACGCCCAGGTCATGAGATATGAAGATGTAGCTGACCTGATGCTTGGTTTGCAGGTCGACCAGGAGATTGAGGATGGCGGCCTGGACCGAGACGTCGAGCGCGGACGTCGGCTCGTCACACACTACAATGCGGGGATCGCCGGCAAAGGCCCGAGCGATGGCAACGCGCTGCTTCATGCCACCTGACAGCTGCCTCGGGCGCGCCGAAAGATAGCGATCCGCGACGCGAACGGCTTCCATCAGTTCGTGCAACTTGGCAAGGACGGCAGCGGCCGGCGTGGCGGACAGACGCTGGATCGCCCGGCCGATGATGCGCCGCACCGGATGGGCGCGATTGAGCGCCGAATCCGGATTCTGGAAGATAATCTGCAGAGCCTTCACATCATCAAGGCTGCGATCGCTCAGTCGCGTTGCCAAGGGCTTGCCGTCGAGCGCGATCTTGCTGCCGGCATCCGGTTCCAACAGCCCGAGCAACAGCCGCGCAAACGTCGTCTTGCCGCTGCCTGATTCCCCGACCAGGCCGAGCGTCTCGCCTGGCCCGAGTGCGATCTCGATCTGACGCAACACTGGCAGCGGATGGCTCTTGGCATTGAACGTCTTGGACAGGTTCTCGACCGCCAGAACCGGATGCGCGCTCTGCCGGTCGGTGCCCGGCAGCGGCCCGGCCGTTGATGGTGTCTGCCGCGGGACCTGCTGATCATGGTGAAAGCAGCGGCTGAGGTGCCCGCCTCCCAGATCGAAAAAGGGCGGGGGCGTTTCCCGGCAGGTCCGGTCCGCCAGTCCGCAGCGCTCGGCGAACACGCAACCCGTGATCGCGGCGCCAGGCGACGGCAACGACCCGCGAATGGCTTCCAGCGGGCCGTCGCTCTTGCGGCGGCCGCGTGCCGGCAGGCAGCGCAGCAGTCCGACCGTATAGGGATGGCGCGGGTTGTTGAACAGCGCGCCGACGGTTCCTTCCTCCACCAGGGTTCCACCGTAGAGCACGCCGACCCGGTCGCACACCTTCGCGACAACTGCGAGATTGTGGCTGATGAACAGGATCGACGTCTGGAAATCCTGCCTCAGCTGCTGGATGAGGTCGAGAACCTCGGCTTCGACCGTCACGTCGAGGCCGGTGGTCGGCTCATCGAGGATCAGCAGCGCCGGATTGTTCGCGAGCGCCATGGCGATGCAGACCCGTTGCTGCATGCCGCCGGACAACTGATGCGGATAGCGCTGCATTACTTTCAACGGATCGGCGATGCGCACGCTCCTCAACATGGCGACCGAGCGGTCGTGGGCGTCGTGCGCACCGATGCGGGAGAATTCGAAGGCCTCCGCGAGCTGCGGGCCGATCTTCATCGACGGATTGAGCGCACGTCCGGGATCCTGATAGACCATCGAGACACTATTGGCGCGCAGCTTCTGCAGCTCGGCCGGATTGAGGTCCATCAGATCGCGGCCGTCGACCATGACGCGTCCGCCGCTCACCACGCCATTGCGCGGCAAATAACCCATGGCCGCGAAAGCCACAGTCGATTTCCCGCATCCCGATTCCCCGACCAGGCCGTAGGAGGCGCCGCGGCCGATGCGCAGATCGAGTCCGCGCAGCACGCGCCGCAGGCGACCGCGCACGCGGTAGTCCACCAGCAGTCCCTCGATCGCGAGCGCGTCGGGCGGCGCGGCGGCAGCACCGATGTCGGCGGGCTTATTCATCGAGCGCACTTTGGATGCCATCCGCCACCAGATTGACGGCGACGACCAGGGTTGCGATGGCGCTAGCGTCGAACAATACGGTCCACCAATAGCCGGCGCCGATCAGCCCATAATTGGCGGAGATCGACAGGCCCCAGTCGGGGGATGGCGGCTGGATGCCGAAGCCAATGAAGCTCAGGCTCGCCACCGCAAAGATCGCGTAGCCGAGCCGCACGGTCGCCTCGACCAGGATCGGCGGCAGGACGTTGGGCAGGATCTCGACGAACATGATGTGGAAGGCGTTCTCACGGCGGAGCTGCGCGGCGAATACGTAGTCCAACTCGCGCTCGGCCAGCACGCTGGCACGCACCGTGCGCGCGATGATCGGCGCGAAGGTGAAGCCGATGACGGATACCACGGTCGCGGAGGATGGCCCCAGCGCCACCAGGGCCAGCAGCGCCACGATCACGGTCGGCAGCGCCAGCAGCGCGTCCACGATGCGGCTGATGCCCTCGTCGATCACGCCGCGGAAGTAGCCCATCAGCAGGCCGAGCGCGGTGCCCAGCACCGTGCTGATCATCGTCGCCAGCGGTGCGATGGTGAGAATGTCTCGCGCCCCGACGATGACCCGCGAGAACACATCGCGGCCGAGCTGGTCGGTGCCGAACCAGTGCTCCGCCGATGGCGGCATCAGGGCATTGAGCAGATCGTCGGCATAGGGGTCGTACGGAACGACCGCCGGTCCGAGGATGGCACAGAACACCCAGAACAGGACGATCAGCAGGCCGGCCAGGAACGTCCCGGATCGAAACACCTGGCGCAGGCGGTCGCGCCGTTCATTCGCCTCGACAGGAGCGGCGGCCGCGGCGATCTCGGGCTCGGCGACGCTCATTCCCGGCCCCCCACGCGGATGCGGGGATTAAGCAGCGCGTAGAGCAGGTCCGCGCAGAGGCTCGCCAGGATGAAGATCGCACCAACCGTCAGCACGCCGGCCTGCAGTGTCGGGAAATCCTTCTTGCTGGCGGCGGTGAAGATCAGGCCTCCGATGCCCTGGTAGTGGAACAGGGTCTCAATGACGACAAGGCCGCCGATCAGGTAGGCGGTCTGAGTGGCGATCACGCTGATGGTCGGCAGCAAGGCGTTGCGCAACACGTGACGCCAGATGACGGTGTGGTGCGGCAGCCCCTTGAGGATGGCAGTGCGCGTGTAGTCAGAATCGAGCGCCTCGATCATTCCGGCCCGCGTCATGCGCGCGATGTAGCCGAACAGCACCAGGACCAGGGGGATCGACGGGAGCAGCAGATGGTAGACCTGCGTCAGCGCGCCGGCGTCGTTCGGCCAGGTTGCCGAGATCGGCAGCCATTTCAGCCAGACACCAAATACCAGGATCAGCACGATGCCGGAGACGAACTCCGGCACGATAGTTGCAGAAAGCCCGAAAATCGTGAGGCCCCGATCGACCGGGCGGCCGGCATTGAGGGCGGCGATGATGCCCCCGAGAATTCCAAGCGGCACCACGAGGAGGAAGGCGACCAGCGCCAGCTTTGCCGAATTGATCAGCGCCGTCGTCACCAGCGGCGCGACCGGTGTCCGGTAGGCATAGGATTTCCCCATGTCGCCAACCACAAAGCGGGACACCCAGTCGGCATACTGGACCAGGACCGGTCGGTCGGTGCCCATCTCATGGTTGAGGGCGTCGACCGCGCGCTGGTCGGCGAAGGGTCCGAGCATCGCGCGGCCGAGATTGCCCGGCAGCACCTGGGCGCCGGCAAAGGCCATGACGCTGAGCAGCCACAGCGTCACGAGCGAAAGTCCCAGGCGCTTGAGCAGAAAAGCGATCATGACCGCGCCGCTCCCTCGCCGGTTCCGCTCCCGGCCGTGAGCCCCGACCGGAAGCGGATGTCGATCGGCATCGCCGACCCTAGAGCGACGCCTGATTCATGAACAAATGGCTCATCGCGGTCGGCTGGACCCCGGTGGCGCCTTTCTTCGTTGCGGTCAGGAAGTCATAGAAGTAGACGAACAGGACCGGCGTTTCATCGAGCAGCAAGGTCTGGATCTTGCCGGCGCTGGTGCGCTGCGAGTCCAGATCAAGCGATGCGATGTAGCTTTTCACCAGCGCATCGTATTCGGTGTTTTTGAAGTGCGCAGAGTTCCAGGTGCCGTCGCTCTGAAGCGGCGCTGACAGGAACACGTTCGGCACGCCGCGATGACCGTAATCGGTGATTCCCATATCTGAATCGAGCCACGGCGACTTGCCATAGACCGCATCGCCGTAATACGCGCCTTGATCCAGCTGGTTGATCTTGATCTTGCCGCCGATCTCCTTGACGGCGTTCTGGATCAGCACTCCGTAGTCGGGGATTTCGAGATACTTCTCGACCGTCAGCGTCGTTTCGAAACCGCCGCCCATACCCGCTGCTTCCATCAGCTGCTTGGCTTCGGCGATGTTCTTCTCGCGCTGCTTCACATTCGGGTCGGTGGAGGGATAGGCCGCGGCAAACGGGCTGTCGTTGCCGATCTGTGCGCGGCCCTTCATCAGGCCCTGCACAATCTTGGGCCTGTCCAGGCACAGCGCGATCGCGCGCCGCACCCGCTTGTCCTTGAAGGGGTCGAGGTCGGTGCGCATGTGAACCTGCTGGTGCGCCGTGGACGGCGTGCTGATGATGTCCACGTTCGGGTCGTTCAACAACCCGACGCCCTGCAAGACCGGGATCTGCTGGATGATGTCGATCTGACCGCCCTGCAGCGCCAGAATCTGCGGCTGGTAGTCGCTGTAGAAGCTGACCTCAAGACGATCAGGCAGGACCTGGCCGCCCCAATATTCCGTATTGCGCACGAACGAGGCGCCGACCTTGGGTGTGTATTTCTCCATCTTGAACGGCCCAGTGCCATTCATGTTCTGCTCGAAATCGCCGGCATAGTCGGCCGGCAGGATGACGGCGTTGTAGTTGTCCGTGGAGACGATATAGGGGAAGCCGCCGTTGGGCGCATCCAGGTGGAACTCGACGGTGTGGTCGTCGACCTTGCGCGTGCCGCCTTTCGACAACACGCCGCCCAGCGCCGACAGCGCGTTTGAACCGTTGGCCGGGTCGGCGATGCGGTCGAAGCTGGCCACGACGTCGTCGGCCGTCATGACCTTGCCGCTGTGGAACTTCACGCCCTGCCGCAGCTTGAAGGTCCATACCGAGCCGTCCTTGTTCGGCGACCAGCTTTCGGCCAGCACCGGCTTCGCCGTCAGGTCTGCGCCAGAGAGCACCAGCGTCTCCGCAACCTGCGACATCACGGTGATGCCGCCACCGTCAGCAATCTTCACGGGATCGATTGCCGCGGCCGGAACGTTCTGCGCGATGCGGATCGTGCCGCCCGGCGTGCCGGCGCGCGCCAG